>ERZ772766.1673-NODE-1673-length-11635-cov-4.757686_pt1 | contig 11635 bp, 11 predicted proteins | sample MGYA00511379_ERZ772766 | MGnify/ENA primary metagenome ERZ772766 (study PRJEB29015, sample SAMEA2737895) | human oral metagenome | biome: human oral; feature: human-associated habitat; material: dental | place: China | collected 2116 ...
GCAAAACCAAATGGTGGCTTTTAGTAGGAGTGATCCTCTCCTTGTTGCTCTCTTGGGGAAAGAATTTCAGCACGCTAACTGACCTGATGATTGACTATTTCCCGCTCTATAACAAGTTCCGTGCGGTTTCTTCAGTGCAGACCATCTTGGAGTTCTGCATGCCAGCCTTGGCTATATTGGGGCTTTATACCTACCTAACAGACGAGAAAAGAGCGCATAACAAGCAATATTTGTACTATACGGGTGGTATCGTAGGGGGACTCTTATTACTACTTTGGCTTATCAAGGGAAGTCTTTCTTTTGAGGGAGCAAGTGATGCTTATTATGCCCAAGCCTATGGAGAGGAACTCATGCAGCTGATTAAGGAAGACAGAAGGACTATGTACACGGCCGATATTCTTAGGAGTTTCACTTATGTAATTCTTGCCTTTGGAGTCTTATATCTGTTCTCTATAGAGAAAATCAAGGAAAAAATAGCCTTCGTCCTTATCGCTGTGCTGCTTATAGCCGATATAGCCATGATAACCACTCGCTATTTGAGTGAGGATAACTATGCTTTTCCTTCAGAAAAGGAAAATTATTTTACGCTTTCTAAGGAAGAACAGAAAATATTGGAGGACAAGAGTTATTACCGTGTTTTCTCCGTCAATGAAGCTCTTAATGGTGCCAGAACCTCCTATACATTCCACTCTGTAGGGGGGTATCATGCCGCCAAGCCTAGAAGAATACAGGAACTTTTTGACTACCAACTTTACAAAAATAAGAATGAGCAAGTCCTTAATTTGCTCAATGTAAAATACATACTACAAACCGATAGATCTGGGGCTACACAAGTGATGCAAAATCCCAATGCCCTCGGCAATGCATGGTTTGTAGAACAGCTTTCTGTTCTTGAGAATGCCGACAAGCTTATGCAGTCCTTGGATACCCTTTCTCCTAAGACACAGGCCGTAACCCTGGACAAGTCGCTTAAAGATACACGCTACCCAGTGGATAGTTTGGCCTTAATTAAGCTAAAAACCTATGAGCCTGATAGGCTGGTCTATACTAGTGAGAATAAGGCCGAAGGGCTGGCTGTCTTCTCCGAGATTTACTACCCTCATGGCTGGACAGCTGTTTTAGATAATACCACACCACTACCTATCCACCAGGTGGATTATATACTCAGAGGGGTCGTTATTCCTGCAGGCAAGCATACCCTTACCTTTACCTTTGCCCCTAAGATTGTACAAACGGGGGGGTATATTTCCTTAGCTTCAACGATTGCCTTTGTACTTATTGCTTTAGGTATTGTTTTGATAAGTAAAAAACCACGTACCAACGAATGAGAACGCTATCTATATTCGTCCTAATAATCTTATTTTCGGCCTGTAATACGCCTATCTTTACACCCGCAGAGGATTTTGTAACACCTTTCGAGCTTTCTGATGGGAGTCATGGCTCATCTTACCAAGAAACCATTGATTTCTATAAGAAATTGGCTACCAACTATGGCTCTATTTCTCTTAAAACTATGGGAAAGACCGATAGTGGTATTCCCTTGTACTTGGTAGTGTATAACAATGATGGCATTTTTGACTTTAATCGTATCAAGAAGGACAAACTCATCATTCTCATTGCCAATGGGAGTTCACCCAATGAGCGAGAAGGAATTGATGCCAGCATGCAACTGATGCGAAACTTGGCTCAGAAGCAGATCACTGTTCCTGAAAATACCGTAGTGGCTGTCATTCCGATGATGAACTATTTGTGGCAAATGGAGCAAGATTCATTTTTCAAAAATGAGATTAATACTTTTGTAAACAGAGACTTATCTAAGGACTTTATAGAGAATAAAAGCCTTAATACTCAGTCCTTTGTAGCACTATTCCAACAGCTCTCTCCACATATATTCGTAGATACTCGTACGCTAAGGAGCAAAAGCAGTGGGGATGTGCTTTATTATCAGAGTGCTATGGAAGAAAATATGGGCAAGATGAAGTACTACCTCAAGGATAATCTGATTCCCCAGCTCAATGATTCCTTAGGGGGTACTTATAGGGATGTGGATAGCCTTGTTCAAAAGAAATTACAACCTAAGTCTATAGCCCCTCTCATACCCGATACGTCCGTAGGATATACCTCCTTATGGAATACCTTAGGGCTTTATATAGCCACTCACAAGGGGATTCCTTACAAAAAGCGAGTGGAGACACTTCACAATGCCCTCAAGAGTATCATCTTGATAGCCAATTCACATAGAGAACTGATCAAGAATCTGCAGGACTTGGATGCTCAAGAAGGATTGAAACAACAAACTTATATTCTTTCTGCTCCCAAGGATACCATTCGTATCCCTCAAGCCTACATTGTGCCGCAACTCTTCACCGATGTCATAGACCATTTCAAGGACAATGCTATAGAAATGACCCCAATAGAGAAGGATTCACTTATGCAGGTACGTTCTTATATGCTAAAAACCACAAGAGACAGTTTGCCTTTGATTGATTACAAAACAGTAAGGGCACAACTGATCCAAAAGAATCAGAAAGTAGCTATCAGAAAAGGCGATCTATTGGTCTCCACTCAGCAGAAAGGACGCAAATATCTATTAGAAACCTTAGAACCTCATGCCAATAATAGCTTTATGCGTACAGGCAAGTTGCCTTTTCTGCCTACTCCTAAGGACAGCCTATGGGTATACCCCATATTTAGTATAGAAAAGTAAATAACAACACTAATTGAGTTTGTTTAATGAGATTATTTTATATTCTTTTATCCCTATCTTTAATCGCTTGTACACCAACCCCTCCTAAAAAGCCTGTGGCCAAAAAGCCCCATCCAAACTTGAAAAAGGAGATGGATGCCCCTATTCATACACAAACTTTCATCAACTATTCCTTTGTAGAGGACTCCCTTTCGGGGAAAACCTCCCAATTGAAATTTGATGAACTCACCCTCACTTATGATGCAGAAGGATTTCAAATAGAGCGTTTGTACAAAAATGACTCTCTACAAGAACAATCCTTTTGGTATTATGACCCAGAGCACAGAGTAATTGCTGAGAATTACATCTGTAAAACACTCAAAGACAACTGTATCAATCGAAGAGTAATCAATCATACCTATGATACTTTAGGCTACGAAATCAAGCGCTTTTCTTATGAGTTCTTGGATACTCTTTCCCTCTTTAGCAAATATGAACTCGACTATGATAAGCATGGAAATCTCTCCAATGTTATAGAATATCAGTATCAGAAAGAAAAATGGCGCCCCTTTACTAAGGAAACCTATAAGTACAACACCAAGGGACTGGAACAAGAGAAAGAAACCTATTATCACTATATGTCCCTATGGCTACTAAAAGAAAAGGAAAATTTCAAATACCAAAAGGACAGTCTTATAGAGGAAAAATTTGCCTATAACTATAAGCAAAGCAATGCCCCTCGTCGCATACGTTATAGCTATATAGGGGAGGAGCAACAACTTACTTATATCAACGAAAAAGATAGTATTACCGCCATAGAGTCCTATCTGTATGATCACCGAGGTGCACTTTCCAAATATACTACCTATGATGCCAATGGGGTAGAGCAGCAACGCCAATTTTTCCTATATACCCCCTATGATAAGCGCCTAGAAGAGATTGTTTATAAGGGAGATAAGGAACAGCAAAGAACCATCTACCAGTATGATACCAAAGGACAACTCACCCAAAAAGTTACCTATGTACAGGGTAAAATAAGATACCTAACCCAAGTGAAGTATTCCTATCATTTATGAAAATACTCATTATAGAAGACGAAAAAGACCTGCTCTCTACCTTGCAGACTTTCTTGGAAAAAGAAAATTTCTTGGTAGAGACTGCCCATGATTATCCCTCTGGACTCAAGAAAATAGCCGATTATGATTATGATTGTATTCTCTTAGATATCATGCTGCCCAAGGGGAGTGGTATGGAACTCTTGGACGAACTTCGAACACTGAAAAAGAATACCGCTGTGCTGATCCTCTCGGCTAAGGATTCAGTGGAGGATAAGGTCTTAGGACTAGAAAAGGGAGCTGATGATTATTTAGCCAAGCCTTTCCATTTGGCGGAACTACTGGCCAGAATCAAATCTATCATTCGGCGCAAACACCAGCAAGGGGAGGACTTTATCGCTTACAAAAATGTTATGCTATACCCAGAAGATAGGCGCGTGGTAGTGGCAGGCAAACCTATGACTACCAATAGAAAGGAATATGAGATGCTCTATTACTTCATGATTCGCCCAGAGAAATTAGTGGAGCGCACCACTTTGGCCGAAGCCATTTGGGGCGATGATATAGACCAAGTAGATAGCTTAGACTTTATCTACTCCCAAGTGAAAAACTTACGCAAAAAACTCAAATCCTTAGGGGCAGAAATTGACTTCCAAGCCGTCTATGGGATTGGGTACAAATTGGTTTAGATTATGAGAAAAATCCTATATTTGCATGGCTTAGACAGCCACTTGCATGCCGATAGGGAAGAGGTACTTGCCTGTTATGGGGAAATCTTTGCCCCTGTCTTTGATTACAAAAATAACCCAGAGCTATTCACTCACTTATGCGAGGAATACCAAAGTATTGATGTGATTATTGGCTCCAGTGCAGGGGGACTTATCGGCTATTTCTTAGCCCAAAAGCTACAAAAACCCTGCACTCTCTTTAATCCTGCGCTGAACTACCAGCACGAGCTGCCCTTTGCTCCCTTTTGGGATAAGGAGTATAGGCAATATATGCTCCTTGTCATGGGTATGCAGGACGAGGTGATCCCTTATAAAAAAAGCCTACCCATAGCCTTAGCCGACAAAACTCCTGAACAACAGATAGATATACATCTTATACAAAATCTGGGACACCTCTATCCTATTGAGATTTTCTCAAGAGAATTGAAATTTTTCTTTGACAAAATCAGTGGTCAGTAAGCAGCTGTCAGTGGTCAGCCCATAAGCTGGTGCAGGCCTGTAGCTCTTTATTTATAAAAAGCTTAAACTCAAAAATAATGAATAAAGAAACCATCATCCAAGAAGTCCTAACAGGGATAACTGCTACCTTTGACCGATTAGACCTCCCTAAACAACCTTATGGTAGAAATAAACTTTGGGAAGGCATCACCAATTATTTCAAAATAAAACAACGAAAAGACAAAATAACGTTTAATTCGGGTAATCCTTCTATTACCATTAAAGACTTTGACCAGCTTCCTGATGATTTCATAGACAATGAGTTACTTCCTGCTTTGGAAGAACAACTTACTCAAATGTTCTTTAATACTGAGTTTTATTATTGCTTTGAGTACAAACTTACCTTAGTGTTTGATTTTCTTTCAGCCACTGGGCATCACGCCCGCAAGCAACTGCGATTGGAACACCCCGAGCGCAAGGCAGAACTCAAAGAGCGTTTGGATACCTATGTACAAAAGGTAATCTATGAAGCTACCGAGAAAATGAAAGAGAAGGAAGTGCATACTTTCTTTGATAAGTTCTTTGATTTTGAACTTACAGGTTATAGTGAGGACAAGGTCATTGAGATTCTCAGCAAAGGAATTACTCTCATAGATCCTAAGTGGAAAAAGACTTTAGAAGAGTATCAATGGTGCTTGCTTTACCATACTAGAGTTTGGAAAGAAAAGGTTTTTATGAAACTATATTACAAAGTAGAAGAAAGTGATTGGTCAAAGAAATATACACTCAAGGAAGGTTTGCAAGCAAAAGATATAGATAACGCCAAACTAAACCTATTTGTGGCACAAGCCCTTTGGCGTATCCAATATAAGAAATATAGTTGGGATGTAAAGTTTGCTTGTGAGGATTTAAAGCGAGCCGCTAAGGAATTAGGCTCTAAAAAAGCGGCTATGTACCTCAAAGAGGGGACAGGCATTTTGCCCAACGATCTTATTCACTACAAGGATAATGACATAGAATGCGATGCCAATGATGTCTTTGCTGAAATCAGTGTGAAAATCAAGCAAGAATCGGCTACAGCTTACAACAAAGCGTTGAATTTTATCATCGCCCTGCTCAAGGCTGATTTTCCTGCCAGCTACCATATCAAGTTCAGTAGTAAAGCCCCTAAACAGTTTTTACCTATCAAAGGCATTGCCAAATCACCTACTCATCGCTTCTTTGCTCAAGCACTGCAATACGAGGAATTACGTCCTAAATTGGTAGCTTATGCCGAGGTAGCTATGAAAGAATTTCAGTGGTATAGTGATGTAGAAGAAGGCGAGAAAAGCTGTATGCCGGGCAGTTATGCCGTTTTTGGCTTAGGACTGATAGGGGAGGAGTACTTTCCCTTGGTGAGCCAATACTTTGCGCTATTGGACGACGAACACCAAATGGTACACAAGTATTTCGTTAGTGCCCTTATAGACCGTTACGGAGTGAATGAGAAATCCTTACCGCTTATCTGCCAAGGAATCACCTCGGCACAGTTTGATATGGTATTCAAGAATTTGGAAAAAGAAATGGAAAAGCCAGAAAACAAAGAGTTACTCGCAAAATTTCTCAAAGAAAAAGAAGCCTTTTTTACGGCTAACAAAGAGCAAGGCTTCTACAAATATTACGAAGAAGATATTTATTACGCCATCTACGGCAAGCAATGGAAGAAAAAGATAAAAGATTAGCTCTGAGATGAAAAAAATCCTTATTCATATGCTCATTATAGCAAGTGCTGTTTATATTTCTTTTGTTTTTTATAAAACAATAGCTATTTATAGCCAAATAGATACAATGAAAAAGACAACAGCTTTGGTAAATACTTGTTATAAGCAAGGAGTTAAACTAAGGGCATATCTTGAAAAAATAGATGGTGTAAAACAAAAATATAAAATTACGTTTTTATACAGAGTAGGACTTATCTCTATTAGGTCGGCTCCCAAAGTAGATGATGACGATGAAATTACTTATTATGAAATAGAAAAGTGCTATTTTAGTGAAATAGAAGCTTTTGAGAATACCAACATAGTAGGGATTTCCACTGAGAAATACCAACGAAGTGATTTTCAGTTGTTTTTGGATATTTTTAGTTACTATAAAAATGTACTGTTCTATGCCTTATTTTTTCTTAATTGCGCCTTTTACTGTTATGTAGATAGTAGTAATAAGAGTATAAAACTTTTCTGTATCATTTATACGATTATTTTTCTATTTATTTGAGAAACACCATTGAGATAATTAACAACCATTAATAATTAAAAATGAAAGTAAGTAAATTAATCCTCCTTTTCCTCATAGGAATTATGATAGGAAAAGCACAAACCAAAAAACAAATGAACGACCAAACCATTTACCAATTTGAAGTAGAGGACATTACAGGGAAAGCGTTCCCATTGTCAAGCTTACAAGGCAAGAAAGTAATGATTGTCAATACCGCCTCCAAGTGCGGACTGACCCCTCAGTATAAGGAGTTAGAGGCACTCTACCAGCAGTATAAGGACAAAAATTTTGTCATCATAGGCTTTCCCGCCAATAATTTCCTCAAACAAGAGCCTGGTACCAATGAAGAGATTGCCACATTCTGTCAGGTGAATTATGGGGTAAGTTTTCCTATGATGAGCAAAATCTCTGTCAAGGGCAAGGATATGCACCCTCTCTATCAGTTTCTTACCCAGAAATCCAAGAATGGCGTCATGGACTCCAAAGTAAGCTGGAACTTCCAAAAATACCTTATCGGAAAGGACGGACACTTAGAGAAAGTTATAGATCCGAAAACCCTTCCTAATGACCCAGAAGTCATTCAGTGGATCAGTGAGTAATGATTAATGTTCAGTGCCAATAATGATTGATAAGATTTCCTTAGTGTAGAGGTACAATTTATGTAGCCTTAATGAATCATTGATCATTATTGGCATTAATCACTATTATTCTATTTTACATAATATAAATTATAGGAATTTCTGATATGCTCAAAAAGAGAGGCTAATAGTCATTGTTGACCTTAGCCTCTCAACGCTTTAATTCTAAGTATTATGTGGAAATTATTTCAATACTTCTTTTACTTTTTCGCCGATTTTTGCAGGTGAATCTACCACGTGGATACCACATTCGCGCATGATACGTTTTTTAGCTTCAGCGGTATCTTCGCTACCACCTACGATGGCACCAGCATGTCCCATAGTACGTCCCTTAGGTGCTGTTTCCCCAGCGATAAAGCCTACTACAGGTTTCTTGTTGCCAGTCTCTTTGATCCAGCGAGCTGCTTCCACTTCCAACTGACCACCGATTTCACCTATCATGACTATAATTTCTGTTTCAGGATCATTCATGAAGAGTTCTACCGCTTCCTTGGTAGTTGTTCCTATGATAGGATCTCCCCCGATACCTATAGCGGTAGAGATACCCAAGCCTTGGCGTACTACTTGGTCAGCAGCCTCATAAGTCAAAGTACCTGATTTAGAGACAATACCTACCTTTCCTTTCTTGAATACGAATCCTGGCATGATACCTACTTTCGCTTCTTCTGGAGTAATTACCCCTGGACAGTTAGGTCCTATAAGGCGACAATCTTTGTCCTTGATATAGGCAGCAACCTTTACCATGTCAGCTACAGGAATCCCCTCTGTAATGGTGATTATTACTTTAATCCCTGCTTCGGCAGCTTCCATAATGGCATCAGCCGCAAATGCAGGTGGTACAAAGATAATAGAAGTATCCGCCCCTACTTTCTTTACCGCCTCTTTTACAGAGTTGAAAACAGGCTTTCCTAAGTGTGTTTGTCCTCCTTTGTTAGGAGTTACTCCTCCCACTACATTGGTTCCATATTGAATCATTTGCTCCGCATGGAAAGTTCCTTCACTCCCTGTAAAACCTTGTACAAGGATTTTTGAATTCTTATTTACTAATACACTCATTGGTTTGAATTTTTTAGAGCACAAAGTTACTTATTTTTTTTCAAATTTCCAAGAAAAAACGAAATAATGTTCAATGATTTGTGACATTAATCACTTGTCATTAATCACTTGTCACTATCGAAAGCTTTCCCTTCCCCAAAAGAAAGGAGGCTCTATCTGCAAGGCTCTCAGGTAAGTATAGCCCTGTCCCCTATGATGACTTTCGTTTTCTATAGCATAGAGTATCCACTGAGCAAAGCTAAAGGTCATATGATACAGTGTTACAAGCCGTGTATAATCCTCTATTGCTTGCCATTCTTGGTCTATTCGTGCTGTAACCTTGTCCCATAGAGCTAACAAATCTTCTTTTTGAGTAGGAAACTTGTCTTCTAAGAACTTCTGATGCTTTTCAGGGAGTATTTCTCCAAATATCCCATCTATGATGCCGATAAACTCCTGTACCATGGCCGAGAACGGACGCAAATTGGCGATGTTAAACTCAAAAAGGTCTTTCTCTGGAAAAGCCTCAATAACCTTGCGGGTCAAGGCACGTACATCTTTGAAATTGGTCAGTAGTGCCTCTGGTGTAAGTAATTCTTTCATTATTGTAACATTTAAAATTCAGGGCAAAGGTAGTATTTTCTATTCTTTTAGCAAGTGTACATTCTGATAAAGTTTTCTTATTTCATCTCTCACTTCCATGAGCGCAAAGCCCAAGAGGTTCTTGCCACGCCACGCAGCTATATTTTGTGATTTCTCATTGTCCTTGCTCAAGCCTATCCCCCAAATAGTATCGAGCGAACTCGCCTCTACCAGTATTTTATCGCCTGTAGAGAGCAAAAAGTCCATCATTGCCTTATTCTGGGTGAATTTGTAGTAATTCCCATTGAGCACAATACTGTATTTGGCTTTGTCCCACACCTGAGGGTCAAAATTGCGCACTTTCCTACCCAAAGCTTTCATTAGCTTAGGGTCATGGGTGCTCATGATTTCTTCTTCCACCTCTTTATCACCAAACAAACGTGCTTTCTCAGCCATCATATACTGCTCGGCACAGTAATACTCGTCACCATCTACAGAAAAAGGAGAAGGTTGCCATTGCGAAAAACAAGATTCATTCACCACCTCTGCATTGGGCTTCCAAAAGAAAACAAACTTGGGCTTCTTTGCCGAATGGATAAAGGTTGCTATAGAGTACTTATAAGCGCCTTTAGGTTGCCAAAGCGGAATTCCTTCGTAGTAATAGTCGGTTTCGTCATCTATATCTTGCTCATCTTCTTCCCATCTGTTGTAATGCCAAAAACAAGGATACGGAAAAAGTGCTTGGTATTCTTTTTGTTGTGCTGGAGTAAGAGTCTCATACCAGTCCCAAAACTCCCATTTATAACCTTCACCAGCGCCCATACGCCAGCCTATAGTAAATTCAGTATAAGCTGGAAATTTAATCCAAGGAGGTGTCATAAGTTCAAATGTTGGTTTCATTATAAAGTATTTTTAGTGAGTATATATTTCTTAGGGGTAGTGCCAAATTTCTTTTTAAAAGCGGCTATAAAGTGGCTGGGCATACTATAGCCGAGCTTGAGGGAGAGTTCATTGACATTGTACTGCTCGGTGGTGAGCCACTTGCGTGCTAGCTCCATTTTGTAATCAAAAAGAAAGCCATAGACGGACTCGCCATAGATTTGCTTAAAGCCACTTTTGAGCTTTTTTAAGGGAAGTCCTACCTCTTCGGCAAGCTCCTGCAACGAAGGTGGCGAGGTCATACGCTTTAGAATTATTTCTTTGGCCTTACGGATCTTCTGTACATTGTCTTCATTGGAAAGAAACGGACAGGCCTCACTCTCATTCTCCTGTCCCTTGTTAAAATACAGGCTTAATAGTTCATACACTTTTGCTTTAAGAAATAGTGGATATACACTCGTATGTAGATGCATAGTGCGAAGCTGGTGCAAGATGACTGATAACTGAGGGGAAATAGCTCCTACTGTATAATATTTCTCATGCTGGCGAGAAGAAGAAAGAAAATCAATTACTCCTGATTCCTCCAAGAACAGCGAATGAAACTTTCCTATAGCAATAAAAAGCGAAAAAAGGGCAGCCCCTGGTGACAATTGTGCCTGCAAAGGTAATATTTCCTTAGGATTGTACAACAAGAGACTCTCCATCTCCTTCAGAGGGAAGGTGTAATTTCCTTCGTGGAAAACAAAAGTAACCGCTCCCCTATCACAGAAATGAAATTGAATAAAATTTTGTTTGATATCTTGCCTAACATCCTCATAATCATCACTTTCATTTTCTTTTTGGAAAACAAAAATTCCTTCTTCTACTTCCTGAAAAAGAGAGGTACTTTGGGCGCTATTTTTTGAGTACATAATAGAGTGTTTTTTACATTTTCTTATTTAGACTTTTTCTATATTTTAGTGGGTGATTAGTAGTAAAATACTGATTTACAATTAGTCATAAATCAAGGTGCAAAGATAGTACTTTTAGAGTAAAAAAAAGAACTTTTAGCGCTATTTTTTTTCAGAATATAACCTTATTTTTGCATTCGTTTTTATGGATATATCTAATGACTCAAAATACAACTCAAAAAGAAACTTATTTTTATACCATTGGAATCAGCTACAAGAAGGCAGATGCTGATATGCGTGGGCTCTTTAGCCTTGATGCCGAACACCAAGAACGTATCTTGGCACTCTCCCAAGAGGAAGGTATGGAAGGATTGGCCATCATCTCCACTTGTAACCGAACAGAACTCTATGGCTTTGCTCAAAACCCTTTTCAGCTTATCCAAAAACTATG
>ERZ772766.1674-NODE-1674-length-11632-cov-20.319599_pt1 | contig 11632 bp, 8 predicted proteins | sample MGYA00511379_ERZ772766 | MGnify/ENA primary metagenome ERZ772766 (study PRJEB29015, sample SAMEA2737895) | human oral metagenome | biome: human oral; feature: human-associated habitat; material: dental | place: China | collected 2116 ...
TCCGAACCATATGAACCATACGAACGGATTTGCGCCTGACTGTCCGGATCAAAAGCAACGTTTTTCTTTACAACCTGACTCTGCATCGAGCCACACGCCGACAACAGTAAAATAGAACCCAAAAGTAAAACTGATTTCATTATTTTCTCCAAATTTTCAAAATATAAATGATAAACAAGATTGCAGCGTAATCGGTCATTCCAAAAGGCCGTCTGAAAAACCGTCCTAACTGTTTTCAGACGGCCTCAAACCGACATCATCCCCAAAACGCTTCTTCAAACCCTGCCGCACATTCAGGCGGCAGTTCTCGGCACAGCAAATCGTGCAATTCCGCACTCAATTCTGCAGCCGTACAACAGCCTTCTTCATCATAAACCGTTCTGCCCTCTGCCTGCCATTTCTGTTCAAAATCATAAATTGCCAATAAAGTCTGCATCAGAGCAGCCACGGACGGCGCGACAAGGCGGCGGTTTTCCACCGTACCGTAACCGGTCATCAGCCAATAAACAGGGCTGTCAGGTGTGACGGTATCGGCAAAAAGAATCGAATCGTCAAACATTACGCCAAACACCACCCATTCTTCGCGCCAACCTTCTATCGGCAGATATTGTTTGGCTTTTCCATTCCAGCCAAACGCCCAATCGTTCCAAATATCCGGCAGCCTTGCATAAGGCAACCATTGCAAAAACAGGGTTTCCATTTCCAGCCAATAATCGGCAAGCGGGTTTTCACTCCGCCACGCGCCGTCCATATTGCGGTAAAACCCGTCCAACGCGCCCAAACGCAGATGCCGCCCGCCTTCCAACGGCGGCAATTCTTGCCGCGTTTGCATGTAGGGGAAGCCGAAGGTCAGGGAGAAAGTTTGGATAAGGGCATCGTTCATCGGATTATCTCCCGCATTCTGACGGTTTGACAGCGGCGAAAACAACAAAATTATAATGTTGGAAATACAAATCGGCCTGAAGCCCGGCTTCGCGCAGCCATTGGAACTGGTCGGATAACGTAGCCATGCGGTCGAGTTTGATGCGTTCGAATGCGGCATTTTTCTCGGCTTCGGTCAGCGCGATGTTATGCATAACATGCTGCCGCCATGCTTCGGTATAGATGTGTTCGGCGGCTGCGGTTTCGCCCAACACCTGGTCGGCGTTGATAAAGCGGCCGTTTGGCGCAAGCAGGCGGGCAACTTGATGAAACAGCGATTGTTTCTGCCCGTTTTCTAAATGATGGATGGCCAAGCCGGACACAATCAGGTCGAAATCGCTCTCCGGCAGGCCTGCAGCTTCGTCCAACTGCGCTAAATCCTGCGCCATATAACGGAAATTCGGCAGGCCTTGGAAACGCTGCCGGGCTTGAGCAAGCATCTGCATGGAAATATCGACCAAAGTATATTCGGCATCAGGACAACGTGCGTGTACAAATGCACTCATCAAACCCGTACCCGCACCCAAATCAAGTACGCGGCGCACATTCGGCATACCTGCGGCCAAGTCGGCGGCTGTTTGGTAAAACAGGTCAAAGCAGGGTATCAGGGCGCGGCGTTGACCGTCGTATTGTGCGGATACGGCGTTGAATTGATTTTGTATGGACTGGGTATCCATATTATCCTTTCTTTCAAATCAAATATACGGTTTCCTTGTTTTCAGACGGCCTCATACCGTCAAAACACAACGACAGGCAAAGCAAAGCTACACCAGATCTAAATCCATCCACTCTATTGGCTGCAAAGCAAGTCAAACACTTTGTGCAATATCAAAAAGACCGTCTGAAGGCAGTTTACACCTTCAGACGGCCTGATTCCATAATAAGGGCTGAAGCCCAAATCAGACTGTGCGCTCCAACTCCACTGCCGCTGCCAAGAGCGACAAGCGCGCCATCACACCGTAAACGTACAGGCGGTTGCAACTGCAATCAGGATCGGCTGCCTTGGTTTGCGGCACACCCAATTCCTGCCATTGCTCGAATACGCGGCGGCTACATTCGTCGTTTTGGTTATTTTCGGCCACAGGGATGACATGGTTGAGCTGAACAAACGACATGCCGGTGGCGTTTAAGTTTTCATCCGTACCGCGCCCTTCGTGCACGCGGAAAAATCCGCCGACAACGAAGCGGTCTATCATATAAACCACAGGCTCGGATACCGCACCGTGCAGGGTTTCGTAAGTATAGATGCCTTCCTGCACAATGACTTCGCTCACTTCCAAGCCTTCTTTGATTTTCGCCATTTTGTTGCGGTTTTTGCGGTTCAGACCGCGTACCTCGTCGGCCGATTTCACACTCATCACGCCCATACCGTAAGTGCCCGCGTCGGCTTTGACGATGACAAAGGGCTGGTCGGTAATGCCTTTTTCATCATATTTGGCCTGTATTTTCGCCAACATCCGCTCCACCGCGTCGGCCAGCGCGTCTTCACCTTCGCGCTCTTGAAAATTCAGGCCGGAAATCTGTTCGAAATACGGATTGATCTGCCATTCGTCCATGCCGACCAAAGCGGCAAATTCGGCGGCCACGTCGTTGTAGGCGGAAAAGTGGGTGGTTTTTCGCCTTGTCGTCCAGCCGCCGTGCAGGGGCGGCAACACGGTTTGGTTGATGTCTTTGAGAATATCGGGTACGCCTGCCGACAAGTCGTTGTTAAGCAGTATCAGGCAGGGCGAGAAGCCGTCCGCCAGATGCACGCGCCCGCGGGTGCGTTGCAGCGGTTCGAGTGTGACCGTATCGCCCAAGGCTGTTTGCAGTTCCACCGGTTCGGTGATTTCGGGGTTGATGCTGCCCAACCGTACTTCGAAACCCGCGTTGCGCAAGATATTGGACAGGGCATAAACGTTTTGCAGGTAGAAGGTGTTGCGGGTATGGTTTTCCGGCACAATCAACACCGATTTGGCCTGCGGGCAGGCACGCTCCACCGCGTCGAGCGCGGCATGGGAGGCCAATTGGATGAAATTCGGATTCAGGTTGTTGAAACCGCCCGGGAACAGGTTCATGTCGATGGAAGCCATTTTGTAGCCCGCGTTGCGGATGTCCACCGAACCGTAAAACGGAGGCTTGTGCTCCTTCCATTTGCTGCGGAACCACGCTTCGATTTTGGTTTGGTTCGATAAGATTTGCCGTTCGAATGCCTGCAACTGCGGCAGGTAGGATGCGTTCATAACGGGTAAGGGCATAATATTCAATCCATATGAATCATTTGAAAGGCTGCATCATAAACCGTTTCAGACGGCCTGCACAAGTCTGTTCATTACATTTTATTAGACATAAAGTCTAAAATTTTAATATCGAGCTTAAAAATATTCGCCCTATTTAAATTTTTTAGACATTATCCTTGCGCCGCCGCCGCGTTGAAGCTACTATCGCGCCTTCTTTTTTTGATATTCAAAATAAAAACATGAAACCGCAAACCCTCTACGACAAACTCTGGAACAGCCACATCGTCCGCGAAGAAGAAGACGGCACGGTGCTGCTGTATATCGACCGCCATCTGGTGCACGAAGTGACCAGTCCGCAGGCGTTTGAAGGCCTGAAAATGGCCGGCCGCAAGCTGTGGCGCATCGACAGCGTGGTCTCCACCGCCGACCACAACACCCCCACCGACCATTGGGACGAAGGCATCAAAGACCCGATTTCCAAGCTGCAAGTGGACACTTTGGACAAAAACATCAAAGAATTCGGCGCGCTGGCGTATTTCCCGTTTAAAGACAAAGGCCAAGGCATCGTGCATGTGATGGGCCCCGAACAGGGCGCAACGCTGCCCGGCATGACCGTCGTCTGCGGCGACTCGCACACCAGCACCCACGGTGCATTCGGCGCGCTGGCGCACGGCATCGGCACCAGCGAAGTGGAACACACCATGGCCACCCAGTGCATCACCGCCAAAAAGTCCAAATCCATGCTGATTGAAGTTTCAGGCAGCCTGAAACCGGGCGTAACCGCCAAAGACATCGCGCTTTACATCATCGGCCAAATCGGCACGGCGGGCGGCACGGGCTATGCCATCGAGTTCGGCGGCGAAGCCATCCGCGGCCTTTCCATGGAAGGCCGCATGACCCTGTGCAACATGGCGATTGAAGCCGGCGCACGCAGCGGCTTGGTGGCCGTGGACGACACCACAATCAACTACATCCAAGGCCGCAAATTCGCCCCCAAAGGCGCGGATTGGGACAAAGCCGTGGCCTACTGGCGCACGCTGGTGTCCGACGACGGCGCGAAATTCGACAAAACGTACAAATTCCGCGCCGAAGACATCGAGCCGCAGGTAACGTGGGGCACGTCGCCCGAAATGGTGCTGGGCGTGGACGGCAAAGTGCCGAATCCAGCCGACGAAGCCGACGCGGTAAAACGCGCGGGCATGGAACGCGCCTTGGAATACATGGGCTTGGCCGCCGGCACACCGCTGAACGAAATCCCCGTGGACGTGGTGTTCATCGGCTCGTGCACCAACAGCCGCATCGAAGATTTGCGCGAAGCCGCCGCCGTGGCCAAAGGCCGCAAAAAGGCCGACAACGTGAACCGCGTGCTGGTCGTACCCGGCTCCGGCTTGGTGAAAGAACAGGCGGAAAAAGAAGGTTTGGACAAAATCTTCACCGACGCGGGCTTCGAATGGCGCGAACCGGGCTGCTCCATGTGCCTGGCCATGAACGCCGACCGCCTCGCACCGCAAGAACGCTGCGCCTCCACGTCCAACCGCAATTTTGAAGGACGGCAGGGCAACGGCGGCCGCACCCACCTCGTCAGCCCTGCGATGGCGGCAGCCGCGGCGGTGGCCGGGCGGTTTGTGGACGTGCGCGAGTTGTAATCTGTAAAAAGGAAGTGCAGGCTGCTTTTGAGACGCTTTTCGGCGTTTCAGGCAGCCTGAAATGCCAATTTAAAATAATAACGGTATTACATTGAATAAATTTCATAAAAATGCAGCACATTAAATTTATCGATTTATTTTCCGGGATGGGTGGCATCAGGAGAGGTTTTGAAGCAGCCTGCAAAAAGCGGGGTGCTTCGGCGGAGTGTGTTTTCACGTCTGAAATCAAACCTGCCGCCCTAACCGTTTTGCAGCAGAATTATCCCGACGAAATCCAACACGGCGATATTACGGCGATTCATGCAGATAATATTCCCGAATTTGACGTTTTGCTGGCAGGCTTCCCCTGTCAGGCATTTTCGTTCGCAGGAAAGCGGCTCGGCTTTGAAGATACTAGAGGAACGCTATTTTTTGATGTAGCAAGGATTTTGGCTGCCAAAAAACCCAAAGGATTCATTTTAGAAAATGTCGAAGGTTTGGTAACTCACGACAGGAATGATTCGAAACAACCGATTGGCAGGACGCTTTCCGTAATTTTAGAAACCTTAAAGGTACTGGGCTACCATGTTTCTTGGAAGGTGCTGAATGCAAAAGATTTTGGTGTTCCGCAAAGCAGGAAGCGGATTTATTTGGCGGGCAGCCTGAAAACTGCGCCCGATTTTTCCTTTGGCCAAAAATCCGATGCCAAGTTGAAAACTATTTTAGAAACAGGATTGCCGACTCAAAATAGCCCGTTTATTGAAAAAATAATAGCAAAATATCCTATAAAAGAACTGTACGGGAAATCCGTAAAGGACAAACGTGGCGGGGAAAACAATATCCATAGCTGGGATATAGAGTTGAAAGGCCCGGTTTCGGATGATGAAAAAGCGTTATTGAACTGCCTGCTGAAAGAGCGGCGGAAAAAGAAATGGGCGGGAGAAATCGGCATCGAATGGATGGACGGAATGCCTTTGACAAAAGACCAAATTGCCACCTTTTATCCGCATCCGAAACTGCAATCCCTTTTAAACATCCTGACAGAAAAAGGTTACCTCTCTTTTGAACACCCCAAGCAGAAAATTAATGGATTGCGCGTAAAAGACGAAACACTGCCCAAAGGCTACAACATCGTCACAGGTAAAAAATCCTTTGAAATAAATAAGATTTTAGACCCGGAAGATGTTGCTCCAACCTTGGTAGCAATGGACATGGAACACCTTTTTGTGGTCGATAGATGTGGACATTGTCGTTAAACAGAAAGATGTGGTTGGCAATATTATTCAGGAATGGCTCGGTGGCTGGTTGGAAAAAAGAGGGATTAAGTTTGACGTTTCCACCAATACACAAATGCCACCCGATTTCTTCCTCAATAAAAAAGACCACAGGCAGAACCTGCTGGAAGTAAAGGCATTCAATAGAAGTGCCAGCCCAGGCTTTGATATTGCCGACTTTAAAATGTATTCAGATGAGATTATCCACAAGCCCTATATGTTGGACGTAGATTACCTGATATTCGGTTACGATATGAATACGGAAAACGGTACGGTAACTATTAAGGATTTGTGGTTGAAAAAAGTTTGACAGATTACACGAAGAATGGATGGTTGGCCGGTCAACCTACAAGTCAAAAAAGGCATTGTGCATAAAATACGCCCAGGTGTTTGGTACAGTGTTAAAAAAGGAAATATTCCGATGTTTGAGTGCTTGGAAGATTTTATCGCCGCCGTTGAAGAAACTGTGTATCAAAATCCCGCCACACGACACAATGCGGCTTTATGGAAACGACAGTTTTTGGAATCTTATAAAAAGCATTATGGCCAATCCCTTGCCATTCCCAGATGGCATGAAATTGAATCCAAGTATCAGGTTAAGAAATAATAACAGAGAATCCGTTTTCAGACGGCCTCCGCCCCGCCTGATATATCCCTATGCCATCCCCTTCCCGCCACTGAAACCGGAACCGCCATGCTCCACCTCTACCAATCCAACCGCCTCGAAGACCTTGCCGAACTATTGTGGAAAATACAGGAAAGCAGCCCGCTGTCCGACCCGTTGCAGGAAGAAGAAATCCTGGTGCAAAGCCAAGGCATGCGCCGCTTTATCGAACACGCGCTGGCCAAAAGCGGCGGCATCGCGGCCAACCTCCGCTTCTCGCTGCCGGCCGGCTTCAACTGGCGGCTGATGCGCGAACTGCTGCCGGGCATTCCCGAACTCAGCCCGTTCAACACCGAAGTGATGCGCTGGCGGCTGTTGGAACTGTTTTTTTCAGACGGCCTTTCCGCCCCCAAATATTCCGCCGCACGGCAGGCGTTGTCGGCCTACCTCTCCGGCGGCAGCGTCGCCGCCTACCAGCTCGCCGGGCAGCTTGCCGATATTTTCGACCAATATCTGGTTTACCGCCCCGACTGGATCGATGCCTGGCAAAACGGCCGCCTGATCGGCCTGGGCGAAGACGAAATCTGGCAGGCCGAACTGTGGCGTTTCCTCGACGACGGCAGGCAAATCGCACCGCACCGCGTCGCCCTGTGGCACAAACTGCTCGACGCACTCTCCGCGCCCGGAGCCAAGCTGCCCGAGCGGCTGTTCGTATTCGGCATAGCCACACTCGCCCCCATGTACCTTCAACTGTTGCAGGCCGTTGCGCAGCACAGCGAAGTACACATCTTCGCCCTCAATCCGGCGGCCGAATACTGGGGCAACATCATCGAACCGGCGCAAATGCTGCAAAACCCCGACGACACCGATTTGAGCCAAACCGGCCACCCCCTGCTCGCCTCGCTGGGCAAACAGGGGCGGGACTTCTTCAACGCCCTGACCGAAAGCGAACTGCATACCGACCTGCAAGTGTACGCCGACGAACCGCTTTCAGACGGCCTCCTCCACCGCCTGCAGTACGACATCCAAACCCTCTCCCTGCCCGACGGCACGGCCGCTCTCAACGACAGCATCCGCATCGTCTGCGCTCACAGCCCGCTGCGCGAACTGCAAATCCTCAAAGAATACCTGCTCGAACAGTTCGACTGCCGTCCCGACCTGCAACCCCACGACATCGCCGTCCTCACGCCCGACATCGAACCCTACGTCCCCTTCATCGAAGCCGTCTTCGGCGAACAAAGCGGACGGCCGCTGCCTTATTCCGTATCCGACGTCAAACTCAGCCGCCGCCGTCCCCTGCTCCACGCGCTGGAACAAGTGCTGGAACTGTTCGACAGCCGCTTCGAAGCCGACAAAGTAACCGCCCTGCTCGACAGCGAACCCGTCCTCGCCCGTTTCGGACTGACCCGTGAAGACCTCCCCCTGCTGCACGACACCATCGCAAGCCTCAACATCCACTGGGGGCTGGACGCGGAAATGCGCGACGGCACAGACCCTCTGTTTACTTGGCAGCAAGGACTCGACCGCCTCGCCCTCGGCTGGCTGCTGCCCGAAGGCGGCGGCCTGTGGCAAGGCATCAGCCCGTGGCACGCCGACCCCGGCCACACCGCCGTCCTCAGCCGTTTCGCCGCCTTCATTCGCCGCCTCGCCCATTGGCGGCAGATATGGATGCAGCCCGAAAACATCGGCGGCTGGACGGAACGCGTCCGCAAGCTGGTCGGCGAACTCTTCACCCCCACGGAAGACGACGGCCAATCCCTACGGCAGCTCGAACAAGCACTCGCCCGCTGGCATCAGGAAGCCGAACTGGCCGAATTCGGCGGCAAACTGCCCTACTCCGTCATCAACCTCCACCTCGCCCGCTTCCTCGGCAGCCAAAACGAAACCGGCTTTTTGCGCGGCGGCATCACCTTCTGCAGCATGGTGCCCATGCGTTCCCTGCCCTTCAAAACCATCTGCCTGCTCGGCCTCAACGACGGCCTGTTCCCCCGCAGCACCCGCGCCGCCGCCTTCGACCTCATCGCCCGCCACCCGAAAAAAGGCGACCGCGCCCGCCGCGACGACGACCGCTACCTCTTCCTCGAATCCCTCATCAGCGCGCGCGAACACCTCTACCTCTCCTACGTCGGCCGCAGCATCCGCACCAACGAAGCCCTCGCCCCCTCCGCCCTGCTGAACGAATTGGCCGACTGCATCGCCGACATGACCGGCAAAAGCACCGCCGAACTCTACGCGGGCCAAATCGAACAACACCCCCTGCAAGCCTTCTCCACCCGCTACTTCGACGGCGGCAGCCTGAGCAGCAGCCGCCAAGACTACGCCGACGCACTCAACAGGCCGTCTGAAACACGCCCGCCCTTCTACACCCGCCCCCTGGAAGACGGCGAATCGCCGTTGTCCGTCAGCCAAAACGAACTGGCCGCCTTCTGGAAAAATCCGGTCAAACACTGGCTGAGACACACACTCGACTGGCAGCCCCCCTACCTCGAAGAAGCGGATAGCGCGGGCGAACCCTTCGCCCCGCCCAAAAGCCGCGAAATCGCCGCCGCCTACCTGCAGGCCCGGCGCGAACACCGCGACTTCGCCGACACCGCCGCCGAACTGACCGCGCAATCCATGCTGCCCGCCGGCCAACTCGGCACACTCTGGCGCGCCAACTTCGAAACCTCCGCCAAATCGCTGGAACAAGAAATCCTCGACAGCCCGAAACTGCCCGCCGCCCCCTACGAATACCTTTCAGACGGCCTCACCCTGCACGGCAGCCTGACCGCGCTGCACCTGCACGGCCAAATCCACTTCCTCGACCACCGGCCCAACGCCCCTGAAAAAATCGGCCTCTACCTGCAACACCTGATTTACAACACTGTCCGCCCTGCAGGCAGCGGAGACTTCTCCAGCCGCTGGGTGCTGCCCGACGAAATCCTCACCCTGCCCCCCGTACCCGCCGGCCAAGCCGCAGAAATCCTCAACGGCTGGCTGGCCTACTACCTCATCGGCCAAACCCGCCCGCTGCCCTTCTTCCCCAAAACCAGCCTCGCCGCCGCGCAAACCCTGCTGTCCGAAAGCAAAAAAAGCGAAGACGAAAAGCGGCAGGCCGCCCGAAAAGCCGCCGCAACCCACTACTTCGGCGGCAAAATGAACGTCGGCCAAGCCGACTACGCCGAAGTCGCCCTCGTCTTCGGCAAAGACGAAACACCGCCGATAGAAAGCGAACTGTTTTGGCTGCTCGTCGAAAACCTCCTGCTGCCCACCCTGTCCGCATTGCAAGAGGCCGTCTGAAAACCCGTTTTCCGGTTTTCAGACGACCTCACCTGCAACAATGCAACCCTACTCCCTCCCTATCGGCAAATGAGGGCGGACTTCAGCCGCCTTTTCAGCACCTATCGGGGTTTATCGGCCGAAACCCGCCCAATCCGTACATCCGTTCCTTTTTCCGCTTGTCAGGCCGTCTGAACGTTTCAGACGGCCTTTGTTGCAAACAATGGCGTTCTTGGTTACCGAAATGGAAGGCTGCTTACCGTTGGGCTGTTGAGCGGGATTTCCCGTTTCATATTTATGATGAGTCACGCATAAGAGGACAGTGGTTAGCAAATATCAAAACACTTTCACGTTTTCTCGATAAGCAGTCTGACGACCCACTAGCCGGTCTGATTGCTGATTTTGTAGGTGACGGCATGGTTTCGATGGGAGATATTTTGTCGCATTTTTCTACTTTTCCTGCCTGCGGCTCGGAGGTCTATCGGATGCTGGCAAATCGAGGGTTGTTTTTTGACTTAGAAGGTCCTCTCTCTGCCGATACTTTGATATGGAGAAAAAATGACTGATCCGGACAAACAAAAAAAGACAACTTCCCGAGGTAAATTAAGTCTTTCTGTCAATGAATATGTGCGTCACATTCCTACCAATCGGCAGTACTGGATCAGTAAGCTGATTGACCACACTTATATTTTGGCTGCTGATGAAAACGGCCAAGAAAAAGTATTAAAAATTGAAGAATTGGGGTTGCCGGAAACCAATATTATTCCTTATGCGGGAGACTTAGATCAACTTGAAGATGAGCTTTGGGAAGAAGCAAAATATCGCCATAAATTGATCCAGCCATTGTTGAAAGATGAAATCACCGGCAGAACAACCATTGAAGCGTATACAAAGGGAAAAGGAGTGAGTTATTCCTCCCTTTACTGCTGGCCGCGTGTTTATAAAACCAGCAACAGTATTTCTTCTCTAAATTTCTCGACAAAGAGGCTGGTTGAAAGGTACATCCAGATTCGATAAAGAAACAGAAAGAATCATTCAGCAGGCAATTCAGAAATATTACTTGTCAGAGCAACGTCTGTCACAAATCAAGGTAATCCAGCAAATACGGGTTTTATGCCATCAGCAGGGCATCAAACTGCCGGCAGACAATTCGATAGCTCGGCCGCTTTCCCGATGTATCTTATCCTTTGGATGTGATCCAAATTGACCATACGCCGATGGACATCGTCTTGGCGGACAATAAAACCCGCCAAGCTATCGGACGGCCTTGGTTGACGGTTGCGATTGACGTTTACAGCCGCATGATCTGTGGTTATTACCTGTCTTTGGATTCTCCATCCGAAATTTCGGTTGCTATGTGTATTGCCATTGTGTACTGCCGAAAGAGGAATGGCTGTCAGCCAAGGGGGTAGATGGTGAGTGGAAAGTTTAGGGTTACCGAAAAAAATCCATGTGGACAATGGCATGGATTTCCGTACCGAAACCCTGGAAAAGGCCTGCCTTGAGTATGGTATTACCTTGGAATACCGGCCTGTCAGGGTGCCGAATTACGGTGGTCATATTGAATGCCTGATCGGTACGCTGATGCGGGAAAGTCATCAATTAGCGGGTACTACGTTTTCCAACATAAAAGAAAAAGATAATTATAAATCAGTCGATAAGGCATCGTTCACGTTTGATGAACTGGAAGAATGGCTGTTGAATTTGATTGTGAACATCTATCACAAGCGT
>ERZ772766.1680-NODE-1680-length-11612-cov-3.759626_pt1 | contig 11612 bp, 8 predicted proteins | sample MGYA00511379_ERZ772766 | MGnify/ENA primary metagenome ERZ772766 (study PRJEB29015, sample SAMEA2737895) | human oral metagenome | biome: human oral; feature: human-associated habitat; material: dental | place: China | collected 2116 ...
AAACGACTCAAAGAAGCGGTACATCCATATACACAAGCACTTGTGGAAGCGAGTGAGTAAAATAGTATCCCCTCTATAATGGAATGAAATAAAAAGTTGTTATAACTTTAAAGTCATAATACATTATGAGGGGATATTTTATTTATATATAATATATTAAAATTTGTATGTTATAGTGTTTATTATCAAAATAAATATAGCGATTTTGGTATAATATTATTATCTATAAAAGTCTTAAATAAATATGTATTGATAGATGCTTTTATTAGGTGGTGGTTATATGTTATATGATGAGAAAGATTTACGTGTATTTGATAATCCAGACTCTCGAAATTATTTTAAGGAAATACTTCAATCATATTATAGTCAGAATTACAGAGCTACGATTGTTTTACTATATTCATTTGTGATTTATGATTTATTTACTAAATTACAAACTATGGCGGATGAAGGCGATACTAAGGCAAAGAGTAAATTAGTTGAAATTAATAGTATGATAGATTCAGATGAAAAATATTCAAAAGTAGAGAATGAGATTGTTGAATTTTTTAAAAAGAATTGCTCGTTGTACTTTAAAAGATTTATTGAAGATATTGATTATTTGAAGACTTGTCGTAATAAATGTGCTCATTTGAAAGTAAATGATAATTCTCTATATGTTCCTAATGATTATCATGCTAAAATGATGATTTGCTCTATGTATGATCATGTTCTTTCTGTTAAAGCACCATTTATTATGGACTTATTTTCTGTTGTACAACCGGAGATAGAAGAATATACTACAAAGATACCATCAATTTCAGAAAATGGTCTAGATGAATCTATTAAGAAAAGTATTAATGATAAATATTTAAATAGAATGACATATGATTCATTAAAGAAGTCATACAATACATTTATTAAACTATTATTTTTAGTCGATGAAGAAAATTGTATTCAAAATTTATCTGGTCTATATGCCTTTGTTTTTTCTATGACTGGATATATTATAGAAAATGGGTATAGTTCTATATTAAGTGATCAAGATATTTCAAGTAGATTTTTAAGTGTTAGGGTAGAAGATTTAAGACGCAGCTCTATGAGGGCGGCTGCATTAACTTCAATTATTGTGAAATTTCCCATTATAATGGATATTCTTAGAGCTAATACAGCTGTATTTGATTATTTATGTAAGAGTGTATTAACAAAGCCTTCAGGGTTGCGTTGGTATAGAGCTTTTTATCCTTCTGAGCCTAAGTCTGTATATAGTTACTTTAAAGATACGAGAGCGCTTAAAATACCTAATTATACTGAATTAATCTATAATATTGTTAAAGATAGTGAAGATTTTAATCTAGGTGAATATACTAAAATTATGGTAGAATCTATACCTTCCTTTAATGGATTTGATAGTGCTGATAGTTATATGGTTTTTCTAAAAAAGCATTTGGCAGATTTATCTGAAGATGAAATTAGACAAGTATTAAGTATATACAATAGTAAAGAACAGTGCACCTTTAGATCTAGGCATGAGGAAGATATGGCGATAATAGAAGAGTATCTTAATAATTGATTAAATATATATTGAGAGTATTTGTATATAATTTGTGAGATATTTATAAAATTATAATAGAAAAATAGCCCCTGAATTAAGGGGCCATTTTTGTATATAAAAATGTTATCAACACTGAGTTGAGACTATTAATAATTGATTTATTATCATGCAATTTCCGCTTTCAAATCGATAATATTTTTTGCGGCCGTGCAACTAGGGCAGTCACAGAATTCTGCGCCTTTTGCCTTAATGTCTTTAGCGTGTTGTAATAGGTTGGCTACACCTTCTTTGCCAAGGATTTGTACAGCGAGTTCAGAACCTGCAAAGACGATTGTTTCATCGATAAGTGCAATATTTTGTTCTGCTACGGATACGAGTTGTTTCGTAAGCTCTTCTTGCTCAGATTTACCTTCTGCGTTAATCCAAGATTGAGCGAATTCTTTTACTGTAGGGTTGCTTGTAGGTGCATCTAATAAAGCTTGTACGAGTTGTGTTAATTGTGTATGTGTCATGATTATTTCCTCCATATAACTACTAACTATAGTTTTGGAATAGTGCATTTAGTATCATATGAGCACCTGTTCCTTTTGATGAGTTCATTATAGCATCTATAGTAATTTTGAATAGTAGAATAATTTATGATAGATACTATCAAATGAGATAGATTTATGATGATAGCAGGTAAAAATTTTGATTTAATTTATAAATAAATGAAGACTGCTGTTTTAAATAACAGTCCTCTTGCTTTGAATAGCAGAAAAACTAATTATACTTTTATAAAATAATTTGAACGAGGGGATTCATCCAATATATATCGTGATAAGGCTCTGTTATATTAAATGAATTTGTTTAACTCGGATGTCCAATCTTTAGGTAGTTTCATTTTACGAGTAACTTCAGAATAAAGATTCGAAGGTAATTCCTTTTTTAGTTTGTTTAGTTCATCAAATATACGATGTAGTAATTGTTTATAGTCTTTTTTTGATAGGAATAAGCGGAGTAGTAAGATGATATCAAAAACTCCACCTTGGAATGCTGGTGTCGTGATACTTATATAAAAGAAGCTAGTTTGAATGGGTCTGCCATCTTTATTTTTAGCATAGTAGTCATAGAGTCGATCCTCATGAGCACAAACATTGCGAAATGCTTTTATACAGTTTATTGCATTCATAAAATCTTTTAAATAATTTTGAAGAGTGATTTTAGTTGCTGCTACATTACAGTTGTTTTTGAATTCATAGAGCACTGATTTTAAAATTTCGATTTGGGTGTGTTCTTTTAGATTGTAAAAAAGGTTACATGTTTGTCCTAGAGTAAGCTTAGTTATCAGTACCCATAGGGGAAGTTCTTTATGTTCATTAAAGTAGTGATAAAATGGTCCTGACTTAGTGTTGGAGTCAGTATTTTGTTTAGTTACCGATGATAGTGTTGCAATTAGTGAAGTCGTTTGCTGGTGGTTAGTATCTCTATAATTATTAATATTGAAATAGCTGAATGCTTCTTTTGGATGTTCTGAGGAGAATTGATAGGCAATTTTTGATTTTATAGAGTTTTCTGTCATAAGAATATACTTCATGAGAATATTCCTTAAGTTTCTATCAAATTCATATAGGGCATATATTTGTTCAAAAGTAGTTCCATTTTTATAGTAATCATCTTGTCGTTTCTTACTTTCGACTGTATCTAAAAATATATGTTTGTAGCCATTAATTAATTGGTAGTAGTTTTCTCTAATTAATATGGCCTTTGCTTTACTGCCATAAGTAATAAGGATGTTACGCTTACGGAGTATCTTTAGTTGCTGATTATGAGTTTGGAATGGTTTTGCCATGAAGTTCATCTCCCCCAATAAAAAAAGAGGCGAAGTAATCCGCAGATTGCTTCGCCTCCGTAATGTTCCCTCAGGTTCATTACTAACTCTTTGTATAGTTACTATAACAAATATTGCAATCTGTTGTCAATGTATGTTGTAATTCCTAATTAAAGTGCTGATATCCTATTTGTATTATACTACAAACATATGTGCTTATCTAGGAAAGAGGCTGGTCTAGTAGTATTTTTGCAAACTTTAATGGTAAAATTTAAATGTCAAGTAAATAATGTTAAGTAAATATTCTTATTTTTATATGGTTAGTAGTCATTTTAAGAAGTTCTGGATAAACGTTAGCAGCTTTTTATGCTGTTATATATGTACGGAGGTACCATGAGTTTAAGTAGTCGTGTGAATGAAAAGGCATCCCTTATTTGGGCTATTGCAGATAAACTAACAGGTGTGTATAAACCACACGAATATGGAGAGGTAATTTTACCCCTTACAGTTCTAAGACGTTTTGACTGTATTTTAGCGGATACAAAACCTGCTGTACTTGATACATATAATAAATTAAAAGATCAGAATTTGGATTTATTAGATAGTTTATTGTATGAAGTAGCTGGTCATAAATTCTATAACATTAGTAAATATACATTTAAGACCTTGCTTGATGATCCTGATAATATTGAAAGTAATTTCAGAGATTATATAAATGGTTTTTCTAATAATGTGCAAGATATCATTAGAAAGTTCAAATTTGATAATCATATTACAACAATGGCAGATAAGCATATTTTGTATATGGTAATAAAAGAATTTACTACTGATAAGGCAAATTTGCATCCAGACCACATTAGCAATCTTGAAATGGGTTACGTATTTGAAGAGATTATCCGTCGATTTTCAGAAGCTCACAACGAAGATGCTGGTCAGCATTATACCCCTCGTGAGGTAATCCGTTTAATGGTTAATATCCTCTTCCATGATGATAATGCGGTGCTAAGTGGACAAAGTGTGGCTCGTACTATTTATGATTGTGCTTGTGGTACTGGCGGGATGCTTTCAGTAGCAGAAGAATATCTTGCGAATTTGAATAGCACATCTAAACTGATTTCATTTGGCCAAGAATTGAATGATCAGACCTTTGCAATTTGTAAAGCAGATATGCTCATTAAAGGCAATGATGCTGAACGTATTAAAAGTGGGAATACATTATCTGATGATCAATTTTCAGGTGAAACCTTTGACTATATTATTTCTAATCCGCCATTTGGCCGAGAATGGAAAAATGAAGAAGCCATTGTTAAAAACGAAGCTAAATTAGGCTTTGATGGACGATTTGGGCCTGGCTTGCCATCAACCTCAGATGGACAAATGCTATTTTTAGAAAATGCTATTAAAAAGATGAACCCTCAAGGCTCTCGCATTGCGATTATTCATAATGGTTCACCATTATTCACTGGTGATGCGGGGAGTGGCCCGTCTGAAATTAGACGCTATATTTTAGAAAATGATTTGTTGGAAGCAATTATTGCATTGCCAAATGATATTTTCTACAATACAGGAATTGCAACCTATATCTGGGTACTTTCAAATAAGAAAGCTGGTACACATCGAGAAGGAAAGGTACAACTCATTAATGCTAATGATTTATATGAAAAACGACGTAAGTCATTAGGTAACAAACGAAATGATATTCCTGAAAGTGCTATTCAGGAAATCACTAAGATTTATGGTGAGTTCAGAGAAACTGAAATCAGTAAAATCTTTGACAATGAAGATTTTGGGTATACAAAAATTACGGTAGAACGACCGGTACTAGATGAAGACGGAAAACCTGTATTAGTAAAAGGTAAGCTAAAAGCTGACACTAAACGTCGTGATACTGAAATTGTACCGATTAAAGAAGATATAGAAACATACTTTGAACGTGAGGTATTACCTTTTGCTCCAGATGCATGGATTGATACTAAGAAAAATAAAATTGGTTATGAACTTCCATTTGCACGGCATTTTTACAAATATGTAGCGCCACGTTCAACTGATGAAATTATGGCTGAGATTAAGGCGTTGGAAAGTGAATTAGATGGTGCCCTAGTGGAGGTGTTTAAATAATGCGGGAAATGAAAGATAGTGGTATTTCTTGGGTTGGTGAAATACCACTACAGTGGAATGTCTATCGAAATAAGGATGGATTCATTAATACCAAAACTATAGTTGGGAAGAATTCAAAAAATACACCATTATTATCTCTTACAACGAAGGGGATAAAATTAAAAGATATAGATAACCCTGAAGGCAAACAACCAGAGTCTTTTGACACGTATCAATGTGTAGAAATAAATGATTTGGTAATGTGTTTATTTGATCTAGATATATCGGCGGTATTTTCTGGTTTAAGCTCTTACAATGGTATGATTTCGCCTGCGTATAAGGTTCTTAAGTGTAATGAACGAGTAATTGCAAAGTATGCAGATTATTGGTTTCGATATATTTTTGATGGCCGAAAGTTTAATCAGTATGCAAAAAATATTAGATACACACTGACATATGATTTATTTTCTGCATTACCAATGCTTTATCCATCCGTTGAAGAGCAGCAGAATATTGCTGATTATCTCGATACTAAATGCACACAAATTGATACTATCATTGCTAGAGAGCAATCTGTTATTGAAAAGCTGCAGGAATATAAACAGTCTATTATTACTGAAACTATTACAAAAGGATTAGACTCTACTATAAATATGAAATATAGTGGATTTAAATGGTTGGGTAATATTCCTATAAACTGTAATATTCATAGTTTAAAAAAAGTATTATTAACTCCAATTACAGATGGACCTCATGAGACCCCTACTCTATATGATGAAGGGATTCCATTTGTTTCGGCTGAGTCTGTTAAAGGTGGAATTATTAATCTTGATTATAAACGTGGATATATTTCTTTGAAAGATCATGAAAGATTTCAAAAAAAAGTGTCTCCTAGGAAGGGCGACATATTTATCGTAAAATCAGGTGCTACAACTGGAAATATAGGGATTGTTACTACTGATCAAGTGTTTGATATTTGGTCGCCTTTGGCCTTAGTTCGTGGTGATTCGAGTATTGTGGAACAAGACTTTTTATACTACCAATTACTTTCTAATATATTTAGAGTACAGGTAGAGCAAGGCTGGTCATATGGGACACAGCAAAATATAGGTATGAAGGCTCTGGGAAATATAAAGGTTTTGATTCCTCCACTAGAGTCGCAAAAAAACATTGTTAAATATCTTGATAATAAATGTTCTAATATGGACACTGTTATACTAAAAAAACAAGCTCTCATTGATAAACTTACTGAATACAAGAAATCATTAATTTATGAAGTAGTAACTGGTAAAAAGGAGGTGCCTCATGTCTGAATTTGACGTAAAAGAGAAGCGTTTTGAAAGTGATATTGAATCAGCTTTATGTACTACAGGCGGATATGTAAAAGGCAATCCAAAGGTATTTAATCGTGAATTGGCTCTTGATACTGAAACACTGTTATCTTTTATAAAACAAAGCCAACCAAAGAAATGGGAGCGGTACACAAAGTTATATGGGGACTCTTGTGAGCAGCAATTCTTAAAGCGCTTTAATGATTCTGTAGAGCATGAGGGCTTGTTATCTGTTTTGCGTCATGGATTTAAGGATAGAGGCATTACCTTCCGTGTTGTGTATTGGAAACCAGAGACCTCCATGAATGAAACTGCAAGAGCTCAATACGAATCCAATATATTCCATTGCACTCGGCAGTTACATTATTCTGTATCGAATAACAACAGTGTAGATATTGTCTTGTTCTTAAATGGTATCCCTGTTGTTAGTATGGAATTAAAATGTCAGTTTACAGGACAGAATGCAACAAATGCGATTTCTCAATATAAGTTTGATAGATCAAATAAAGATCAAATCTTTAAGTTTAATCGCCGTGTGTTAGTTCATTTTGCAGTAGATTTAACACAAGTGCATATGACAACAAAATTAAATAGTAGTAGCACGTATTTCCTCCCATTTAATCAAGGTTCTAATGGTGCTGGTAATGTCGGAAGTGCTGGCAATCCTAATTCTGATACGTACGATACATCCTACTTATGGGAATCTGTTCTTCAACGAGATAGATTGTTAGAAATTTTGCAAAAATATATGCATTTATCTATTGTGAAAGATAGTGCTGGTAATATCACTGATGAAATACTGATTTTTCCACGCTTTCACCAGTTAGATGTAGTAACAAAATTGTTAGAACATGTAAAAGAGAATGGCGCAGGGCATAATTACTTGATTCAACACTCTGCTGGCTCTGGTAAATCCAATTCTATTGCTTGGTTGGCTCATCGCCTGTCTGGTTTGCATGATAAGAGTGATAAGAAGATTTTTCGTTCCACAATTATTGTAACTGATCGAAAGGTTTTGGATAGTCAGCTACAGAATACGGTATCTCAATTTGACCATACTCCAGGTGTTATACAACGTGTGGATAAGACCTCTAAACAGTTAAAAGAGGCTATTGAAAGTGGTACGCCTATTATCATTACTACATTACAAAAATTCCCTGTTATTTATGAACAGGTGAAAGCACAAAGTTGTAACTTTGCTGTAATTGTAGATGAAGCGCATTCTTCTCAAACGGGATCAGCAGCTCGTAAATTAAAACAAGCTCTTGCAAATACAGAGAAAGCTCTACAAGAATATGCTGATTGGGCTTATGAAGATGAGGAAAATGCTTTAGATGAAGAGGATAAACTCGTTAAGGAGTTAGTTGCACAAGGTCAGCATGATAATCTGTCTTTCTTTGCTTTTACTGCAACACCTAAAGCAAAGACTCTGCAGCTATTTGGTACTCGTGATGAAATGGGTGAATATCATCCATTCCATATCTACTCTATGCAACAAGCTATAGATGAAGGGTTTATTCTTGATGTCTTAAAAAATTATATGACCTATAATACATACTATAAAATAGCGAGTCTTGTTGATGTGGATATTGAATTGGATTCAGCAGCTGGAATGAAAGCTATTCGTAAATTCCAAACCTTGCATCCTCATAATATTACGCAAAAAACAGCGGTTATGTTGCGCCATTTTATGGATGTTACTAGACATAAGATTGGTGGTCGTGCAAAGGCCATGGTTGTTACACCATCAAGATTACATGCAGTTCGCTATGTTCAAGAGTTTCGTCGTCAGATAGAACAAATGGAATCTCCCGATTTGGAAGTATTGGTAGCTTTTTCGGGTGAGATTGATGACAATGGAAGAACATATACTGAAGAGTCTTTGAATATAGATAAAGATGGCAATCACATTAAGGAAAAAGCCTTACCAGGCACATTTCATAATGATGAATATGGTATGCTTATCGTTGCAGAGAAATATCAGACTGGTTTTGATGAGCCTTTGTTGCATACCATGTTTGTGGATAAAAAGCTTTCAGGTGTAAAGGCTGTTCAGACACTATCTCGTCTTAATAGGACTATGAAAGGCAAACAAGATACGTTTATATTAGACTTTGTTAATAGTGAAGAGGATATCTTGAGCTCCTTCGCACCATTCTATCAAGAAACTAAGTTAGATAAAGAAACAGATCCTAATACGCTATATGATGTTAAGTCAACTTTAGATAAGTTCAATGTTTATGATGTACATGATATAGAACAATTTGGAAAATTATTCTATCAAAGCAAGAATCAAACGATGGGAGATTTAGGGAAACTTCAATCGTATATTATGCCAGCTATCAAACGCTTTGAATCTTTAGAGGAAGCTGATCAAGATATTTTTAAAGGGACTCTACAACATTTTAATCGTTTATATTCCTTTATTACACAGGTATGTAGATTGTTTGATAAAGAACTCCATATCTTCAGTATCTATGCTAAGTTCCTTGCTATTCAACTGCCAAAAGAACATCAGGACCATGTCGATTTAGATGATAAGATAATGCTCGAATACTATCGTTTGGAAAAAGGCTCACATGGGTCAATTAATTTGGCTCCAGAAGAAACTGGGTTGAAACCTATTACCGGCAAAGTGGGTCGTAAAAATAGCTTGATTACAACGATTAACGAGATTATTGAGGACTTTAATAAACGTTATGGCACTGAATTTACTGAAATGGATAAAGTGATATTGCAAATAGAACAAGATATTGCAAAAGATCCTAAATGGCGTGACTATATTAATAACAACGGATTTAAAACCTTTAAAATATTATTTGACCAAGAGTTTATGGGGATTGCTGTTAAGCGATTTAAAGCTAATGAAGAGTTCTTTAAGATGTTGTTAAAAGATAAAAAACTATTTGAGGATATTCGTGATGCTCTTGGGAGTGCTATTTATAGTCGTGTAGAAAATAATGTCATGAATTATGGCTTACCGGATAAGATGATGCATGGGATGTTTGAATTGGAGCAACCAGAAATGAGAACTTTGGTGGCAGATAAGGGTGTTGAAAAATAGTATTGTAAGGGGAGAAGTAGTATATATGAGAAAAAATTTTTTTGATTTATTGAGAGATTCCGAAGTAGATATTAATAGAGAGCTGCAAAAACTTAAAAGTTTATTTTCAGAAAAATGTTGCTATTTTTCATATAAAGAATATTCCTTATATGATTTAATTTCTGATGACTTTCTTGAATGCTATAAACGCCGTGAACATTTTCTGTCACTAAAAGAATTGCTTGATAGTATTGAAGTGATGAGTTTTGGGTTTTCAGAATATGATAAGTATTTTTTATTTGCTGAAATGTATATAGATTTATTTTCGGTGCTAGATGATTATTATGATGACAATGTGACTAGACAAAAAAAACTTATTCGCAAGCAGATAAATAAAATTATAAATTCATTAGGTTATAAATTTATTAATACGGACGATAGAGAGATTATTGTTGAAGATAATGTATTTGCTAATGAGTCTGCTCAGATTATAACAGAATTTGCTGATGTAAAAGAGGCATTAAGTATTCTGGAGTATAATCACTTTTCTAATAAAGGTGATATTGAGAGAAAGAAAGAGATTCTCAAGAAAATTGCTGATCTATTAGAACCATGGAGAAAATCATTTAATAAGTGTAATGAACTAAAAGGTTTGTTAAAAGTGAACAATGATAAAATCCAAGCTTTAGAAAAGTTGTTTTATATGTACAATAAATTCAATATTCGCCATAATAATGAGGAACAAATGCTTACGGAATTATCTGATCAAGAGATTGAATCCTGGTATGATAAAGTTTATACATTATCCTTGTTTATCATTTTGGGGAAAGATGTAGGAAGTATTTTATCTGATTTTGAAGCATCATTTGGTGATAATAAATAGTAGTGAATATTTTAAATCGTATATAAAGATAAGAGTCTGTAAAAGCACGGTTATATATATATAACGTCCTTGTGAGGATTTTATCCGAACAAGGACGTTTTTAAGTATTACCAAAATTTATTTAGTTATTCATAATATAATATAAAACATCATTCATAGATGTGTTTGGTTGGACACGATTCCAATCACTACCATTATTATAATACCATCTACCATTTTCTTTTTCGAAATATACCGTGTCAGTTTCGTATCTGCCTCTTACCATTACATATTTTAAACCGACTTTATAAGCAGTTCCTGATGAATTGCTACTTATACTTGTCACCCAAACAGAGTCTCCGTCACTATATGTAGTTACATATCTATCAGCAGCGTATACTTGATAAGATGTACCACTTGCAAATGCTAGGCCTAGAGCTAGAAATGGTATTAATAGTTTTTTTGAAGCCTTCATAGTTGAATCCTCCCTATACATAAAAAATCAACTCTTTGATTTATAGTATCATAGATATATATTAAAATTTAACGTTTCATTATTTATTCATAAATTCAGGCAACTTAGAACATTAAGATAATTAGGACTACATAATTAATTTATTAATGATGATATAATTTACTTAACATATGTAGTTTGTATAGGAGAGTAAATCATGAAAAAATTTCTATGTGCACTGGCTGCATTAGCTTTCATAGGCTCTATTAATATTGTCTCCGCAGATGACATGATACGGTTTCGTCTTAATGGTAATTCTATTTATGACCAGCCTTATGGTGACAGAAATGAGTTTCCTTGTCCTAACGGACTTGGTAGTTGTACTATAACTGATAGCGATTATAAAAGTACTCGTAAAGGTCAGTTGCTAGAGGTGTTTGATACTCTATATGAGGCTAAACAGCATTTGAACTTTAAACCG
>ERZ772766.1682-NODE-1682-length-11601-cov-4.793175_pt1 | contig 11601 bp, 17 predicted proteins | sample MGYA00511379_ERZ772766 | MGnify/ENA primary metagenome ERZ772766 (study PRJEB29015, sample SAMEA2737895) | human oral metagenome | biome: human oral; feature: human-associated habitat; material: dental | place: China | collected 2116 ...
AATGGTTTGGCATAATGACGAATGTATACTAGTGTAAACAAGTATATAATTCCCTCACACATATGAAAGAGTTTCTATCTTTCACAAGTATTAATTGTGTTCAAAAAGAGTTTGAAGATTTTTGTAAAGTATATGGCAAACAGGAGCTTGAAGATTTTTTTGAAGTAGAAAAATTATCAGGCGGAGAAAATGTGTTGGTTTTTAAAGGTTTTTAGAAAGTTGATATGAGTTGTCATAGCTCACAACAGTATTTGACCGAAAAGCAGGTGAATGATGAGAAAGTTAAAACATAGGGAAAAGTATAAAAGAGTAAAAAAAGAATTGGAACGTGCAGTTAAAAAGATTGATAAGTTGCTAGAAAACAACACGACTGTTGTAGACCTTGCAAAAGAGCTTGATTTACCATATCGTTATATTGGAGGAAACTTATTTAGGGCAGAAAAAATTTTAGAATTGAAAGGGGTCGGCAAAAAGGAAGTCATTAACGAACTTGAAAAAAATCATACACCAGTAGAGCGATTATTCACACGCTTATTTTTTGGTAAAAAGTCCAATAATAGAATGGTCTTTCCAGACGCAGAAAGCGAGTTTATTTCAATAGAATTTTTAAACAATATTTTAAGTGACCGTGAATTAAGAGTGTTAGATAGCAAGTATGGATTGTTTGGGAGTAAGGTTAGAAGTAGTAAAGATACAGCAATATTAGAAGGTATTTCTTCTACAAGAGTTGGTGAAATAGAAAAAGGAGCATACAATAAAGCCAAAAGAGTGTATGTTGCTTTATACTTAATCCAAAAAACAGATATTTTTGATGACTTCCTTGATTATCTGGAAATTTTGTCTAATGAATGGAACTCGAAATTAGAAAATGATGTTACTGAACGAGTTATAAGATACACAAATCAGATGTTGGCAGAAAAAAATATTCGTAAAGGAACTCGGAAGATTATTCGGGCAATAAAGGAATCTGAAGCACCACTTACTAGTGCTGGTGGTCAGTTTTCTGATAAAACCGTAGGGATATTAAAAGAACTGGGAATCGAAAAGATTGAAGACTTGCAAATGGTAACGCTTGATACGCTTTGGAACATTGAAGGTATGAACGCGGATACTTTAAGAGAAATTGTAAGAGAAATGACCCTTAATAAGATAAATTTAAAGGACGAAAAGAGACCAAAGACGCATTAGTTTTTTTACAATAAAAGTTACCAGAATTGGCGTGTATAATATCGACAACTAAAACAGAAAGTGAGAATAGAATTAAAATTGACTGAAGAAAAAGAAGTGGTAAAATCTAGCAGAGCAGAGCAGAGCAGAGCAGAGCAGAGCAGAGCAGAGCAGATTCTCTGCTAGTATAAAAACGGCAGAAACAGATGAGTGGTATACTCCTAGTTATGCTGTAGATATAATTATTCCCTTTTTGAAAGCGAGGAAATTCGATAAAGTTCTTTGTCCTTTCGATACTGAGGATAGTGAATTTGTAAAGGTATTAAGAAACGAAGGATTTGTGGTAGAATTCAGTCACATCTGGGAAGGGAAAGATTTTTTTGATATTGATAATATTGACGTTGACTGCATAGTTTCAAACCCTCCATTTAGTAAAAGGCAAAGTGTGTTTGAGAAGTTATACGAGCTTGGAAAACCTTTTGCTATGATTATTAATATGAATGGGTTATTTGATGCAAAATCACGATGGCAATTATTTAGTGAACATAAGTTTGAATTATTGATACCAAAGGGGCGTATCAAATTTTCGGATGGCAATGGGGTAAAAAATTCACCAAACTTCCAAAGTATCTATGTTTGCAGTGGAGTTTTGGAAAAACAAATAATTTTCACTGATATGGAGACTAAATAGACATAGCGATATATAGCCATAAAACAGCCTAGAAACGGCTTGCGCGAAAAAAAGGCATAATTAATCAGGTTACAGTTTGAAGTGCGAAAACAGCTAAAAAAACAGCAAATCCCAAGCCGTTAAGAGGTGTCCGACATAAAGTTGAAAAGGAGAAATAAAATGAAGGTTCATAATTTAAAAATAGCGCCCACATACTTTCAAGATGTAGTTAGTGGAAAGAAAAAGTTCGAAGTACGTGAGAATGATAGAGGGTTTCTTTTGGGAGATATTCTTCGTTTGAAGGAATATGATTTGGAAAACAAACGATATACGGGGCAAGAAGTTATCGTAGAAATTATCTATCTTTTAGAAAATTTTGATGGTCTGAAAGAAAATTATGTTGTATTGGGAATTTCTGATTGGAAGGCGGTCAATTTTGGATAAGTAACTAATGGTTAATAAATATTGACATATTGAAGCGAATATTATAAAATTATTATGTGAATTTAAGCTGATGAAGGAATAACACTGTGTCCCAGAATGGGGTAAACTGACGAGTGAGCATCCACATGTGCCTGTGGCTATATTCACCTTCTTCCCTTTTTTGAAGAAGAAAAATCTTTTATCCATCCCCATAGAAGTATTCCTCTCATCATCAGAGAAGTGAAGAAAATAGGGGATTTTTATTTTTTATCAAAAATATAGAAAAAAGTGAAAGTGCGTGTGATTATATTGACAAATGCCAGATTATATAATAAAATTGTTTTATAAAAAACAAAAGAAAGGTGGAGTGACATGATATATCTGCCAAGTTTTCGTGCATGGGACATTAAAAACAAGAAAATGGGAAAGCCTGACATTATCATAAATAATGGGCGCATTGATGAAGTTAAAATATGGGGAGATGAAACTGTACCTGAAGAAGAGACCGATTGGAGAGAAGCATCGGATTTTTCATTGATGATGTCAAGCAATGTTTTGGATATCAAGAAAAAAGAAATCTATGATTTGGATATTTTGAAATCAACAACATCAGAATTTCCTGAAGACCATAAATACTGGATTGTGACTCATGAAGATGGTGGTTTTAATGTTCGATACTATTTTCTGCCAAAAGACAAGAGAAAACGCTTCATTGCAGAAAATGAGTTGCTTTGTAAAGATAATGTAGATTGGTATAAATTCGAGATTGTAGGGAATGTGTATCAAAATCCTGAGCTGTTATCTTCTGATTTAAAGAAACTCTTGAGGAGGAAAGAAAAATGATTGCTAAATTCTACGAAGTATGGAAGGGTTCAAGGTAATGGGGAACATCTATCAACACAAACATCTGACAACTGATTAAATACAATCGCTCAAAGCAATTAAAAAGTGTAAAATAATAAAAAGAGATGCTTTTAATAAAGAAAATATTTTAACTAACAGGAGAAAAAAGATTTGGTTTTTTTGAGAAAAATAATGCTATGTTCGGTTATGTTTTTAACTATGTTTATTTTATCTAGTTGTGGAATTACTCAATTTGAAACAGACAGAATAAAACAAGACATTGTTCAAAGGGAATCAGGTGTTATTAAGTTTAGATTTTCTTCTGATGATTTCTCTTTGAATACGTATGATACTACGGATTCAAATAAATTGAATCAAGTAGTTCAAGAACTACAAAAACAAAACAGGGTAATTAAGAAAATTGGGGTAAAGGTTTCAGGAAAATCTAAAATGATGGATGTGTACATCGAATACGAAAAGAAATAGAAAGAGAAAATGGTAGTTGCTGATGGGGTCTAAAGGAGAAGAGCTGAGAAAAAATCGTTTATTTTGGGTATTGTACCGTAAAGGTTTTCATAATGTTTTCGAAAGAAAATCGGGATTTTACATTTTTAACGAAAAAGATTATGAAGATTGTATGCGTTCATATTACAGTATTTATCAACGTATTTTGGCAAGAGTCTTCTTTTGGAACTATGCCTATTCTTTCTTGAAGAGAGGGAAAGTCCAAGAGATTCTGCGAGATTATTTTGATTATTTTAATGAACAACAAGAATATTTTAGAATTTATTCATTCCACGATGATACTATCATGGTTATGGCTGATACAGTGGCAGAAGATGATGTAATTGCATGTGGAGACCTCGAAAATATTATTGGGGAATCCGCGAAGAACTATCCGTCAGGAGTGCTAGGTGATGTTCATGTTAAATCTGGTTTTACCAATAAACAACAAGATAATTAAAAGTGTATAAAAGGATGAATTGTTATGACTTCATGGGTAGTTTTTGAACGCGAAGGTGGATATGCAGAAGCTCAAATTACTAACGGATTCAGAGCTGTAGATAGTTTTATTATGGATAGTTATGAAAACCGAGAAAAAATTAGGAAATGGCTTATGGAAGAAAAGAAATATAGAGATGGTGAAATTAAAAAGACTTCAATCGTCTCTATATTTAAAGGTAAACGCCCCAAAGCTATCCTATTCTCCATCCAAAATGAAACAGACCGAGTAGAAATGATGTTTACTGAACGCAATACAGTTCAAGTGAACGTCTTTTTTAGAAATAAATTTGTTAGCTCTCAATTGCCATATGAGGTTGTAGAGTATGAGGGATTTTTCAAGGGGGAACAGATAGTAACTCGTCTTGTGCAATTAAGTCCTAACTTTACCGACTATAGAAAAGAGTTAGACGAATTGTTTGGAGAGGGGAAATACAATAAATCATATGCAGATAACCAATTTGGCAATAGTGTGGAAATGCGATTGATGAATTCTCAGAAAAACGAAAAAATATCTCAAAAACAAAGGGAGGATACCGTTAAGTATTTAAATGAGATGGATTGGAATTTGTTGGATGATTCTTCTTTGTTGGAGTTGCATAATTTTGTCGAACCACGGTTAAAAATAGCTATGATTAAAAGTGTGAAAAAGGAGGAATAAAGATGTCTTATACCTACATTTATGGCTCAGAAAATGGCTGTTGGAGACTAGTTGGCAGTGTCCAGAATTCATGGTTGTGGCATGTCAACATTTGGTCGTGTTTGTGTGAAGAATATCTTAAACAGGAATTAAGGTTGTTTGGATTTTTAGAAGAAACTAACGTTGAAGAAGTTTGGAATCTAGCTTCTAGTGAAAAATTAACTGAATTTGAAAAAGCTGTATTGATTTCTACGATGGATAAGACGATATTTAAGCGTTCATCTATAGAATGGTTTATTGAATGTGTAGAGAAATTTGATAAAAAGTATCCAGATAAAACTAGCGCAAAAGGGATAAAGGCTTGTTTTGATGCTATAATAGATGACAAAAAGCTGAATGATTATGAAAACTTTTTGATATGTACCTCTCAAACTCTTTATGAAGGCAGGCTAGAATACAATCATTCAAAATGTGAACATAACGATGAAGAAGAGTCTGTTTTGAAGTGCGAGGAATTTCACGAGGATAACGGAAGTATCAACGAGTTACTGTCTTTAATAGAGGGTGAAAGATATTATGAAGTAAAGGATGATACTCTTCAAGATAACTACGAAGGGGTGATTTCTAAAGCATTTAGTACAATTTGAGGGATAATGGTGAAAAGCAAAGACATTGTAGATTTGTACTTGGAATTAGGGGATTTTAAGCAAGCGGTAAGAGAAAGCGGATTGCCTGTCCATATTGCTCATATAAGGTTGCTGAGAAGCGGAGCACTGAAGGTTCAGGACAAGGTTAAGTACGGAAGTGAGAGTGCGAAATTAGGTGGTGAAGCAGAGGAATTGTTCCAAAAGTATGTTCCTGATGCAGTAGATGCAAATAAGTATTTTAAAAAGAATCATCCAGTGTATGATTTCAGATTTGACAATTTAACGATAGATGTGAAATATAGTTCTTATCGAACTAATAAGGCGGGTGGTCATTACTGGGGGTGTCGTAGCAAAGGAGAGCAGGACTTTATTTGCATTTTTCTGGAACGGGAAATAGGTAGAAAACTAGAAGACCCCTACGTCTTGCTAATCCCACATACATTCATTGACCAAGGTCATATCCATATTTCTAAATCAGGAAGTTGGTTTAGAGATTTCAAGGTTGAACCAGAGGAGATACAACCGTTATTAAGAGATTATTCTGAATTACGTGAAGCAGGTGAATTTTAAAAAACAGAATAGAAAATTGGTGATTAAAAATGTAAAATAATAAAAAAGGGAATATTAAATATGGTTTGGAAAGCAACGTAAATTAAAAGTGTATATAAATGAGGTAAAAAATGATTATTAAAAATTATGTCAAAACGAACAAAAAGATTAGTTATACAATTGATGTGGATGGTTTTGAATTCCCAATGACTCATCGCCTTGTCGAATCAGGGCATGTAGCAATGCCTGATTCAGACGAATTTTTAGAGCGAGTTGCTGAATTTGATGAACATGAAGCAGATATTGTTGAACAGTTTATTGATTTGCAAACGGATTGTTTGATGTATGGTGTGGAATTTGACTTTATTTAAAGAAACTGAGGAAAATATGATAAAACAACGTAAAATTCATAGATTAGTGAATTATTTTAACGAGTTAGCTTCTGTTTCGGATGAAAAGGGAGAATTTATGCATCCTTTGAGTGAGAAACAGAAAATAAAAGTATTGTTATTGGCAACCACTTTTTTTGAAAAAATTTATATTTTTTCAAATAGGATTATTCCCAAGAATCTTGAAGAAGAGTTAAATAAAAGGCTTGATACTGTTTCAGATATTTTTAACGAGCAATCTAAAAACTGGTATTTAACTGTAAATATGATTTTGTGTAGAAAATCCAAATAGAATATTAAAAAAGGAGAATAAAGATGGAGCTTTATAAAACAAAATTGAATGATAAGGTCTTGGAATATGGGGCATTGATTGAAAACTCAAATTTCACAGAGGAGGAATGGTTAGCCATTAACAGAGAGATTGTAAGACAGAATGAGCCAGAAGTCTATGAAAAACGAAAAAACGACAATGAGTTCATAAACACACTAGGTGGGCTTATTAGCCTGCAAGAACGTTATGAAGAGTTGTTAGAAAGACTTCCACAGGACACATTTTCAAAAGCAGGCACACATCCTAAATGGGTTGCAGATGAAGTTGAAGAGAATACTCTAAACAAAGAAGATGTTAAGAGCGATGTTGAGGATATGGTTGATTCTGTCGAAGACTTTGAAGCCTTAAAAGAACAATTAAAAGAATACTTTGAGATTGACTAAAAACAGGAGATGAAATCATGGAAAATATTATTTCAGTACGTACTAATCATCAACCAGAAAGGCTTAATCGTATACTTTTCACTTCTGCAAGAGGTCTTATCTTTAAGAAAAGATGGGTTATGCTTGATATTGATGAAACAGGGATGACTTATAGAGGTAGAAAAATTGATGAGTATTTCAGTTCTATGTACGATTCAATTGAAGAGATTATTATTCATGAGCGTTCTTTCATATTAGAAGTAAAAAACAAACATTATGAGAGGAAATATAAAATTGATTTATTAAAGCTGGAAGGCAATTTATGGGAAAATTATAGATTCATCAAGGATATACTTTTGAGATTTGCAGGAAAGAATACTAATGCTAAGCTCGTAATAATACAAGACTAAGGCAGAGAGGATTAAAAGAACAGGGAAACATGAAAATACAGAATGAAATAGAATTACAAGCGGTGGACTTGACAAAGAAAATCAAGTTTCATGGCGAAACTAATGCTGATACAGAAGCTGTATCAAATATCAAGGCACTGGAGGCTCTACTAACATCTGTGGCGCGTGAACTACGCATCACACAACTTCAATGTGATTCTAATAAACAATTGGCTTCTGCTAGAGAAATTCACGAAGAAATTGATAAACTATTTATAGGATTTTTCACTGAAGTTTTACCAGAGTCTGAGTGGAATTTGATTAAGGCATTAATTAAACATAAGGATGATATAATATAGTTAAAAGTATAAAATAATTATCTTTATATAATTAAAAGTGTAAAAAGGTTTTAAAAATGAAGAATAAAAAAAACATAAGTTGGATATTAGGGATAGTAACAATAGCTTTTTTTCTTGGAGCATTGTATTTTTTCCTTGCCCCAAAACCACTATCTCATATGAAAATGGCTGATGTTGCTAATAATTACCAAATAGATAAGATTTCGATTAAGGAGATAGAAAAAAATAAAAAAAAGAGGAATAATATATCATTGGATGCTGAGGAGGTAGGTACAAAAGTGGCTGACAAAGAAGAAGTTTCTAACTTTCCCAGTGATGACAATAAAGAAATACCTACAGCTACCAATACGGGGATTACATTTGATTGGGATAGTGTGAGACCTATTTCTCCTGATACTATCTCGCAAGCTAAATCAGATGACCTTCCAGTGGTGGGAGGGATTGCGATTCCTGAATTAGGAGTGAACCTACCTATTTTTAAAGGTGTTTCAAACTCTAACTTAACTTATGGAGCTGGAACAATGAATGAAAATCAAGAAATGGGAGAGGGAAATTATGGGTTGGCTAGCCACCATGTGTTTTCTATGGCAGGTGCTAGCGAACTGCTGTTCTCTCCACTAGACCGAGCCAGTAAAGGACAGAATATCTATCTGACAGATAAAGGAAAAGTATACGTTTATGAAATTGATAATATCGAAGAGGTAACTCCGTATGGGTCTCATGTTATGGATGCTCCTAAAAGAGGAGAAAAACCAAAGGTTACACTCGTTACGTGCACTGATATATATGGCGCGAATCGAAGGATAGTACAGGGAAGTTTGGTAGAAGTCTTTGATTGGTCGGGCGCAAGTAAACAAATAAAGGATTATTTTAAGAAGAGCTACAATGCTTTTCAGCTATAAATACGTATCAGAGAGCAGTAAAAAAACTGCTCTTTTTAATTTATTGGGGAACATACCACTTTTTTTAAGACTTGATTTATATTATAATAGTATTAATAATATAGAAAGGATTAGAGATATGAAAAAGAAAAATACTCTAATTAAATTTGCATGTGGTACAATATTGGTGGTGTCAGTATTAGGGACTGCACAGCCACTTTTCAACGTCCTTGCCCCTAGTATAGTTTTTGCTGATGATGTGAAATCTGGAGAAGTTAAAAATCAAGTATTGAACTTCAAAGCGAATTCAACTACGTCTACTAGTCAGACTGAAGTCGCCGAACCATTGGATATCATACTCCTACACGACGCTTCTGGCTCTACTGGGGGAGACAAACGTGCTTCTTATTTGGCTGATTCTATTGTTTTACTAAGGTCAGCACCTAAAGGAAGTAAGGCTATGATTGCTACTTACGGCACTAACAGCGAATCTTCTTATGGAGGCGGCACATACACCCCATTGATGCCCGTAGAGGAACTAGCGAATAAGTTGGAAGAAATCTTGAAGGAGTCAGGATACGTTCAACAAAACGGGCAATGGACACGTGGTGGAGGAAGTGTCTTCAATGGTTTTGGAGATAACTGGCTAATTGAAAATAAAGATAAGTTTGGCGGAAATGTAGGCAAGGATATTAAAGAATTTGAAAATGCCTATATTGACCAACAAGGAAAAAATAAATATGTGTCTGTATTACAGTTTACAGACGAATGGCTAAGTGGAGAGAAAATAGATACTTCCTTCGCGACATGGGCAAAAGATAATGCCAAAACATTCATGTCTGCATTGTATCTGGATAGAATAACTACTACCCCTTCTAATTATCTAAAATTCAAGGAAACCCAATCAATTAGGTCGATGGTTGATTCTGGACATCCGAATATTTATATAACATCCAGCCTGTCTAACCAAGGATTTAAGCCAGAAGATTTAAATAACAGTAAACGACAAAAAGACCTTGTTGAGACGTTCAAGTCTAAGGCTATAAAAACCACAACCAAAACCACTCATCAAAAAGGTTCAGTAACTATAACCCCTGAGTCGGATATAGCTATTTCTTCTGCTGAACTTGTGTCGCCGTCAGGAAAGAAGACCCCATTGATTGTTCAAGATGGAAAAGTTTCGTGGAATGGGGAGCTGATAGAAGATGGTGCGTATAAGGTCAACTACACATTTTCAGGTAAACCTAAAGTGGTTCGTAAAATTGTAGGTTCAGTATCCGTCGATGGAAAACTAGTTGATTCAAAAACTGACGCTATCATTCCAGAGGTTGTGAAAGCAACTAAAACTGAGAAAATCCCATTTGAAACTGAATACAAAGATGATGCCGAGATTGAAACGGGAAAAGAAAAAGAAATTCAAGCTGGTATTGAAGGTGTTCGTACAATTAAAACAGAAGATGGCAAGGAGGTTTCAAATGAAATAACAACTAAACCTAGAAATCGTATAATTTTACGAGGCACTAAAGGTTCAGAATCTGAAGTGAAGAAAGAGAAAATTCCATTTGAAACAAAATATCAAGACGACCCTGAACTTGAAACTGGTCAAGAAAAAGTAATCACAGATGGCGTTGAAGGCGAAAAGACTATTACTTCTACTTATGTCACACAGAAAGGAAAACGTGTAGGCGAACCAACTGTCAAAGAAGAAATTACTAAAGATAAGGTTGATAAAGTAATTTCACGAGGCACTAAAGGTTCAGATTCTGAGGTGAAGAAAGAAAAAATTCCATTTGAAACAAAATATCAAGACGACCCTGAACTTGAAACTGGTCAAGAAAAAGTAATCACAGATGGCGTTGAAGGTGAAAAGACTATCACTTCTACTTATATCACACAGCAAGGAAAACGTGTAGGCGAACCAACTGTCAAAGAAGAAGTTACTAAAGATAAGGTTGATAAAGTAATTTCACGAGGTACTAAAGGTTCAGATTCTGAAGTGAAGAAAGAGAAAATTCCATTTGAAACAAAATATCAAGACGACCCTAATCTTCCAAAAGGTCAAGAAAAAGTAATCACAGATGGTGTTGAAGGCGAAAAGACCATCACTTCTACTTATGTCACGCAGAAAGGAAAACGTGTAGGCGAACCAACTGTCAAAGAGAAAGTTACTAAAGAGAAGATTGATAAAGTAGTTGCTCGCGGAACGCAAGAACCTAAGACAGTATCTTACAGAGTAGTAGATGCTACAGATAAGAGTAAAGAACTAGTTAAACTCACTAAAGTTATGGAAGGTTATACTGGCGATAAATATAAAGTTGATAAACCAAAATTAGAAGGATACACAGTCGAGTCTTCAGAAGGTTCTAAGTTAGAAGGTGAGATTTCTGACAAAGATATTGTTATAGAATTCATTGCTAAACCCAGCAAAAACATAGGAAAAGATGTAGTTTTAAAATTTATAGACACTGATAATAGAAAGATTGCTGAAGACAAGGTGATTGCTCACGAAAAAGAAATTGGAACAGAGTTTAAAGACCAAGCACCAGACAAACTAAAAGTTGGTGATAAAGTTTATAAATTTATAGGATACAAAGAAAATATAGAAACTGTAATGGGTAAAGTTACGGATAAAGAACAAGTGTTTACAGCGGTTTATTCTGCGCCAAAAGAATTACCAAAGACAAATGAAACAAATTCCATACGTAATTCTATCATAGCAAGTGTTATGTCTATTCTAGGAATAATATCATTGGGAGCATGGTATAAACTTCGAAAGACAGGAAAATAATAACTTAAAAAAGAGCGTTTGATTACGCTCTTTTTATATAACAAAATAACGATAAAAGAAGAGGTTGCACGAGGAAAAAGAAGTCCACAGGTCACGCGCCAACAGAGGAACGGTCTGATGGCTGGAGTGTGAAGTATTATTTTTAAAACGCATTTTAAAAT
>ERZ772766.1687-NODE-1687-length-11583-cov-11.230569_pt1 | contig 11583 bp, 9 predicted proteins | sample MGYA00511379_ERZ772766 | MGnify/ENA primary metagenome ERZ772766 (study PRJEB29015, sample SAMEA2737895) | human oral metagenome | biome: human oral; feature: human-associated habitat; material: dental | place: China | collected 2116 ...
CCTCGCGGATGATCCCCTTGCTCGGGCTTGCCTTTTTAATCTCGGCGATGATGCGCAGCGGATCCTTCTCGTCGCTCCTAAGCGCGCTTATGACGTCACGCGGCTCGTAGGGATTGGCGCTTAGCGAGCGGCCGAGCAGATCCTCGGGCAGTCTTTCTTTACGAAGCGCGAGATCCTCGCGAGTACGTTTTAAAATTTCATCCAAAATCATCGCTACTGCTTTGGTGTCTGGATTTTAGAGCCGGTGGGCTCTTTCGACGTAGAATTTTGCTCTAGCATAAAATCCTGCCTCGATACGGAATTTTGTCTTGACGAGGCAGAATTCTGCGCGGCGGAATTTATAGGCGTCGCAAAATTTTCAGAAGCCGCGGAATTTGGTGTCTGGTTTTGAATCGCGGAATTTGCAGACCCGGCAGAATTTTGCGAAGCGGAGTCTTTTGGCGCCAAATTCTGCGTTGTGGTGGGACTTGGACGCGCGGAATCTAACGCAGAGCTTTCGGGCGCCGTAGATTTTATGGAATTAGGCGAAGGAGTTTTTATTGCTGGGCTTTGCGGCGCCTGATCTTTCGGCGCGGAGCCTTTTATCGTAGAGGGGTTTTGCGATATAGAATTCTGCGGCGCTACGCCTGTGCTAGCGGCGCACGCATCGATCGCCTCTAAATGCTCTTTGCCTTCGGGGGAATTAAAAAATTCTGCGTCTTTGATCTTAGCCATTTCATTTTTAGCCTTGTCGCACTCGCCAAGCTTGTAGTATCCCCAAGCAAGCGAGTCCAGATAATACGGTGAGTCGGGGTCTTTTTGTAGAGCGCGGCGGACGAGCTCGATGCCCTTGCGAACGTCCAAATCGTGATCTATTAAAATGTATCCGTAGTAGTTTAGATGCACGGGGTCTTTAAGCTGCGGCGCAATATTTTCAAATTTTGCCACTACGCTAGATAGGGTCTTGGCATCCACGTTTTTGCCCGCACTTTCATATTCATAGATCGCCTCGATCGCCAAAAAGTCGTAATTTTTAGTCTTCATAAACTCATCGCGTGCCATTTTAATCGCGGTTTTATAGTCTTTTTTATGCGCGTAGGCATCGATTAGAAGCTCGCGCTTGTAGTCGTATTTCTTTAAAAGCTCTATTATTTTATCAAAGTCGTTTGAGTAGTAATAAATCGCTATCATATCGTCTAAGAATTTATTATCCCCCTTGGCTTCATACAGCGCTTCATCGATCTTAGCGACATCCAAATAGCGTTTATTCGCGCGATACACATCAGCTAGCAGCTCGCACGCCATACCCTGGGCGCAGCCGTAGATGCGCCTGTGCGTCTCTATAATGCGGATCGCTCCGTCCGAATCATCGAGTTTATTTAGCAGCACGTCGCATAATCTGATGAGATTTTCGTCAGTTTTGTCTAGCTCATAGGCTTTTTCAAAGTAGGTTTTGGCTAAAGTAAAATTCTCCATCGCATAATATGTCGCCGCTAAGATCGCGTAACTACGCGAAACCGGATCTACGGTGACCAGCTTAAGAGCAGCGGTATTGGCATTTAGATTATCTTTAATGCCTAAGTAGTAGCCGATTTTTACTCGCAGATACTCAGAGTCTGAGCTTAGGCTCTTTTCGCCGAGCTTTAAATAGCGCGCCGTATTTTTACGATCTTTGATCGCAAAAGCAGTCTTTAGCGCCTCTAACAGATAAACGGACGAGCCCGTTTTATTGTATGCCTTTTCGTATAAAAACATCGATGCGACGGGATCTTTATGCAGTAGCTCCAAAGCTGTAAGCAAATCGAAATTTAACTCGGCATCCTCTTGCGCTCGCATCGCGTGATTTAGCTTTTCTTTGGTTATACTTTTAGCGCTTACACCGCGATTTATCAAGCTCTTTTTAATTGCATCTTTTGCACCGTTTTTTGTGCCAATGCTGGAATTCCGATCAGACGCTTTTTTATCCGTAACGGACTGCTTCGCCGCTGCAGCATTCGTCCCACTCTCCGCACTTAGATACTGCGGCGCTAAAATCATCGCCGCGATTAAAATTCCGCCAAAAACCTTACCCCGATACATTCTTCCTCCAATTCTTTAGTATGCGTTTTAAAATATTCCCAAAACGGGAAGCTACGACACTGCTTCGGACGCAGCTCGTAAATCCCGCAGTTGCGCTGTGTCTCGTCAAAAAATACGCACGCCAGGCCGCCCTCAAAGGGCTTTTCTTTTACGCTAAATCTAGCGCCTATCTTGTCCAAATACGTCCTTTTAAGCTCCGCGGGCGAAATTTTAAATTTTACTGCCAGCGCCGCAATCTCGCTCTCGTCTATCCAGATGTAGCCGCTCTCTCCCGTGCAGCACTTGCCGCCGCAGTGCTCGCACGCGCTTGCATCAAAGCTAAAGCCGAACTCACTCATAATCCACACTCGTTAAATCCGCGCTTTTGTAGATCGCTTGGGCTTGTGCGGTGCGCCTTCCGTGCGCGCTAGCATAGATCGGAAGGACGATCTCACAGGGCGAGCGCGAGTTCTTACGGGCTTGCAAAAGCGCGAGCTTAGCGGGCTTTGAAATGTCAGGATAGACAAAACCAAGCCTCGTTAAATTTAGCCTAAACTCGCCCAAAAGCTCGCAAATTTTAGCTAGCTTGCCCGCCTCGTAGCAAAAAATAAGTGTGCCACCAGGCTTAAGATGAGCGTTCGCAGATCGCACAAAATCCCGTAGGCTAAGGCTTGCTGCGCTCTTACTAAGCGCCATATGAGGCTCTTTGCTAAGCGAAATGCGCTCTCGATAAAAGGGTGGATTTGAGACGATAAAATCGAAGCGTTTTTCGCTTTTAAACTCCGCAAAATCCGCGTGCAAAATCTCGCCAGGCAGATCGTTTTGCAAAGAATTTAGCCTTAAGATTTCTAAATTTCGCTCTTGAATTTCTAGCAAACTTAGATTGATGCTCTCAAAATCGCGTTTTAGCAAAAATCCCAAAATTCCACATCCTGCGCCCACATCAAGCACGTCGCCGTATATCGCTCGCGGATTTAGCGCGCCTTTTAAGCTACGCTCATTGCAAGCAGCAAGCCCTCCGTCACGCAAGCACTCCGCAGTAAAATCCTCGCGCGCCTTGGCGTCTTCAAATTTGCTCGCGAAATCTTTATCTTGCGTCTTTTGAGATTCTAAAGGCTGCGCGATTTGCTCGTCACAAAATTTAAAATTTTCACCGCTTGCGATATCAGGCTTTAAAGTATGCTGGGCTTCGTAGCTTTGAAAATAGGAATTTTTATAGCGCTCGCTTTGAAATTTCGCCCTAAGTCCCGCTTGAAATTTCATTTTAAATTCCGCCTGAAGTTCAGCGCAGCCCTTATCTCCAAAATCGCGATCATTCCCCACGCTATGGTTAGGGGCATACAACTCTTTTTCGCTAAAAACGCAATCATCAGCACAAAATTCCGCCTCACCGCCTGCGTAATCCGCAGCGCAAAACTGCGCATTAAAGCCCCCATCTGTCGCGTCTTTAAATTTCGCGCCACAGCCCAGCGCCCAAGAGCCATTTTGCGATGCTGCGTCAGCTTTACGCACGCCTGAGCTTCTTATAAAATTCCACAAAAAAATCGTATCGCTCGTGTAGCGATAGCCCTTTTTTGGCTGATAAAGCCTCATCTGCGGATGTTTTTGATGATGGTATGGGCGTGATTTATCGCCACTACGATCGATCCGCCGCTTCTGCTGATGAGATCTCCGCCGACGTAAAGCCCGCTAGTGGCGGTCTGGAGATTTTCATCCACGATCGGCACGCCGTTTTCATCGTAAGCGATGCCACATTTTTTAAGAAAATCAATCGGGCTCGTGCCGCCGATCGCGTATATCACGCGGTCAAATACGAGCTCGGTGCCATCATCAAATTTTACCAGCACCTTGCCATTTTCATTCTCAAGAGCCTCTATATCGATGCCTAAACGCAAGATGATGTTGCCGTATTTGGTCTCGCGCATTACGTCGCTTTCGTTCGTCTCGTTTAGGCGGGTAAATTTAGCCTTGCGATAGCAAAGCGTCACGACATTGGTCTTGCATAGCGCTATAGCGTATTCTGCAGCTGAGTTACCGCCTCCGACGACTAGAATTTTTTCATTGATCGTGCATTTATCGAGATTGAAATTTACCCGTTGCGTGATCGAAGGCGGAATTTTATAAGCGGGCTTATTAGGCTTGCCCATCCTGCCAATTGCGACGATGACGTTGCGCGCGCGGTATCCAGCCGAGCTAGTCGTGATATAAAACTCATCTGCGTGCTTTTCGATCTTTTCGACCTCACTTTTGAAATTAGTATCGATTTCGTCGCTATCTAAGAGCTCGTCGAAATAATTTAGCACGCTCTCTTTTGTGCCGGTTTCAAACGAAATAGATCCGCGCGTCTCGCTGTCAAAGCCCTTATATTCTTTATCGACGCGCTTTTTATCTTTGTAAAACTGCCTAATCGTTTGAGAGTGGTTGTCGCCTTTTTCAAGCAGAAGCACATGCGCAAGCCCGTTTCTTTTGGCTTCTACTACGGAAGCAATGCCGCAAGGACCGCCGCCGATCACCGCCAAGTCGTAAACGTCTATCATAAATTTCCTTTAATCTTTTAAATTTCATACAAAATTATAGTAAAAATTCCATTAAAATCAGTGGAATTTCCTAGCAATTTCGTAGCTTTAATTTAAAATTTTAACGCTTTAAGATGCACGCTTAGGCTAAATTTGAAAAGACATAATTTTCTACGTTTAAATTTTAAATTTCAAGGCGCCAATCCGTTTATAAAAGCTCATGTGGCAGAGTGACAAAAGCGGTAAATTTTAAAATTTCACTTTGCCAAGATGGAATTTTGCGAGCTAAGATAAAGCGGCAAGAGCGGTAAAATTTTAAAATTTTACCGCCCAGGCAGAAGTTTTAGTAGAAGCTTTAAGGCTAGTTGAAATTTAGCGTATACTTTATGCTAAAGTTAAATTCCATATCTTTCTCGACCTTTGGAAAGCTACCTTTTGTGCGCTCGACCGCGCTTAACGCGCCCTCATCAAGCGAATCGACATTAGAAGAAGACGTAACACGAAGACCTTTAACATCGCCGCTTGCCGTATATGTAAAGTGCACGCCTACGACGCCGATTTTACGCATACGCTGGGCATTTTTAGGGTAGTGTGACTGCGCGTAGCGCGAAATGATGGCGAAAATTTTCTTGCCGACATCGCTATTGCTAGGATCGCCGCGGCTTGTTATAGCGTCGCTACCGCCACCTGCGCTACTGGAGCCACCTCCGCCGCCGCTACCCAGCGAAATAGGCTTTGTGGGGTCAAACTTTGCCGTTAAATTCCTATCGCTGCTTTGAACTTTATGCTCTTTTTTAGGCTTAGGTTTTTCGACCGGTTTTGGTTTTTCTACCGGTTTTGGCTTGAGCTTTTCGACCGGCTTTGGTTTTTCGACTACAGGCTCTGGTATAGGCTCCGGTTCAGGAATCGGCTCTGGCTCAGGTATTGGCTCCGGCTCAGGCGGAGTTGGTTCCGGTTCGGGCTCGGGCTCCGGCGGAGTGGGCTCTGGCTCCGGTTCAGACTCGGACTGATCGGAAGGAGGCGGGATATTGGGCTCATCAGAAATATCGCCTTGCTTGGCCTCATCCATTATGCTATCGATGGAAAAGGCTATCATATCGGGCATGCTAGGCGGCTTCGGTGCCGACGATAAAAGAGCAAAAACACCCACAGCGATGATGCAATGCAGCACCAAAGATACGATAAAACCTACTGCGCTATCTTTATTCATTGCTCTTTTTCGGTCACAATCGCAAATTTTTCATGGCCTGCCTTTTTTAGGACATCCATGATCGAAATGAAAGAGGAAAATTTCGAGTCTTTATCATTTTTTAACACGACAAGATCGTTTTTATCGAGCTCAGCAATTTTTTTCTCAAGCTCATCCTCGCTTATTGCGACATCGTCTAGATAAATTTTAGATTCGCTATCCACTTTGATGGTAACTTTTTTATCCTCTTGCGGATTTTGCGAGCTTGAAGAAGATGGAAGATTTACCTTAATATGCCCCTGCGCAATGAAAGTCGAGACACTAAGCACGATCGCTAGCAGCACCAGCATAATGTCAATGAACGGGACGATATTTAGCCCGTCTCGTCTAGGAATGCTCATTTATTTAACCTCATCGTAGCGGTTTAGAAGCACATCTACCTTGCGGACAAAGCCATTGTAGATGATGAGCGTAGGTACGGCAACGACTAGACCGGTAGCGGTAGCTTTAAGCGCAAGCGAAAGACCCTGCATGATAGCCTTGGTATCGATACCGCTTGCAGTACTCATATCAAAAAATGTGATCATAATGCCGATGACAGTACCTAAAAGACCGATATACGGGGCATTTGAATAAACGATATAAAGCGTCGTTAAATTTTTTGTCAGAGCCTCTTCGTAAAGCGCCTTGCTTTTGTAATCGCTCGCCTTAACCTTCGAATAAAAAAGCATCCTTTCGATACTGAACCACACGACCAAAAAGCTCATAAATCCGAGGATCGCAAAGATAATGTAATCCACGTAATGCGCCAAAAATTCCATAATGCCCATAAGCTCTCCTTAAAAATTTTAAAAATTTTTATAAATTCAGCAAATCGCCTTGCCAAAAAAATGAGCGATTTTATCAAAAATAGATTTAATTTTTACTAAAATTTTGATGATCGATATTTAAATTATATTTTATCATTTAGCTTTATTTAATGATAATAAAACATTCGGAGATAAAATTCTAATGATTTTAAAACGTCTTGATAATTAATATAAAATAAATGATTAATTTTATATTATTTGTATTTTTTTAATCTCATTATCATTTAGGAGTTTCGTATGAAAAAATTTCATCTGGCTTTGTCCTTGTGCGCAGTTCTTTGCTTAAGCGCACAAGCAGACGAGAAATCAAGCGCTACGGACGTATCCAAAAGCAAAGATTCAAATAGGCAAAGCCTGGGCGTAATCGAAGTTACTAGCGATTCTAGCACGCCTAGCACCGTGGATGATGTCAAAATCAATACTCGCAACGCTACGCTTGTAAAAGACGTATTTCGCGACATTCCGGGCGTGTATGTGGGCGGCACCAACGGCATGAATCAAAAAATTTATATGCGTGGCGTAAGCGATCGTGGCTTAAACATCACGATTGACGGCGCGAAGCAAAACGGCAATACCTTTCATCACAACGCCGATTTACTAATCGATCCGGATCTTATCAAAGCCGTAGAGATCGATGTCGGCGCGCGCTCGGTCGTGAACGGCTCGGGCGCCTTGGGTGGCTCGGTAGCTTTTAAGACTGTGGATGCCAGCGACCTGCTCGAAGAGGGTCAAGATATCGGCGCCAAGCTCAAAGTGGGCTATACGAGCAATAACGAGGGCTATTCACAAAGCGCGATGCTCTACGGCAGAGCGTTTGATAGCCTAGATATACTTGCTGCGTTTAAGCACTACGGATACGACTTCGGCGAATCGGGCAACGGCAAGCCTACGGGCGGCGACGGCAACGATATAAATTATTTATTAAAAGCGGGCTATAGCTTTTTGGATTTTCATAAAATTTCGCTCTCTACCGAACATATGCAGTATAAAGGCTTGTATCCTTTGCGCCCGGAATTCGGCTCATGGCTAAACGGACAACTGGATAACCGCAAATACGAGCGCGATACGCACACGATCAAATACACATATAATCCAAGCGACTTGTTAGAACTCGACATCACGGGATACTACACCAAACATCAACGCATCGGATCGACTTCAACGAACGTAAAATGGGGCGTCGAGACCAAAGGCGACAAAATCGGCGCTAAGAGTAAATTTGAAACGGGCGATCTGGCTCATACGCTACGTTACGGCTTTGATTACTACCGCTCCGAAAACTACGTTAAGCCCGGCAATCTACGCCCGGAAAGGGTCAATAACTACGGCGTCTATTTAGAGGATGCTATGCGCTACGGCGGGCTTACGGTAACTCCGGGCATCCGCTACGAAAGGCACGAGTTAAAAACTTACAACGGCAGAGGCGCTAATATCTCTAGCTACAAATATAAATTTGACGAAGTAAGCCCTGCTTTAGCGCTTGATTACGAGATTGGCGCGGGATTTGGAGCGTTTGCGAGCTATGCGCGGGTATTTAGAGGACCTGACGTAATGGAGAGCATGATGGCTGCGGGCACTAGCCGTGGCAGACCGCTAAGCTGGATGGCTAACGAAAATTTAAAAGCCACTACGGGCAACGCCTACGAAATAGGCGGTCGCTACAAAAGCGAGCTAGGAGAGAACTCCTCGGTAAGCCTAACCGCAAAATATTTCAGGACGGAATATAAAAATCTCATCGTAGATAACAATGCGGCGGGCGGAATCGTCGGCTGTCCGGGAGGCGCACAGGGCACCTTATGCAGGGCTAATGCAGGCGGTGCGGATATCGACGGCGTCGAGCTTTACGCAAGATTGATATTAGATGATTTGAGCCTTGCTGCGGGCTACACACACCAACACGTAGAATATAAAGACCGCGTGCGCAGCGGCTCGGGCTATCTAAGCTCAAACATCATCGGCTACCGCGACTATGGCGATAAATACACCTTCAATGCCGAGTACGCAATCTCTGCGGCGGATCTACTGCTGGGCTATAACTTACTCTTTTTCGACTCCAAAAACGTAGCCTCCGCAAATAGCGACGAAAAAACAAAAGTGCCTAGCTACGCGGTTCACGATCTATATGTGACCTACGCTCCGGATAGCGGGCGATTTAAAGGGCTTGAGATCAACGCGGGCGTTTACAATCTCTTTGATAAAGCCTACGCGTCGCACTCGCAGCGCAGCGTCGATTTCACCGGTGATGCAAATGCCATCGACTGGGAGCCTGGACGGAATTTCAAGCTAAGCGTAGCGTATAAATTTTAAAGCTTACGCGAGATGACGGTACGAAATTTTGCACGCTAAAGCGGCGAAATTTTAAAAATTCAAAGCCCTTGGAATTTTAAAATTCCTAGGGCTTTGGAAATTTGAAATTCCAAGGGCTTTGAATTTCAAGCCTTTAAATTCTACTAACAGAAATTTTCTCATAAAATTTTTGCGAATAGCAAAATTCTCATTCGCAATGGAATTCTAGCGTGCAGCGGAATTCTAAAAATTCAAAGCGATATCCGCAGCGCTTCACATCCGAAGTTCGTTTAGAATTTATAAAATTCCTCCCGCTTAAAAGCGCCGTCTGTTTACTCTTCATCGTTAAAATTCCGTTTTAAATTCTACTTAAAAGGAGAGCCTTTGTTAAATTCTACTAAAAACGCCATTCGCGGGGCGTTTTGGACGAAACCGTTCATAGTTTTAGTGCTGCTTTTGCTGCTGTTAATTCCGCTAAGCTTTATTGATAACCTCACCTACTCCCGCTCCGAAACCAAGCAGCTCGCGCAGGATTCGATCCTCACGCCGGTGGGTGGAGAGCTGCAAATCCAGGGCCTTGCGATCGTAGTGCCCTATGCAGAGGTAATCGAAGCGATAGACAAAAGCAACAACGAGCTCGTAAAAAGGCGCGTAGAGAAAAATTTCATCATCGTGCCTAAAAACTACTCCCTCGCGGCACAGATCGACCCCACCTATCTAAAGCGCGGGATTTTTCGCGTTCCGATCTATAACGGCGATTTTGCGCTTAAGGCGGACTTTGAGGCGATAAACTATACCGAGCTCGGCGTCGATCCTGCGCGGCTAAATTTCGACGAAGCCGTGCTAGTGCTCGGCGTAGGCAATCAAAAATCCTTCACCGCTTCTCCTGCTTTAAGCTTAAACGGCAAGGAGCTTAAGCAATATCACGGAAACACCGAGGCTAAAATTTTCGATCGAAGTTTAATCTACAAGCTCCCCGCTTCCGCGCTGTCGTCTGATTTTAGCATCAGCGGCACGCTTAAAATTCAAGGCGGCGAGGCGCTTCATCTAGCTCCGATCGCACAAAATAGCCGTTTTGAAATTAGCTCTACTTGGGCATCGCCTAGCTTTGGCGGCGGCTTTATCGCCAAATCGCGCGAGGTAAGCGCTAGCGGTTTTAAAGCTTCGTGGGAAGTTACAGGCTTAGCCGCGGGCATTGCTCCTGCGTGGCTTGCAGATCAAGATGACCGCGTCGCTATGACGAACTGGCGCAGCAACGACGATAGAAATGATGCCGTAAGTATCGGCTTCATCGAGCCCGTAAATAACTACTCGCTGATTAAACGCTGCACGGATTACGCGTTGTTATTCTTAGCGGTGCCATTTTTAGCGATCTTTTTGTGCGAGGTTTATACTCACGAGCGCATCCACCCGATCCAATACCTATTAATAGGACTTGAGGACGTCGTTTTCTACCTGCTTGTGCTCTCGCTTTCCGAGCATATGGGCTTTGCGCTTAGTTACGCCATCTCGGCGATCGCAGTTAGCGCGATAGTATTTTTCTACGCGAGCGCGATTTTCAAAGGCGCGCGCTGGGGCATTTTCATCACTTGCGTTCAGCTCGTTTCATATGCGATCCTCTACGTCATCTTAAATTCCGAAGACTATGCCCTATTAATGGGAAGCTTGATGATATTTGCGGTGATTTCGCTGGTGATGTATTTTACGCGCAAGCTCGATTGGTACGACACCGCGATCCCAAGCGGCGAGAAAAAACAGGAACAAGAACCCAAAATTTAGCCTTTAAATTTAGCGCTAAATTTAATCGCAATGGCCTTTGGAGCTTTAAATCCAAAGGCCTTTTTAAATTTGCTCGCTAAATTTCGACTGCCAAAATTTCATCTATTTAAAATTTTACACGCTGCGGCAGGCAAACCGCGACCGAGCCGAACGGCGAATTTTAAAATTTTGCCCCGCGAGCGCGAGTATGTCGCGACAAAGACAAAATTTAAAGCGCGCCGCTTTAAATTTTAAAATTTCATCTGCGCCGATTTTTGAGTATAATGAGCGAAAAATTTTAAGGATTTCGTGTGATACTTGCTATTGAGAGCAGCTGCGACGACAGCTCGGTCGCGGTGATGGATGAGCGCAGTTTCGAGCTGAAATTTTACGAAAAAATAAGCCAGGAGGCCAATCATGCCAAATATGGCGGCGTCGTGCCCGAGCTTGCCGCGAGGCTGCATACCGAGGCGCTGCCGCGGATTTTACAGCGTGCAAAGCCCTATTTTAGCGAGCTTAGCGCCGTCGCAGCGACCAATACCCCGGGGCTCAGCGTGAGCCTGATCGGCGGCGTGAATATGGCAAAAGCGCTCGCGCTCGCGCTAAATCTGCCGCTCATCGGCGTAAATCATCTCATAGGCCACGTTTACTCGCTGTTTTTAGGCGGCGAGGCGCGATTTCCGATGGGCGTTTTGCTCGTTAGCGGCGGACACACGATGGTTTTGGATATAGGCGCTGCTGGCGGTATCGAAATTTTAGCGACCACCGGCGACGACAGCTTCGGCGAGAGCTTCGATAAGATCGCCAAAATGCTAGGCCTCGGCTACCCGGGCGGCGCACTCATCGAGGAGCTTGCAAAAGGCGGCGAGCCGAGGTTTGAGCTGCCCGTGCCGCTGAAGGGCGATAGGCGGCTGGAGTATAGCTTTTC
>ERZ772766.1689-NODE-1689-length-11580-cov-8.726247_pt1 | contig 11580 bp, 7 predicted proteins | sample MGYA00511379_ERZ772766 | MGnify/ENA primary metagenome ERZ772766 (study PRJEB29015, sample SAMEA2737895) | human oral metagenome | biome: human oral; feature: human-associated habitat; material: dental | place: China | collected 2116 ...
GATCACGTCCTGGAAGGTGTCGGGGCGGTAGCGGCGGTACAGGGCGGTGGTCACGGCCCGAGCCTATCCGAGCCCGGTCGGAGCCGACGACGCCGGGCGCGGGGCGCGCCACACCGCCGGGCACGCGAAGACCCCCCGCGCACCCGCCAGAGCCCGCTTACCCTTGCTACCTCCCGGTCCTGGGGGATTCACTGGATGACGCCGCACGAGGGGCCGGGGACGAGTGTACCCGATGACGGGCCGGGCCCGGCACCACGAGCCTGGTCACACCGCCGCAGTAGGCTCGGGCCGGGTCCGGGGGGGCGCGGGCCCGGCTCCCGCGGCCCGGGGCCCGCGCCGCCCCCTCATCGAGATCGGTCGTATTCCGCGCCGAGATCGGTTCACTTCCGGCTCGAGATCGGGGAGCGCCAGCGGGGAGGGCGGCAGGCTGCCAGAACTGTCACGATCCGGGACAAACGGGATCCGGTGCTCCTTCGCGCCGTGGGACTGCGTGGAGAGGACGTCGTCGAGGCCGGCGATCTCGCCCGCCCGGTCGCTTGCGGAGCATGAGGGGCGCGTGAGATGGACTCCCGGGACCGGATGTCCGTCAGAATGACATTGGAGACTCAGGGCGGCGCATGTGTCGGAGAGATCCTTGCAATCACGCGACTCTCCGCTCGCGTCTCGGGGATTCGGGCGGCCAATGTCATTCTGGCGGACATCGATGCGGCCAGGACCCGGACGAAGACCGAGGCGAGGCGGGTGACGGCGGGGTCGTTGAGGACGTCCGCCAGCGGGCGGCAGCACCCGGGACCTCGGGCACCTCGATGAGCGTCAGTACCGCACGCCATTGGACGCCTGCGCGGAAGCTGCGCGCCAGCGCCGAAGGCCGAGCAGCGCCGGAAGAACGTGTGCTCCGGACCAATCTCGATGCGGAACACGACCGATCTCGACGAGGGGCGAACCGGGCCGCAGGCGACCCGCCGGACGCCCGCCGCACCGCGTGACAGATCCCACCGCCGCGGGCTGGCCTCGGGGGAGGGCGTCCGATATATTGCTCTCTCGTCGCACAGGCTCGGCTCTTCACCGCTGACGCGTGGCACCTGGAGGATTCGCCTAGTGGCCTATGGCGCACGCTTGGAAAGCGTGTTGGGTGCAAGCCCTCGGGGGTTCGAATCCCCCATCCTCCGCTGCGAGGCCCCGGAATCGTTGAGATTCTGGGGTTTTTCGTTGCTATGACGCCGTTGACACTACCTCTGATCCAGGACCCTAGCGGGCTGGAGTGCCCCTGGCAGAGATAGGCCGTTTGAAGATCATGTCAAGACCCGAGGAGACGGTGTGCCCAGGCAGCAGAACCTCCGCCAAGGCATGGACCTCGTCGCCCCCGGGGGCAAGAAGTGGGGCCCGGGCCTCCCAAACGCTACCGCGCCCGGTTCTTCGTCGATGGACACGAGCACTACCTGGGCGCCTAGGACTCGGTCACCGATGCCCGCGTCGCCATGGGGCAGAAGGCGGCCGGGTTTCCGGTTCCACGACCTGCGGCACACCGGCCTGACCCGGTACGCCCTAGCAGGGTGCGGCGACCAAGGGGCTCATGGCCCGCGGCGGCCACAGGGACATGCGGACCGTCATGCGCTACCAGCACGCCGGGCAAAAGCGGGAACGGCCGCTCACCAGCCGGCTGGACGGCATCATCTAGGAGGGACCAGCCCTTCGTCGCGCGCCTCCCGAAGGCGGCGTATCGCGGTTGATCGACTCACCCCGAACTGCTCCTGGATATCTTCGAGCTTGCCGCGACGACTGTAGGCGTCAGCAACCTCCTCCAAAGGTGCCCTCTTCGGCCTTCCCCGCCTCGGACGTGTCGCCACCAGCCTGCGCTTCTGCGTCCCCGTAAGACTCCCTGGCGATACGGGCACCCTGATCATCGTAGAACCATCCTCCGCGGCCCCGACCTCCACCGGTTTCGACATCATGCCTGCCGCATCGATTATCAGCCGCTCAAGAGGGAGGCGCGCAAGGTCGCGCCCCGATATCCCCTTGGCCGACCCCGTAGGCAGTTCCGTGAAGCGTACTTTTGTGCACACGAACCGTCCTTCAACGAGATCGGCCTCAATCTCGATGCTGGGCCGGTCCGGAGTGGCGGGGATGAGAATCACGAAGAAGTTCGGAACGAGCATGTCATCAACAAGCGTGGACTGGCGGATAATGTCGCAGTACGCAAAGCCCGACAGGCCGCCCTCGCTCACGAACGAGATCTTCTGTTTGCTTCCGAACCTTCGGTCTGACTCAACTATCATGGCGATCCTTAGGGTCATATATGCAGTCACTTATAACTCTAGCATGACATGATTTCACACGTCACTCTTGGTCTATCAGAGTCACGCCTGCAGAGGCAGCACAGAAGGAGCCAAGATGGCCGCAGAAAACTACATGACGATCGAGGAGGCCACCGACTTCCTCAACTGCAGCCCGGAGACCGTCAGGCGGGCGGTCTCGCGCGGAGAGGACCCCGCATACCGGTTCACCGGCATACGCACCATCCGCATCGCCCCCACCGACCTGCGCAAGGCGATGAAGCCCGCCACCCGCATCAATGAGATCCTCGGAGATGCCGCGTGACCCACAGCGACAAGAACCGCCCCGGCACCACAAGCACCGGGGCGGCCCGCCACAACACAGCTACCGCACGCACGTTCGACGACGTCCTCCAGGAGCTGGAGGCCCGTCACCGCCGGTGGGACCGCGACCACGAGACCCCCGACGCCACTGCCTGGCGTGACCACTACACCAACACCAGCCCCGCCTGGCAGACCGCCCTGGCCGACGCCAACACCGCCGGCCACAAGTCAGGCAGCATCGAGGCCTGGGACCAGGTCGTCGCCCTCGTCCAGGAGCTGCTCATCACATACGGCCGCCTCCTGGAGCGCCTCGAGGCCACGGACAGCGCCTCCCGCCGCGCCTCATCGGACCTGGCGACCCGTAAGCACGTCCCCGGGCAGGGCCATCCAACTCAATATCACAGTCATTAAAATGTAACGTTTAGGGCGTCCGAAAGGCTTTTAGTATTGGGGACACGAAAGCCCTCAGAAGGGTCGGGGTACAGATGGAGAGAAAGGAGCCGAGATGATGGTCGAGATCATCGGGTCCTGATCGCTCTCCCGTCTTCTATGGTGGCAGCAGTCATGCTCTACCGCCTGGTGCGGCCCAGCAGAGGCAGGCACCGGGCGAAGGACTAGACGATTGACTCCGGGCGGGGCGGGCCGTCAGTGCCGCCGACGGTCCGCAGCCCTCCCGCGCCCCGGCGCCCGGCCCCGCAGCCCTTCCGCCGAGCCCGGTTCGCCTCCGCGCCGGCATCGGCCCGAAGGCTGCGCCGGACGCCACAATCCGCCGGCGTCCGCCTCGGGAAGCCCGCCGGGACGGAGACCGGGACCACGCGAGCAGGCGCAGCGCCCGAGTGCCCGCGCGGAGCGCGCCAGAACGTGAACGTACCTTCGCAACACCAACGTACCTTTCTCCCATCCCTCTGCGGTCTATCCCCAGAGGGATGGGAGAAAGGTACGTTCAAGTTGTAGACCACGGTCGTCGTCGGGGCCCGCCGCCCGGCACGTTCAGGTCAGGAACCGGCAGACGCGCTCCTGGCGCCCCCGGGCGCGCACGGGGAGAGCGCCCCATGATCGCCAGTGGTATCGGGACGCCAAGTCTGCCAGACTCCGCACATGCGTAAGACCACCCATGCTCTTGCTATCCCCGCAGCCCTTGTCCTCGTCGCCGGCCTGTCCGCCTGCAAGCTCCCGGGCTCCACGAGCAGCACCGAGACCTCCACCCCCGCGCCGGAGCCCACGAGCAGCACCAGCGCCGCCCCCGCGCCCACGGTGCCCGGGCACCCGTCCACCTCCGGATCAACCGCGGGCGGGAGCAGCGTTCCGACCGTCCCCGCCAGCAGCCCGACCCCCAGCACGAAGTCCATCTCGGTCACCCAGCTCAGCGTCGGCGACTGCTTCTCCAATCCCGACGGCGCCAGTTCGGTCAGGAACGTCGACGTCGTCGACTGCTCCGCCCCTCACCAGCACGAGGTGTACAACACCTACACCATCACCTCCAGCACCTTCCCCTCCTCCAGCGAGATGGACGACGAGACCCAGACCGCCTGCTACGACTCCTTCACGAGCTACGTCGGCGTCAGCGTCGAGAACAGCACCTACAGCATCTTCACTCTCACACCTACCGAGAGCTCCTGGAGCATGGGCGACCGCACGATCAAGTGCATCCTGGCGGCCTCCGATGACAGCAGCAACCCCGGCGAGATCACCGGCTCCGCCAAGGACACGAACAAGTAGCGTCATGACCCGTCGCGCCGCGCCGCCGGTCGAGGCCGCGCGGCGGCACCGGCCCACTGCGAGCTGAGTCCTTACGCGCCGGCGCCCCGGAACCGGAAGAGCTCCGGAACCGGGGCGCCGTCACGTTCAGCGCCTCGTCTCGCTGCGAACCTCCTCGGCCCACTCCGAGGCGGCCACGTCGGGAGACTGGGGCGTGCTGTCCGGAGCCGGGCCCAGATCGGCCAGGAGCTCGTCGAAGGAGACGACATCGTCCCCCGCGCCGGAGGTCCCGCCGGCCCCCGGCCGGCCGCCGCCCGCCGTCGAGGCCGCGCGCTCCTCGGCCTGGCGCTCGTTGATCATGTGGGCGGTGGAGATCATGAGCTTGAGGCGGTTGAGCTGGTTGACCTCGCTGGCGCCGGGGTCGTAGTCGATGCCGACGATATTGGCCTGCGGGTACTGGCGGCGGATCTCGCGGAACATGCCCTTGCCGACGACGTGGTTGGGCAGGCACCCGAAGGGCTGGCAGCACACGATGTTGGGCGCGCCGTTCTCAATGAGCTCGATCATCTCGGCGGCCAGCAGCCAGCCCTCCCCCGCCTGGTTGCCCAGGGACAGGACCTTGGAGGCCTTCTGAGCCATGTCGGCGCTGGAGGCCTCGACGTCGAAGATCCTTCCGGCGGCGAGGGCGGCCCGGGCCGGGGCCTGCGCCTGCTCCAGGAACCACACGGCGGCCTTCTTCTTGGTCAGGGAGTCCAGCCCGACGCCGTAGGTGTCGGCCTCCCACTGGGCGGTCGCCGGGCCGTTGATGAAGAAGGCCAGCAGTCCGGGGACGACGGCCTCGCAGTCCTCGGCCTCGATCTGGTCGACGACGTGGTTGTTGGCGTCGGGCTGGAACTTGACCAGGACCTCCCCGACGACGCCGACACGCGGCTTGCGGGGGATGTCGCGTCGCGGCAGGGCGGCGAACTCGCGGACCATCTCGCGCAGCAGGCGCCGGTAGCCCAATCGTCCGCCCCAGGTGGGGCAGCGCCCCTTACGGGCGAAGAACTCCCCGATGATCGCGTTCCACCGCTCCACGAGCCGGTTGGTGGAACCCTCCTCGGCCTCGTAGGGGCGCACGCGCAGCAGGCACGTATTGAGGGTGTCGCCGATGACGACGCCCTGGACGACCTTGAGAGCCAGGGTGGGGGTGATCTTGAAGCCGGGGTTCTCCTCTAGGCCCTGCACGGAGACGGCCAGGACCGGGATCTGGGAGTACCCGGCGTCGCGCAGGCCCTTGCGGAGCATGGCGGCGTAGTTGGTGGCGCGGCACATGCCGCCGGTCTGGGAGATGGCGACCACGCAGCGGTCGGGGTCGTGGGTGCCGTCCTCGAAGGCGCCGATGAGCTGGCCGATCACCATGATGGCGGGGAAGCAGGCGTCGTTGTTGACGTAGCGCAGCCCCACCTCGAGGTCGTCCCGGCTGGCCGACTCCAGCAGCTCGACCTTGTAGCCCAGTCGCCGCATGAGCGGTGCGAGCGGCCGGAAGTGGACCGGACTCATCTGCGGCATGAGGATCGTGTGGGTGGCGCGCATCTCCTCGGTGAAGGCCGGGGTGGTGGCCCCGGGCAGCTCGCGCGGCCGTCCCGTCCCGGGCCGACCGGCCCCGGGGCCGGCGCCCTCGGCCTCCGAGCGGGCCGAGGTGGCGACGGACGCGGGTTCTGCGCCTTCGGAAGCGGAGTTCGGCGCCGTCTCTGCGGACTCCGCCGCGGGGGCGGACGCCAGGCTGGTGTCGATCTCGACCGGCACGTTCTCCAGCGGCCGCGCAGCAGTCCGCTCGCCCGAGCCCACCGGCTCCACGACCGGGCCCGCAGGCCGCCCATCCAAACCGCCCGGCTGCCCGGCGGCCGGAGCGGAATCGCGGTGGCGACGCCGGGCCTCGGCGGCGGCGGACAGGGAGCGCAGGCGGATCGTGGCGGCCCCGAGGTTGGAGACCTCATCGATCTTGAGGGTGGTGTAGACGCCTCCGGCGGACTCCAGGATCTCCTGGACCTGGTCGGTGGTGACGGCGTCGACGCCGCAGCCGAAGGAGTTGAGCTGGACGAGCTCGAGGTCGTCCGCACCGGTGACGAGCTCGGCGGCCTGGTAGAGGCGGGAGTGGTAGGCCCACTGGTCGCGCACGCGCAGGCGCACCTCGGAGCCCTCGGTGGCGACGCTCGCCTCGGGGCTGGGCAGCTCCGCCTCGTGCACGTCCGACCAGTCGGCGGGAGCCTGCGGGTCCTCCTTCCTCCGGCTCAGGCTGCGACGGATGGAGGCGACGGCGCGGGACAGCGCGCCGCCCGCCACCTGGTGCTCGACGTCGTCCGCCTCGGGCTCAGCCGGCTCTGGCAGGATCGAGTCCTCCGACAGGACCGCCATGCCCAGGGTGTTGATGACGTCGGGGATGCCGTGGTTGATCTCGGGGTCGATGTGGTAGGGCCGGCCCGCCAGGACGATGCCCTTGCGGTCGTGCTCGCGCATCCACTCCAGGGTGCGGCGCCCCTCGGCGCGCACGTCGGCCTTGAAGGCGGCGTCCTCGGCGAAGCCGGCGGCCACCGCCTTGCGGGCCTCGGGCAGGGTGACGTCCCAGTCGGCGAAGACCTCCACGAGGCGCTCGGCGAGCTTGGCCGGGTTGGCCAGGTTGAGGAAGGGGGACAGCAGGCGCACGCCCGGCCCCTCGCCGTCGCCGGTCCCGTCAGGGCTCGCGGCGCCGTCGCGCACCTGCTCGACATTGGTGCGGATGACCTCGGGGTAGGTGGCGACGATCGGGCAGTTGAAGTGGTCGTCGGCCCGGTCGACGAGCTTGCGCTCGAAGAAGACGCACGGGAACCAGATGGTCTTCACGCCCTTGTCGATGAGGGACTTCACGTGCCCGTGGGCGAGCTTAGCCGGGTAGCACACGTTCTCGCTGGGGATGGAGTCCATCCCCGACTCGAACAGCTCGTGGTTGGAGCGCCCCGAGATCATGACCCGGAAGCCCAGCTGGGTGAGGATGGTGAACCACAGGGGGTAGTTCTCGTACATGCCCAGCACCCGCGGCACGCCGATCTCGCCGCGCGTGTCCTGCCCGCGGCGCAGGCGCCGGTAGGCGAAGGTGCGCCGGTACTTGTAGTCGTACAAGTTGGGCATGTCGGACTTCTTGGCGCGCCGCTCCTGGGTGGCGCCGCGCTCGCAGCGGTTGCCCGACACGTGGCGCTGGCCGTCGCTGAAGGTCGTGATGGTGAGCTTGCAGTGGTTCTGGCACAGCTTGCACACGGAGGTCTCGGTGGTCAGGCTGAAGCGGGACAGCTCGGCGAGCGTCATGAGGGTGGAGGGCACGCCGTCGTAGGTCTCCCGGGCGGTCAGGGCGGCGCCGAGGCAGCCCATGAGGCCGGCGACGTCGGGGCGCACCACCTCCCGCCCGGTGAGCAGCTCGAAGGCGCGCAGGACGGCGTCGTTGAGGAAGGTCCCGCCCTGGACCGAGACGTGGTCGCCGAGCTGGTCGGCGTCGCGCAGCTTGATGACCTTGTACAGGGCGTTGCGGACCACCGAGTAGGACAGCCCGGCGCTGATCTCCCCGGGGGTGGCCGACTCCTTCTGGGCCTGCTTGACCGAGGAGTTCATGAACACGGTGCAGCGGGACCCCAGGTCCACCGGGCGCTCGGCCCGCAGAGCCTCCTCGGCGAACTCCTGGACCGTCTGCCCCATGGACTGGGCGAAGGTCTGCAGGAAGGAGCCGCAGCCGGCCGAGCAGGCCTCGTTGACGCTGATGGAGTCGATGGCGCCGCCGCGGATGCGCAGGTACTTCATGTCCTGCCCGCCGATGTCGATGACGGAGGTGACCTCCGGGTTGAGGCGGGCGGCGGCCCGGTAGTGGGCCATGGTCTCCACCACGCCCTCGTCGATGTGCAGGGCCGCCTTGACGATGCTCTCGCCGTAGCCGGTGACGCAGGAGCGCACGATGCGCACGTGGTCGGGCATCTCCAGGTGGATGCGGCGCAGGATCTCGACGGCGGCGGTCACGGGGTCGCCCTCGTTGCCCGCGTAGTGCTCCCAGACGATGTTGCCGGCCTCGTCCAGGACGACGGCCTTGATGGTGGTGGACCCGGCGTCGATGCCCAGGAAGCAGTCGGCACGGGGACCGTCGGGGCTCTCGGCGTCCTGCGCGGGTGCGTCGGGGCCCGTAGCCTCTGCGGTGTCGGGGCCCGCGGCCTCGTCGGAGCGCTCGGCATCAGGCTCCGCGGCGGGTGCGTCGGAGTCCGCGGTCTCGGGGCCCGCGGCCTCGTCGGAGCGCTCGGCATCGGGGCGCACGGCGGGGGCGTCGTCGTCGGAGACCTCGGGACCGGCGTCGGGCTCCTTCCCGGCGGGCGGCTCGGGCCAGCCGGTGCGGGGGATGGTGGCGCGGGCGTGGCGCTCGCGGAAGGCGGCGAGCTCGTCGTCGTCGGAGAAGAGGGGCCGCATGCGGGAGGTGGCCAGGCTCAGGGCCTTGCGGGTGGCCAGGCGCGTGGAGAGCTCGGCGAGGGTGACCGGCGGGCCGGAGGCCATGAGGGCGGCGCCGACGGCGACGTAGAGCTGGGCGTCACCGGGGCAGGTGAAGGAGTCGACCTGGTCGGCCAGAGTGCGCTCGAAGGCGGTGCGCAGCTCGGGCAGGAAATGGAGGGGGCCGCCCAGGAACATGACGTTGCCGCGGATCGGTCGCCCGCAGGCCAGGCCCGCGATGGTCTGGGTGACGACGGCCTGGAAGACGGAGGCGGCCAGGTCGGCGGGCTCGGCGCCCTGGTTGATCAGGGGCTGGAGGTCGGACTTGGCGAAGACGCCGCACCGCGAGGCAATGGGGTAGAGCGTGGTGTGGGCGGCGGCGAGCTCGTTCAGGCCCGGGGCGTCGGTGTGGAGGAGCTGGGCCATCTGGTCGATGAAGGCGCCGGTGCCGCCCGCGCAGGTGCCGTTCATACGCTGCTCGGGGGTGGGGTGGAGGTAGGTGATCTTGGCGTCCTCGCCGCCGAGCTCGATGATGACGTCGGCCTCGGGGTTCTTGGCCTGGACGGTGCGGGTCTCGGCGATGACCTCCTGGACGAAGGGAAGGCCCATGAGGGTGGCCAGGCTCAGGCCGGCGCTGCCGGTGACGGCGCCGCGCACGGTGGCGCCCGGGAAGCGCTCGGCGGCCTCGGCGAGCAGACGGGTGAGCTCGCCGCGCACGTCGGCGTTGTGCCGGCGGTACTCGGCGAACACGGGCTCGGGAACTGAGGCGCCCGCCGGGGCGGGCACGGCGCCAGGCTCAGGCAGTTGCGCCGCCTGCGGCGCAACGGGCGCGGGCACGGCGCCAGGCTCAGGCAGGAGCACGAGCTTGACCGTGGTGGAGCCGACGTCGAGCCCCAAGGTCAGAGGCTGGGCGGCGCCGGAGGCGCCCGCCGGGGCGGGCACGGCGCCAGGATCGGGCTGGGCGGCGCCGGAGGCGTGCGCCGGGGCGGGCACGGCGCCGGGGTCGGGCTGGGCGGCGCCGGAGGCGCCCGCCGGGGCGGGCACGGCGCCAGGATCAGGCTGGGCGGCGCCTGGTTCAGTCAGGGGTTCGCCTCCGGCCTCGGCCGGGGCATCGGTGGGAGTGCTATGAGAACTCATCGTTCACCCTCCTAACTGCGCACAGGCGTCATTCGATCTGCTCGGACCGTATCGACAGCGTCCGTCGAAGTTCAACGATGTTGAAATTCGCATCAGATAGGCTTTAAGTCCTATCTACTTTCTGTTGGCATTCGAAGCGTGCTGATCGGCGGCCGCACTCGCGGCCGGCATCGGCCCTCGTCGACGTTGAATAGCGCATAGGTAATGTGACGAAATTCCGGGCGCTCGGGGAAGCCCGTGCACCGCTCCCGGCGGCTCGGCCCTCACTCATTCCTCGCCGCTCCCGCCGTCTTCGGGACGATGCCACGGGCTCGGGGCAGGATCGGCGCGGGCCCGGCATAGCCTCCCCCCATGATGAGCAGCGCCACCGATGCCGCACGACCGGGGCGGGCCGCCCCCCGCCGTCGGGGCCCCCGCCCACCGGGCGCAGGGTCGGAGTCCACGCGTCAGGCGATCCTCGACGCAGCCCGCACCTCATTTCTCGCAAACGGCTTCGCGCGCACGACGATCCGCGGCGTCGCCCGCACCGCCGGCGTCGATCCCGCCCTGGTGTCCTACTACTTCGGCACGAAGGGGGATCTCTTCGGGGCATCCATGAACCTGCAGGTCAGGGCCAGCGAGGAGATCGCGAAGATCGTGTCCGACGACATTCGCACAGCCGGCCCGCGGCTGGTCCGACTGGCCATGACCGCCTGGGACGACTCCGAGGGCGGGGCGACGTTCCACGCGCTCCTGCGCTGGATCGCCACCGACGACTCGGCGCCGGAGGCCGTGCAGGCCTACGCCACCGAGCAGATCGCCGGCCCCATCACGCAGGCGCTCGCGCAGGTCGGCGTCTCCGTGCCGCACGCCCGCGAGCGCGCCACCCTGGTCGGCTCCCAGGTCGTCGGGCTGGCCATGATCCGCTACCTCTTCCGGCTGGAGCCCCTGGCGAGCGCGAGCGTCGACCATCTCGTGGAGGTCATGGGCCCCACCGTCCAGCACTACCTCACCGAGCCGCTCATCCCGCCCCAGTCCCGACGTCGTTGACCCCGGCGAGGCTCCCGGGCGCGGGCGGCTCGAGCCGATCTCGGCGCAGAACCGAGCCGATCTCGGCGAAGGTGGAGATCTCCCGCCCGCGCCGCACGGCTCGACCAGCGTCCGAGCCGCGGCCGGTAGTGATACGGCGCTCGTCGAGACGCGCCCGTCACCGACCGCGGCCGGGGCGGCATGCCCGCTACCATGGGTGCGTGATCTTCAAGGCAGTCCGCGAGCGAGCGCCCTATCCCGAGCACGAGCTCGTGGAGCAGCGCAACTGGGCCGAGATCGCCCCGCGCCAGGTCCGCCTCGACCAGCTCACCACGACCCGGACGACGCTGGACCTGCGCAACCTTCTCGACGACGACTCGACCTTCTACGGCGACCTGTTCGCGCACGTCGTCTCCTGGCACGGCGAGTTCTTCCTGGAGACGGGGCTGCACCGGGCGCTGCGCGCCGCCCTCCAGGGACGGACCACGATCCACGCCCGGGTCCTCGAGGTCGACGACGTCGGCCGGCCGACCTCCCCTCCCCCTCCTCCGGGTCCCTGAACGCCCCTGTCATCCCCGACGCCCCTTGACACCAGAGACCCGAGGCCGCCTCGTCCACTACTCTGGGGCGCGTGAGCACCGCAGACCCCCGCGCCGAGTACCGC
>ERZ772766.1690-NODE-1690-length-11578-cov-10.593943_pt1 | contig 11578 bp, 8 predicted proteins | sample MGYA00511379_ERZ772766 | MGnify/ENA primary metagenome ERZ772766 (study PRJEB29015, sample SAMEA2737895) | human oral metagenome | biome: human oral; feature: human-associated habitat; material: dental | place: China | collected 2116 ...
CGTTTGCTAGCGACATAAGAGACGCCGCCTTTAAGCTCTACGCATTCGGCAAGGCTGGCATCAAAGATGATAGCACGGCTCGCACGGTCGATGCGATCATTCGCGATCTAAAAAATATAAACAACACGCAGGAGCGAGCAAGCGTAATACGCGGATTTGATGCGTATTTTAAGGACGCGAAAAAAGAAGCCCATTTTGCATTAAAATACGACGGCGAGGCGAAAAATTTCAATTCGCCGCTGGATACCAAACTGGCGGTTAAAGACGGCGCGATAGAATTTACGCCGATGAGCGGCAATGGCGAGCTATTTTTTACCGCTCTTGGCTTTGGATATGAAAGCGCGCCTTTAAAGCATGAGGCTTTGAGCATACAGAGTCTAAACGATAGCAAGAGGATTGAAATTTACCGAGAATTCATAGATGCTCGCGGCAACATAGTCGATCTAAACAAGCTTAAAGTAGGGCAGAAAATTTACTCTAAAATCAGCTGGCGAGCGAATTATTATCTTTATAATTTCGTAATCGATGAGGCGATGCCTAGCTGCTTTGAGGCGGTCAATGAGCGTCTAGGCTCGGCTGCGCAGGCTAGAGTCGAGGGCATGCAAGATAGCGTGGCACTAGAACACTCGGAGTATCTGTATGACCGAGTGCTTCGCTTCCCAAAAAGCGGCTATTTCTATTATGATCCGCGAGATGGAGAGAATAGCAGCGGCGTCATCTATACTCCGATAAACGTGATTATGGCTGGCTCGTGCGCGCTTCCTGCGATCTCTATCGAGGATATGCAATACGAGCAGGTAAATAACTACGATCTGCAAACGCTTAAATTTAAAGTCGCTCGCTAAGGCGTAGCGATTTTAAGCTTGGCGCGGATTTTGTATTCATTGCGATTTTCGCGCCGAGATTTTTATTTGCAGCGAAGATTTCACAAACGAGCGACATTGTAAATTTTAAAATTTAAATCCCGCTTGCCGAATTTTAAAATTTTATATTAATCCCTAAATTTCATAGCTTTTTACTATCCATTTATAGCGTCATTCTATTTGACTTGCCTTTAAATTCGAGTTATCATTTCTAAACACATTTCAATTAAAGGAGTTGTAATGCAAAAGCATGACGTATCAAGACGTAGTTTTTTAAAGATTAGCGCAGTGGGTGCGGGGGCACTTGCGCTGGGATCCTAGTAGCGCGTGTGCGGCACAAAATGCCAAGGACGTCAAATTCGACGAGGAATACGATATCGTCATCATCGGCACCGGTTTTGCAGGGCTTGCCGCGGCGATTAAAGCCAGCGGACGCGGTAAAAAGGTGCTGGTGCTTGAAAAGATGGGTCGCGCGGGCGGAAATTCCGTCATCAACGGCGGAAATATGGCCGCTCCTATGAATAAATTTCAAGTTGCGCAGGGCATCAAAGACAGTAAGGAGCTTTTTATCGCCGATGCCGTAAAAGACGGGCTCGGGCTTAACCATACCGATCTTTTAGGCGTGATGTTTGATCGCAGCAACGATGCGGTGGATCTTTTAACTGGCTGCGGAGCGGAGTTTAGCGATAAGCTGATCTTTGAGAGCGGCCACAGCGTCGCAAGAAGCTTGCAATCGACCAACGGCTCGGGCTCGGGCTACATCCAACCGATGATGAACAAGCTTCAAAACGATCCTAACGTCACCATTAAAACCCGCACGAAATTTGACGATTTCATCGTGGATGACAGCGGCCGCGTCGTGGGCGTAGAAGCGCGCGAGGAGTATAAATTTGATCCGAAACTCTTTAGCGACGATCTGGAAAACAAAAGCGGCGAGAAAAAGAGCTATAAAGCTAAAGACGGCGTTTTGCTGGCTTCGGGCGGATACGGATGCGATCTATGGTACCGCCAGATCCAAGATCCGCGCGTAGTGCCTAGCATAGACAGCACCAACCATCCGGGAAGCTCGGCAGGAGCGATGCTAGCGGCAAACAGAATCGGCGCATTTACCCTTTTAACGTCGTGGATTCAGTTCCTTCCATATTGTTCGCCCGACGAAAAGGGCTTCGGCGCTGCGGTAAATTTCACCAACCACTGCTGCAACACCTACGGTCTAACCGTCGATCCGAAGACCGGCAAGCGCTTTATGGACGAGCACGCGGGGCGTAAGATCAAATCCGATGCTTGCTTTAAGGTTATCGGCGAGAGCGAGAAAAACGACAACTATCCGGTAAACGTCTGCGACTCTCAAGCCGTCGCCGCGCGAAACCCAGTCTATACATCAAGACCGCTGGAAGCGGGCGTCGTGAAGAAATTTGACACGTTAGAGGAGCTTGCGAAGGCTTACAACCTGCCGCTGGAGCCGTTTTTAAAGACCGTCGCGGATTATAATTCATATGTCAAAGCGGGCAAAGACCCAGAATTCGGCAAAGTGGTAGATAAGCTAGACGGCATCGACGTTTCCAAGCCGCCGTTTTACGCAAGCCGCACGATGCCGAAGGTGCACCACACGATGGGTGGACTTGAGATCAACACCAAAGCTCAGGTAATCTCGAGCCTTACTCACGAGCCGATCCCGGGGCTCTGGGCTGCGGGCGAAGTAACCGGCGGCGTGCACGGCGCAAGTAGGCTCGGAACCTACGCGATCCTTGATTGTATGGTTTTTGGAATGATCGCGGGCGAAACAATCGGGGCTTAAATTTAGCGCCTGCAAAATTTCGGCGCGAAGTAGCCATGCATGCTTTGCGCCGAAATGCTTAAGAAGGACTCACGCGAAGTAGGGCACAGCACAATCCGTAAATCCTACGTAGAGCGGCGGCAGGGTCTGTCGCGATTTGCGAGGCTAGGCACGTGAAGCAGTAAAATGCGTACAGCATAAAAGGCTTTGTTGCCCAAGTCGTAACGCCTAAGAACGAGAGTGCGTTCGCCGCCAGCGACGGCGCGGCGGCAAAATTTCAAATCATAAAATTTTAAAATCTCATAACGCGGGAGTTTTAAATTTTGTAGCGCCAAAACTCTGCGGCGTCGCCCGAGTTTGTAGCTCGTAAGCCTCGTTTTGTATGTATCGCGCGTACTAGGAAAAGTTAAATTTGACCGCCGCTTTTATGATGCCACGGCGCAATAACTCGATCAAATTTTAAAATTTCATGCATCTTTTGCGTAAAATTTCATCTATTTAGCAATCAACGATGCTAAATTTCGCTAAAATTCGTCACACGAAGCAACTTGGGGAGACGGGTATGATAGCGATCTATTTTAGCGCCACGGGCAACACGAAGCATTGCGCGGGTAGGCTCATCGCTCATCTTGGTGGCGTCTGTGTCTCGATCGAGAGCGAGGCTTGCGGCGAGCTTTTAAAGCACCACAACGACGTCATTTTGGCGTATCCCGTCTATTTTAGCGACCTGCCGCGTATCGTGCGCGACTTCCTTTACCGAAATGGCGCGAGCTTTAGCGGCAAAAATGTATTCATCCTCGCTACGATGGAGATTTTCAGCGGCGACGGAGCAGGGTGCGCGGCTAGAGTTTTAAAACAATTCGGCGCAAACATAACGGGCGGCGCTCATATCAAAATGCCCGCGTTCATCCTCGACGTGGCGATTTTTGGCTACTCGCGAGCGAAAAACGAGCGCATAATCAAAGAGGCGGACGCTAAAGTCAGGCGCGTTGCGGAGGCGCTTAGCGCAGGCCGTCCGCCGCAAGAGGGGCTGAGCACGCTCTGTCGTATCGCAGGGCTTTTAGGGCAGCGACTTTGGATGAAAATTTGGGATAAAGGCCCCTTTGCTAAGCGCAAGCCGAGCCTTGATCCATCGCGATGCAGCGGATGCGGGGCTTGTGTCAAACCCTGCCCGATGCGAAACATAAAGCTCGCTTGCAAAAAGGCGCAATTCGGCGATGATTGCACGCTTTGCTACAGGTGCGTAAATATATGTAAGCGCAAAGCGATTACGATCCTAGGCAGGGTGAAAAATTTAGAAAAGTCCATCCCTGCGGACTTATGAGGACGAGCTCATACCTCGCAAGTTCGCAATCAAATGCGTAAAAACGGGCGAGGAAATTTTACTTTTTGATAGCACTGCGCACGGCTAAAGCGCGACGTTTCGCGACAAGCTCGATGCAGAAAAAGTAGCCCGTCGCTATATAGTGAAATTTAATCTGCCGCCGTGCAAGATCCTCGTAAAATTTGGCTACAGCACCCACTACGGGTACGGGACAGACGAGCGTGGTAGGGTCATACTAATAAACGGCGGGGCTGCCTTGCGTAGCAAGAGGTAAGGCAAACGGCTTTGATTATATCGCCGTAAGCTACAAGAGAGAGGTGGGCAAAAAGACAAAATTTCGCTTATGTAGGCGACCTTAAATCTCAGTCCGTCTTTTTTGCTCCGTATTTAAATTTTTACTCGGTCGCTAGATACTCCTAAATTTAAATTCTCTAGAGCCGAATGTAGCGTCTTAGAATTTTAGCAAAGGTTTATCCTGTAATACTGCGCCGTGAAATTTCAGCAAAGGCTTATTTTGCCGCATACCTCAAAATTCTTAAATTACCCGCGCCGGCCCACTTAAGCTCTAAAGCGCTTGCCTTATCACTTCGCCTAAGGGCAAAATGCCGCGCCTTGTCTTGTTAATTCGCCGCGGAATTTCGCGGTAAAACTAAATTTTAAAATTTGACCCATTTAAATTTAAAAAGCGCACGACTATCGCAAAAATCATCCGATATTATTGGCGACGCCGGCCTAATTTTAAAATTACACCATCGCCCCTATATACGGCTATAGTCGTTAAATTTTAAGCAACAATAGGCGATAAAATTTTAAGAATTTCGCCGCCCAGCATTTCTTTACGCCGCCAAGCCCACAAAACCGCCTAAACCTTCTTAAACTTTACGCTAAATTTGCTTCCGCGTCCTACTTTGCTACGTAGTGAAATCTGCGCGCCATGGATCTTTGCGATTTGTGAGGCGATGGCTAGCCCGAGCCCCGCGCCACTATTTTGCTCGCGATTTCTGGAGCGCTCGATTTGATAGAGCTTGTCCCAAATTTTATTTTGCAAAGCGGGCTCTATGCCCTCTCCATCGTCGCTTATGCTAAGTTCGCACGCGTCTGCACTGACGCAAAGCTCTAAAGCGACGCTGCTGCGCGTAAATTTTAAAGCATTGCTTAAAAAATTATTAATCAGCCTGATCAAAAGCAGCTCATCGCCGTTTACGCGCACGCCCTCGGCTATCTGCAAGCTAAAACTTAGCCCTTTTTGTGCGCACAAAAGTTGAAAATCTTGCGCGCACTCGCTTGCGATCTTACTTAAGCTTACGGGTGTCAAACACACGCCGCGCTGCAAGCGGGCAAGCTCTAAAATCTGCTCTATTAACGCCGAAATTTTACGCGCTTGATTGTTTATGACCGCGAAACTCTCCCTCGCCTCCCTCGCGTCCTGCTCGTAGGCTAGGGCGTAGTCGCTTTGAGCCAGTATGACAGCAGCGGGTGTACGCAGCTCATGCGAAAGGTCGGCGCTTAGCTGCCGCTCGCGCTCAAACGCGCTTTGCAGTGATGCTAGCATTTCATTAAACGTAGCTGCGAGCGCGCTTAGTTCATCCTTGCCTTGCGGTAATTCTATTCGCCGCGTAAAATCGCCGCTAGCTCCGATCTCGCTAGCTGTACGCGACATAGTGCGCACGGGCTTAAACGCTCTTTTTATGATCGCGTAGCCGCCGTAGATGACGAGCACCACAAATAGCGGCGATAGGATAAGAGCGATCAGCATCACGCGCTTCATCGCAAGCTCAAACTCGCTAACTGCGATGACGCCGCGTATCCATGCGTTGCGTCCTTTGATCTGCGCGTCGTAATAGAAAAACTCGTCGTCATCAAGCTCCACCTCGCGCGCGCCTTGAGGCGAGAGCGGCAACGCAGGATCGAAGCTTTTAGGCACAAACCCTGCGATCACGCCGCCTTGTCCGTCATGCTCGTAGAAAAACGCACCGTCATCAAAGCTTTTAAATTTTCCCTCGCGCGCGGCTTTTTGCACTAAGCGGGCAAGCTTTTTTTGGCTGACGGAGCTTCCTGATACTTCGTCTAAAATATAGCCGCAAATGCCGATAATAGCGCCTGCAAGCGCCAAAATAAATACACTGTAATAAAGCGTCACGCGCAGGCTGATAGGTAGCGCGCGCGAGATAAAATTCTCTTTAGCAGTTGAGAATGCAAGGACTAAGGCTTGAGTAAAATTTCTTATCGAGATTTTAGACGCGAAATTTTGTTCTTGACTTTGCGCGAGAACGCTATTAAAATTTTGCGCTAGATCAGGCGTTGCGCTTGTAGCAGCAAAATTCGGCGCGGAATTTGATGCCAGATTTTGCGTGGAATTCCGTTTAAAATTTGACGCCTGGCTTTGAGTAGAATTTAGCGTCTGGTTTAACTCGATATTTTGCGTGGGATTTTTCTTGCGGCTTTTCTTTAAACACGCAAAATTATGCGTAAAATTCTGTTTAAAATTTCGCACGAATTTTAATATGAAAAGCGCCGTAGTGACAAAAATCTGCTTCGCAATCGCCGAAATTTTGATACAAATCTTGCTATTTTGCCACGACATAGCCAAGCCCTCGTTTCGTTTCTATTATATCGCCGTGCTCGCCTAGCTTTTTGCGGATATTTTTGATTAAAACATCGATAACATTTGAGCTTGCTTCGCCGCTAAAATCCCAAATGCTCTCGCCGATTTGTTCGCGGCTTAAAATCGCACCGCGATTTAGCATCAAAAGCTCTAAAATTCTATATTCCTTACCCGTTAGCTCCACTACCTCACCCGCGCAGACGACCGATTTTTTACTTAGATTTAGGCGCACTTGCCTTATGATAATTTCGTTATCCGCAGTAGCGTTTTTACGCCTGATAATTGCGCGAAGCCGCGCCAAAAGCTCACGAAAATCAAAGGGCTTAACCATATAATCGTCTGCGCCCAGATCAAGCCCTGCGACGATATCTTCTTTGGCGTCCCGCGCAGTTAAAAATAAAACCGGCGTGCCCAGTCCGCGCGCCCGCGCCGCCTTCAAAAACTCAAAGCCGTCCATCACAGGCATCATCGCATCAAGCACGATAGCGTCATATTTTGCGACATCCAAAAACTCTAGTGCTTCCTTGCCGCAAAAGGCGCAATCTACGCTGTAGCCGTCCTTTTTCAGACATTTTGCGATGATTTGATTTAGATCTTTTTCATCCTCGACAAGTAAAATTTTCAAAGTGCTCCTTTAAAATTTTGCTAATTCTAATCCACCATTTTAGCCAAAACGCATAAATTTTGCGGCGCCTTGGATGTGTAAACCCGCTCATTTTACGCACCGCTAAATTTCAGTAGCGTTGGGAGCTGCGCTAATTCGCAGGCGCCTTTTGCCTAGCTCTAATCTCGCTTGCCTTTTTATCCGCTACGCTTCCTAACCGCCCTAAAAAATTTAGTGCGCCTGCTGCGATATTTAGCGCAAAAAGCCCAAATCCTACGCAGCCAAGCTTGAAATTTTGCTTAGCGATTTCGCGTTTGCAGCGGCTGCAAAGCACTGGCTTGCAAGAATTACAAACCTCCGCGCAGCTTGCTGCGCTGGCAGAATCTCGCGCGCTTGCGAAATTACTTGTATCAGAAAAATTTTGTGTATCGGCGAAATTTTGCGCACTTGATAAGTCATGCGTCTGCAAAGAATTCCGCTCGTCCTTATAATCTTTCGCATCCGCAGAAATTTTTTGATTTTCGCAACATTCCACGCTGGAAAAATCTTTAGAATTTTGCTCGCAGGGCGCGAGATTCCGCTCGCTTGTTTCGCTTGCTAAATTTGCCGAAAAATCCTGCGCATTTTCATCTAAATTTTTAGCTGCGTCTGCATTTTGGGCGCCATAGTCAGCGTTTTCGTTTATGCTAAAATCCCTAGCGTCCAAAGCCTCACTAGTTTGGGCGGAGTTATCTGCTCCACCCTTTAAGCTTTGATTTTTCATCTCACGCCTTTGCTTATTTTTGACGCTGCAAGATCTGCTCGCCCGTAGCGGCGTCGATTAGCACCTCTTTTTTGCTCATGCCTTGGCGCAGTTTGACTTCGTATGCAGGCTTACCGCCGTTACTTTTTAAATCAACCTCGCGAAAATCCCAGCCGGCGTTTACGCTAAGTGCTTTGGCGCGAGCGTCTGTGGCACTGATTTTGACCTGCGAATAATCAATTTTACTAGGCTTTAGCTTCTTTTGCGTTTGAGTCTTTAAAATTTCGCCGCTTTGAGCGTCGATTTTGATCTCGCTTTCGCTACCTTCTTTATACGATTCGATCTCATAGATGAGCCTTCCGTGCTCATTGTCGATTTCTACGCTTTTTATAGTCGCGTCACCAAAGTTTTGCTGCGCGATCCCTATCGCTTGATCGAATGAAACTTTAGCATCTTTTTCGCTAAAGTTTCCTGCGTTTAATGCGCCTACAAGGGCGAATGTAGCGGCGAGCGCGCCTAAAGCTTTAAGATTTTTCATCTTTAATCCTTTTGATTTTATTTCCAAATTTTATTTTGGATGGCGCAATTTTAAAATTCCAAGATGAAGCTAAGATGAATACGCGCGGAATTTTAAAATTTCACAAAAATTTTGCTGCGATTTGTGAGATACGAAGCGCGGAATTTCCGAGCATTTACCAAAACGCCGTAAAATCTCAACTTGAAATTTTATCTCAAGGAACGCTTCGTGCCTAGCTTTTTTAAAAATCCGTCGCAGCAGAAACTTATTTTTCTAAGCTCGCTTGCTTTTGTGGCGTTTTTTAACTTCTCGTTTTTTAAAAATATCATAAACGCCTACGGAATCTCGGGGCTAAATTTTATCTATCTTGTCTGCGACGCGGCGGCTTTGATCGCTTTTTTGACGCTATTTTTTACGATTTTTAGCTCGCGTTATACGACCAAGCCGATTTTGATGATCTGCTTTTTTATTTCGTCGTTTACAGCGTATTTTATGGATAGCTATAACGTCGTAATCGATTCTGAGATGATACGTAACGCAGCCCAGACGAACTTTGCTGAGTCAGCGGATCTTTTTAGCCCGAGACTAGCGATTTACGTGCTGGTGCTGGGCGTCTTGCCCTGCGTGCTGATTGCTCGCTCGCGCGTTAGCTACCGTCCGCTTAAATTTGAAATTTTAGCTAAGCTCAAAGTAGCGGGTATTTGCATAATAATCATCGCGGCGCTGCTTTTTGGATTTAGCAAATACTACGCGTCATTTTTTAGAGAACATAAAATTTTACGCAGCTACGCAAATCCCGGATATTGGATCTACAGCGGCGTTAAATTTGTCGCAAAATCTAAAAAGCAGGGCTCGCAGCCTCTGATGCAAATTGCTACTGACGCGCATATCGATGAAAATTCCACAAGCTCAAAAAAGCTCGTCGTCGTAGTCGTGGGCGAAGCGGCGAGAGCGGATAGATTTTCGCTAAACGGCTACGAGCGGGATACTAATCCGCTACTAGCCAAAGAGCAGGGCGTCGTAAGCCTAAGCAATACCCATTCTTGCGGCACTTCGACGGCACAAAGCGTGCCGTGCATGTTTTCGCTGCTAAATCGCGATGAATTTAGCGTCGAAAAGGCTGCGGAGGAGCAAAACGTATTAGACATACTAAACCGCGCTGATGACATGGCGATTTTGTGGCGCGATAATAATTCCGATTCCAAAGGTGTGGCGCTGCGCGTTAAATATCAGGATTTTAAAATTCCGCAAAATAATCCGATCTGCGACGTAGAGTGCAGGGACGAGGGGATGCTTGCGGGGCTTGATAAATTTGTCGCCGAAAACGCGGGCAAAGATGTATTAATCGTGCTGCATCAGATGGGCAATCACGGGCCTGCGTATTTTAAGCGCTATAAGAAAGAATTTGAAAAATTTAGCCCCGTTTGCCGCAATAACGAGCTTGAAAACTGCTCGCAGCAAGAAATTTCAAATGCCTACGATAACGCGATTTTATACACGGATTATTTTTTAAGCAAGGTTGTAGAATTTTTAAAACCATATTCTAAGACGTACGAAACGGCGATGATCTATATGAGCGATCACGGCGAGAGCCTCGGCGAGGGCGGCGTTTATCTGCACGGCATGCCCTATCTTTTCGCTCCCGAGGCGCAAAAGCATATCGGCACTATTGTTTGGCTAGGTGAGGGAAAAATGCGCGAAAGATACGATCTAAGCGCGCTTAAATCGCATAAGGACGACGCTTTTTCGCACGATAATCTTTTTCACACGCTGCTTGGAATTTTTGAAGTAGATACCAAGGTGTATAACAAGGATTTGGATATTTTAAATGGAGTGAAAAATTAGAATTTTGCGCTAAATTTCGTCGTAAATTGTGAGTGAAATTTTAGCAATAAAAAATTCTATTGGCAAAATTCTAATTTAAGCTTAGTTTGAAATTTTACCTAAACTTGAGCAAAATCCGCTCCAAAAATTTTTGTGCAAAAGCTAAAAGAGAGACAAAATGCTGCAAAAACTCAATCTATCATTTATCGTTGCGTTAAATTTCATTAGAAATTTTACGTGCAGTTTTGATAAATGCTTGCGCCAGATGGCTTAGACGCTTGCCTTTTTTGTAGGCGATTATTAGCGTATTATCAAGCTCACGTGCACCTACGTCAAAGAGCTTTATCCTGCTCGCCTTATCTTCTTTTATCATCTGCGGTATGCTAAAGCACGCTCCTGCGCCGCTTGCGACGATAGCATTGGCGATATCAAAGGTCTCCGTACGGCATAGCACTTTCGGCGCAAAGCCTGCGGCAGAAAAGAATACATCTATCTGCTCGGCGCTTCTTAGGCTTTGATTAGGCAGGATGAATCTTTCCTCTTTTAAGCGCGAAATGTCAATTTTAGGAACAGATTCGTTTTTAAACTCAAGCGAGAGCGGATGGGTGGAGCTTAGAGCGACATAGGTTTTTTGGGTTAGAATTTTGACCCCGTCAAGCCCGCTCATATCGATGGGCAGTATCAGCATACCGACATCAAGATCACCTTGAAGTAGCATTTCACGAATGCTAAGCGCAGAAGAAAACTGCGTGATTTGCAGATCCGAATCCTTAAATTTCTTGCAAAACATCGGCAGTAGCGACGGCAGCAGATTATAGCCGTTTTGCGAAAAACCGATGCGAATTTTATCATTTTTTACGCCGCTTATTTCAGAGATATCGTTTTTTAGGTCGTTTATGGCGTCAAAAATGACTTTGGCTTTACTAGCATAAATTTTTCCCGCGTGCGTAAGCGAAATGGGATTACTCGTGCGGTTAAAAAGCTGCGTTCCAAGCTCACGTTCCAGTGATAAAATGCTCTGTGATAGCGACGGCTGCGGGATTTTAAGTGCCTCGGCAGCCTTAGTAAAGCTGCGGAATTCTGCTACTTTTAATACTAGCTCCATGCGATGCAAATTCATTTAGCCTCTCCAATTGATAACTTAATTCTTATGAAATGATACACTAAATAATATTTGACTTATGTTAAAAATGAAACTAAAATTACGCTTTTAGTTTAGAACTTTAAACTTAAGCTAAGAATTTCTCAAATGGAGAGGAAAATGAGTGAATCAAATTTCAACAGACGCGATTTCTTAAAATCCGCCTGTATCAGCGTCGGCG
>ERZ772766.1692-NODE-1692-length-11573-cov-10.127192_pt1 | contig 11573 bp, 7 predicted proteins | sample MGYA00511379_ERZ772766 | MGnify/ENA primary metagenome ERZ772766 (study PRJEB29015, sample SAMEA2737895) | human oral metagenome | biome: human oral; feature: human-associated habitat; material: dental | place: China | collected 2116 ...
TTCACAATCTGTCCCAGATGCTCGGAAGAGAGCGGCTCGAACATGATGATGTCATCCAGACGGTTCAGGAACTCGGGGCGGAACGCCTGGTGAACCACCTGCATCGCCTTCTCTGTGCGCTCCTCAAACGGCATCTCCTGATCAACCAGATACTGGGAACCCAGGTTCGAGGTCAGAATCAGAATCACGTTGCGGAAGTCCACGGTGCGACCCTGACCGTCAGTCAGGCGACCGTCATCAAGCACCTGCAGCAGGATATCGAAGACCTCGGGGTGAGCCTTCTCAACCTCGTCCAGCAGCACCACGGAGTAGGGGCGACGGCGCACGGCCTCGGTCAGCTGACCGCCCTCTTCGTGACCCACATATCCGGGAGGCGCACCCACCAAGCGGGAAACGCTGTGCTTCTCGCCGTACTCACTCATGTCGATGCGCACTAGGGCGTGCTCGTCGTCAAACTGGAACTCCGCCAGGGCCTTCGCAAGCTCGGTCTTACCCACACCGGTCGGTCCCAGGAACAGGAAGGAACCAATCGGGCGGTTTGGGTCGGAAATTCCGGCGCGGGCGCGGCGAACCGCATCCGCTACGGCAACAACGGCAGCTTCCTGACCGATCAGGCGTTCACCGATGCGTTTCTCCATCTCCAGCAGCTTCTCGGATTCACCCTGAAGCATGCGCCCGGCGGGAATGCCCGTCCAGGAAGAGATAACCTCGGCGATGTCGTCAGCCGTGACCTCTTCAGAGACCATAGCCTCGCCATGAGCCTCAGTTTCGGCGCGCTGAGCTTCTTCCAGTTCCTTCTCCTTGGCGGGAATTTCGCCATAGAGCAGGCGGGATGCGTCCGCAAGGTTACCCTCGCGCTGTGCCACCTCGGCACGCGAGCGCAGCTCATCGATTTCACTCTTCAAATCGCCCACGCGGTTCAGACCGGCCTTTTCGGCTTCCCAGCGGGCGTTGAGCGCATCCAGCTGTTCTTTCTTGTCAGCCATGTCTTTGCGCAGCGCCGCTAAGCGTTCCTTCGACGCCGGGTCGGTCTCGTTCTTGAGGGCCAGTTCTTCCATGGTCAGGCGGTCTACGGCGCGGCGCAGCTGGTCGATTTCTTCGGGGGCCGAGTCGATCTCCATGCGCAGGCGCGATGCGGCCTCATCCACCAGGTCGATCGCCTTATCGGGCAGCTGACGTGAGGGAATGTACCTATTTGAAAGTGCCGCGGCGGCGACTAGGGCGGCGTCGGAAATCTGCACCTTGTGGTGCGCCTCGTAGCGTTCCTTGAGTCCGCGCAGAATACCGATGGTGTCATCAACGCTCGGCTCACCCACGTACACCTGCTGGAAACGACGTTCCAGGGCAGGGTCCTTCTCAATGTTCTCGCGGAACTCGTCGAGCGTAGTAGCACCAATCATGCGCAGCTCACCGCGTGCCAGCATGGGCTTGAGCATATTGCCCGCATCCATGGAACCTTCGGATGCGCCCGCACCAACCACGGTGTGCATCTCGTCGATAAAGGTGACGATCTGGCCTTCGGATTTTTTGATTTCTTCGAGCACGGCCTTGAGGCGTTCCTCGAATTCGCCGCGGTATTTAGCACCCGCAACCATGGATCCCAGGTCAAGGCTGATCAGGGTTTTACCGCGCAGGGATTCGGGAACATCGCCAGAGACCATGCGCTGAGCCAGCCCTTCGACCACGGCGGTTTTGCCGACGCCGGGTTCACCAATAAGCACGGGGTTGTTCTTGGTACGCCGGGAAAGCACCTGCACCACGCGGCGAATTTCAGAGTCTCGGCCAATCACGGGGTCGAGCTTTCCTTCGCGGGCGAGCGCTGTCAGGTCGGTTCCGTACTTTTCAAGGGCCTGGAAGGTGCCTTCGGGGTCCGGGGTATCCACGGTGCGGTCTCCTCGTACTTGGGGAATGGTCTCTTCAATGACTTTGGCAGTTGCGCCCAGGTTTTCAAGTGCGCGAGCGGTATCGCTATCGCCGCTTGCGATGCCCAGCAGCAGCATTTCGGTGGAGATGTAGGTGTCACCGAATTTCTGTGCGTGGGTCTGCGCGCTTTGAATGGCGGCGAGGGCGCTACGGCTGAAGTTTGCGTTCTGCACCGATGCGCCAGATGCCTTCGGCAGCTTCTTAATCTCTGCGGATGCGGCTTCTGAAATGGCGTCGACATCAAGCCCTGCGGCCTTGAGAACCGCTACGGCAACGCCTTCTCGCTGATCCATCAGTGCTTTGAGGATGTGCGCAGGTTCGATGCTGGGGTTACCCGCTGTCTGCGCGTTCATATTAGCGGCGGAGAGCGCTTCTTGGCTCTTGGTTGTGAATTTTGCGTCCATAAATCTTATCCTTTCGTGTCTTGTGCGGGGCGCATCCTGCGCCTTCTTTTTACAGCTAACTTGAGTCTACTACACTCAATGTTTGGATGCAAGGGGTTAATGCGGGTTTTTGGAACCAAAATTCAGTGCTAAAAAGGCTCTTTATGCGAATAAAGCGGTGAAAAATACGCTTTATTCGCATAAAGAGCCTTTTTAGGGCGCGGAATGAGAGGGTCAGACTAGGCCTCAGTCCAAGAAGTCATACGGGCTTTGTTGTCGCGCCTGTTCCTCCAAAACCTCGTCGGTAACACCCTGCTGCATGCGCGCCGAGCGCCTATTGGCGTTGAAAGCAATCACGGCAGCGGTAATAGCCATGGCAAAGGTCAAAATTCCGAAAGTATTCCCGAATCCTGAACCGTAGCCCACGTAATCGGCACCCGCGAGCGCACCAATTCCCGACACCGGCACCCCGGCACGGTAGTCGGGAATGAACATCCCAAAGAGAAATGCGAGCGCCCAGCAGGCCCACACGGAAAATACGAATCCCCAGGATGCACCAACCCGCGCGTACTCGCCGCTGGTAACGCGACGATGCGCATCACGAAACATCCACCATGCACCCAGACACAGAATCACGGCTAGCGCGGGACCGAATGAGATAGCAAAAATGGGCACGAGGTCACCGGCGGCACCGAAGAGGGCACGGCCAGCGGTAATCCAAGCAGCAGAGACAAACGCCATGGGGTAGGCGGCGTAGAGGGTTGCAACCTGTATGAGGGCAGGTGTGCGTGCAGCTAATGAGTTTACGTGCGGGTGCGATCCGGGGTACTCTGATTTTTCGTTCACTGTGCCATCTTAAACGGTTTGTGTCCCGGACTGGTACAGCACTCACCATGTCAGCGGGCTTTCTGCGGTAAATCCCACATAAACCTAAACTTTAACCAAAAACTTTATTGTTATACTGAGCACATCGGGCGCTTGCGGGTGCCCATACCAACCACAGCGATAAATATTGGGAGCCTACATGAAAATACTGGCTTTAGGAGCAAGCGGTCGCACTGGAAGCCTTTTCACCCGCAAAGCGTTAGAGGAGGGGCACACGGTCACCGCCTATGTGCGTAACCCCGATAAGGCGGCAGCGCTTTTGGGGGAACACCAGAACCTCATGATTGTCCCCGGTGCCCTGAACGATTCTGAACGGCTCGCCACAATTTCTTCCGGACAGGATGTAATGGTTAGCATCCTGGGGCAGAAAGCTACGGTGCGAGAGTTTCTATCCACCACGTTCATGCAGGAGCGCCTGCCGCTCATTATGGATTCGGTAGTGGGTGCGGGTGTGAAGCACTGCGTTATTATGAGCGCCTACGGAGTGGGCGATACGCTGCGGAGCGCATCTTTTTTCATGCGTGTAGGGTGCAAGATCATGATGCGCAGCATTTTTACGGATCGCGCAAAGGCCGACGCGATGGTTGCTAAGTATCAGCCGTATATTTCGCGGGTGCATCCGGGTCTGCTGACAGATAAGCCTGGCAAGGGTGGGGTCAAGGTGTTTGATGTGGCGAGTGTTGCGCGAGTTCCGGGTATCCCAATGATTGCTCGTGAAGATGTTGCTGATGCTCTGCTCAGTATTGCGGGAAACCCACTGAACGCGGGGACAGATTTTTTGGTGACGATTGATGACGTTGTCCTACGGGCTACCTAGAAATGCCCGGTAGGCTTAATCTATGACGAATAATGCTTCTTTTCCCGCCGCAATTCTTTTCGACCATGACGGCACGCTTGTGGATACCGAGCCGGTGTGGGCTGCCGCGAAGGTTGCTCTGGTGGCCGAGTTCGGCGGCACCTGGACCGAGCAGGACACCCTGGATTGCCTGGGGCTTTCCATGAAATTTACGCTTGACCGCCTGCGCGAACGCGGGGTTGATCTCCCGGATGAGCAGATTAATGAGCGCCTGGTTGCCAAGGTTCGTGAGGCATTGGCGCATCAGCAGGTGGAATTTCTGCCCGATATTGAGCGTTTCCTGACCCAAGTGCGTGATGCCCAGATTCCGGCGGCAGTTGTTACAAACGCAACCACGTCGATCGCTCAGCGTACAGCCGATGCCGCTCCGGAAGGAACGTTCTCGGTCATTATTGGCAACGATGAGACGACGCATCCAAAGCCGGATCCGCAGCCATACCTTTTGGCGGCGCAGCGTTTGGGGGTTGAGCCTAGCCGGTGTGTGGCACTTGAGGATTCGCCATCCGGGGTGCGCAGCGCAACGGCGGCGGGCATGAAGGTGATTGTAGTGCCGGGTGAGCTTGAGGTTCCCGCCGAGCTGGGGCATGCCCGCATGTTACATACCGAGTTAACGTTGGATGCGGTGCGCGCCTTAGGCGATTAGCCACCCGATTTTCGCATTTCTCGCCGTATTCACGACGATGGTTCACTGATTGCACAGGGTTGTGGCGGGGTGTGCTAAGCCTTATCTGGGCTATTTTTTAGCGTTGTCAGAACCGCATCCAAAGCCACCTTATTATGAATTACTAAAAATAAACTTGACTCCGGGGCGTAAAAATGATTTACTAAGGATAACGCTTTTGCGGGGAAATAGCGGGTGAGAATCCCCCGCCATCTACCCCTTGAAGCAGTATCTACACACTAAGAAGGAGTCTCACATGACATTCGCACAATACACCGCACCCGGTCTTACTCTTGACGAAGGCAAAGAAATTTCCGAGGTTCTACAGGCTCGCCTGCACGACCTCAACGAACTACATCTTTCCCTAAAGCACGCACACTGGAACGTAACCGGCCCCGACTTCATCGCCGTGCACGAAATGATTGACCCGCAGGTCGACACCGTTCGCAACTTCGTGGACGACATCGCAGAACGTATGGCAACCCTGGGTGCAACCCCCAACGGTCTCGTCGGTGCACTGGTCGCAGCACGCAACCACGAGGATTACCCCGTAGGCCGCGCTCGCGTGACCGAGCACCTGCATGCCCTCAACGACGTCTACACCCGCGTGATCGAAGACCATCGCAAGGCTATCGAGTTCGCCGGTAAAGTTGACCCCATTACCGAGGACCTGCTGATCGGTCAGACCGCTGAGCTTGAGAAGTTCCAGTGGTTCGTTCGCGCATTCCTAGAGAACAGCGCAGGCGAAATCAAGTAATCCGCACGCAGGATTTTAGAACGAAAGGTGCCGTCTCCCCTACGCGGGAGGCGGCACCTTTATTGTCCTAACTATCCCCTGTATTGATTTTCCTCAGGTTTTCTTAACAGCCGTTTCTCACGCTACTTGTAAATTCTTTTTCGCATGAAGAAACGTACCAATGAGGGTACTGGGAAAGATATTTTTCGACGCAGCGAACATAAAAGCACCGGCACCTTTTCCTAGATTTTCGAGTACGAACCCCCTATGCTGGTGAGTTGCACACCAATCTACCCGGGATATCTATGACATCGGCCGAACCGCATAAAACTCAGAGCGAGCATCTTCTCACCGCCCAGGCTGAGGGGGTTCGCACCGCATCCGAAGATTCTTCCCCAGCAGCCGGGCACATACCGGCACGGCACCACCCCGTCACCCAGCCGAGTGACGCGCAGATCCGGCGGTGGCGGCGTTATCTCGCCGATGAAGAGTCGGAGGCACGCATCTACCGCTACCTGGCCCAGCGCGCCGAGGGCGAAGAGTGTGAGATTCTGATGCAGGTTGCCGAGGCCGAGAAACGCCATCAACAGCACTGGCGCGATATGCTTGGCGAACATGCCGGTAAACCTTCACGTCCTTCGCTGTCTTCGGCGATTTTGCAGTTCCTTGCGAGGCATTTCGGGTCGGTTTTTATTCTGGCGATGGCTCAGCGTGCCGAATCCCGTTCCCCCTACGCCGAAGATCCGGACGCCACCGAAGAAATGGCGGCTGACGAGGCTATTCACGAAGAAATTATCCGTGCCCTAGCCACTAACGGGCGTGAAAAGCTCTCGGGTAACTTCCGCGCGGCGGTGTTCGGCGCGAACGATGGGCTGGTCTCGAACCTGGCGCTGACGATCGGTATTACGGCCTCGGGCGCGTCCAGCTCTATGGTGCTGCTTTCGGGGATTGCCGGGCTGCTCTCGGGTGCGCTTTCTATGGCGGCGGGCGAGTTCGTTTCGGTACGTTCCCAGCGTGAACTTTTGGATGCATCCCAGCCGACCCAGGTGACCTTGCGTGTAGCGAGTGACCTTGATATTGATGCGAACGAGCTTGAGCTCATTTACCGGGCGCGCGGCATGGATGAGGAGGCGGCGCATCACCGCGCACTGGAACGTTTCGGGTATCTCGACTGTGATTGCGACCCGTCGCTGTCACACCGTGCGGATGAGGAAGGCGAGGAAGAGAATGTAGCACTGGGTACGGATATTGGTGCGGCGGCGGCTTCGTTTAGCTTTTTCGCATCCGGGGCGCTCGTGCCGATTCTGCCCTATATTTTCGGGCTTTCCGGTGTCTGGGCGATGGCGCTTTCGCTCCTGTTCGTCACCATGGCACTGGGTTTCACCGGCGGTATTGTGGGCCTACTCTCGGGGTCTTCCCCGATGCGCCGCGGGCTGCGCCAAATCCTTATCGGACTAGGCGCGGCGGGCATCACCTACCTGCTGGGTCTAGCCTTCGGCACCACACTGGGGTAGGTCTATTCCGCCCCATACTTTCTCTAAGCCATCGGCTTTGCCCCCTTGCAATACACGAAATGCCACGCCCATGAGCGTGACATCCGGAACCGGCGCATCCAGCAGTCTTTCAGCTTTAGCTACTTGCATATCAGGTTATCGGCTATATAGCGTTGCGCAAAGAGCAACCATAATGGAGAGACTGGTTCTTTGTTTTATATTCCCTCGCAAGCCCAATAGAAAAAACTCCTGCCGTTGGTACTCTCCATATAGTGGAGGACCGTTGACAGGAGCGAATTAGTACTTTGATTATATATGAACTCCCGGCGGCGCGAGCGTAATGGCTCGCACCGTCGGGGGTCTTATTAGCTGCCCGAATGGGCGGGATGCTACTTGTTCGCGAAGATTTCGCGCATCAGATTAGCGGCCTCGGAGGGGGTCTTGCCGACCTTCACACCAGCAGCCTCAAGGGCCTCTTTCTTCGCTTGTGCGGTCCCCGAAGAACCTGAGACGATCGCACCCGCGTGACCCATGGTCTTGCCCTCAGGAGCGGTGAAACCAGCCACGTAACCAACCACGGGCTTGGTAACGTTCGCCTTGATGTACTCGGCGGCACGCTCCTCCGCGTCGCCACCAATCTCACCAATCATCACAATACCCTCGGTCTCCGGGTCAGCCTCGAAAGCCTCCAGAGCGTCAATATGGGTGGTGCCAATAATCGGGTCGCCGCCAATACCGATAGCGGTGGTGAACCCAATGTCGGCGAGCTCGAACATCATCTGGTAGGTGAGGGTACCCGACTTAGAGACAAGACCGATCTTGCCCTTGCCAGTAATATTCGCCGGGGTAATGCCAACCAGGCACTCCTCAGGGGTGATAATACCGGGGCAGTTCGGCCCAATAATGCGGGTAATCTGCTTGCCGTTCTCGTCCACCGAAGCCTTCGCGGCAGCCCAGAACTCAGCGGTATCCTGCACCGGAACGCCCTCAGTAATGACGACGACCAGACCGATCTTAGCCTCAATAGCCTCAAGCACGGCGGCCTTGGTGAAGGCGGGCGGCACGAAAACAATCGAAACGTTTGCACCGGTTTCGGTAATAGCCTCGGCAACGGTACCGAAAACCTTCAGCTCAACATCGGAGCCGTCCTTTGCCTTGTGGGTAACGGTGGTGCCAGCCTTGCGGGCGTTCACGCCGCCCACAATGTTCGTGCCGGCTGCGAGCATACGAGCGGTGTGCTTGGTGCCTTCGCCGCCGGTGATACCCTGAACGATGACCTTAGAGTCTTTGTTCACAAAGATAGACATAGTTTTTCCTATAAATCCTTCGGTGGCGATTACGCCTTGTTAGCGAGCTCTGCTGCCTTGTCGGCGCCTGAATCCATGGTGGTTGCCTGCACCACGAGCGGGTGGTTTGCTTCAGAGAGGATGCGGCGACCTTCCTCCACGTTGTTGCCGTCCAGCCGCACCACAAGCGGCTTAGTTGCGGAATCGCCCAGAATCTCAAGCGCCTTCACGATGCCCTCAGCCACGGCATCGCACGAGGTGATACCGCCGAAGACGTTCACGAAAACGCTCTTAACCTGCTCATCGCCCAGAATAATCTCAAGACCCGCAGCCATAACCTCAGCGGATGCACCGCCACCAATATCGAGGAAGTTGGCGGGCTTCACGTTGCCGTGCTTTTCGCCAGCGTATGCCACCACATCCAGGGTAGACATCACCAGACCGGCACCGTTACCGACAACGCCAACTTCGCCGTCGAGCTTCACATAGTTCAGGTCATGCTGCTTAGCTTTAGCTTCCAGCGGGTTTTCGGCGGATTTATCAACAAGCGCCACGTGATCGGGCTGGCGGAATTCCGCGTTATCGTCGAGAGAGACCTTACCGTCAAGAGCCAGAATATCGCCTTCGGGGGTCTGCACGAGGGGGTTAACCTCAACGAGGGTTGCATCTTCCTTCTTGAAGACATCGCCCAGCTTCACGAGAACCTCAACCACCTTGGGCTGCAGCTCAGCAGAGAACCCGGCAGCCTCAACGATCTCCTGTGCCTTAGCGGAGTCGATGCCCACCAGCGGGTCCACCTCAACCTTGGCGAGAGCCTCGGGCCGTTCAGCGGCGAGCTGCTCAATTTCCATGCCGCCCTCTACCGAGCACATGGCAAGGTACGAGCGGTTTGCACGGTCAAGCAGAATCGAGAAATAGTATTCTTCAGCAATGTCAGCGCCCTGTGCGACCAGCACGCGGTGAACGGTGTGACCCTTGATATCCATACCAAGAATCTGCTGAGCGTACTCGTATGCCTCGTCAGGGTTTTTAGCGAGCTTCACGCCGCCAGCCTTACCGCGGCCACCGGTCTTAACCTGAGCCTTAATGACGGTCAGGCCGCCGATTTCCTCAGCTGCTGCCTTTGCTTCTTCGGGAGTGGTCGCAACAATACCCTTGAGCACGGGTACACCGTGCTTTGCGAAGAGATCGCGCGCCTGGTATTCGAAAAGGTCCACAGGTGTCCTTCTTCGTCGAAGTGATGCCGCCGCATGGGGTGCGACGGCCTGGTCTCATGAGGTTCATACGATGCGCCTTGGCACCCGTGCGGGCGCGCGAAAACGCTTTCGAAATCCTCTCATCTCTACTTTATCGGAAATATAGGTTAGTGTGCACTTATGGGTGCACATCAACCCGGTTTTTGTGGGTGGCATCACGTGTTCGGACGCACCCTGCGGGTCGGGGGTCTACGAGACTTTCTCCAACGGCGCGTACCGCAGCAGCAAACGCTTCTCTTCGGAGGCAAAACGAACCTTCGCCACGGTCTTATCGCCGGTGCCTTCCAGAGCGAGAACCCGGCCCTCACCGAACTTGGTGTGGCGCACCGTATCGCCCACCTTCAGCTGCGGAATTTCCTTGCCCTGATGCACCCGCGAGCGGTTGCGCACCGCCCCGGATGCGCTGGCTGCGGCCGCCAAACCGTAGCTTGCCGAACCATTGACCTCGGCGGTTGATGGCTCACGGTTGGCCCGGGAGCGGGATTCATCGTATCCTGCGTAGCCGCCCGCGCTACCCCCGTCTAACTCGCGCCCATCAGCATTGCGCCCACCGCCGGAACTGTATCCGCTCGCCCCGCGATAGCCGCCCTGCCCGTAGCCTCCATACCCGCTGGCACCGTTGGCGTATGCGCCCATCCCGGAGGCACCAAACCCGGCAAAACCGCCCAGGCGACGCCACTCGATCAGCTCCCCGGGAATCTCTTCCAGGAAAGGGGAAGGCGGGTTGAACTGGCTCTTGCCCCACATCGTGCGGGTCTCGGAGCGGGTGATATAGAGCCGCTGCATCGCGCGCGTGAGCCCCACGTAGGCAAGGCGGCGTTCCTCGCTCATCTCACCCTCGTCGGTCAGCGCCCGCTGATGCGGAAACAGCCCATGTTCCAGCCCGGTCAGGAAAACAACCGGGAACTCCAGGCCTTTGGCGGTGTGCAGGGTCATCAGGGTAATCATGCCCTGTGCCTTCGCTTCTGCGGCCTCGGCGGCAATCTGCGCGGCAGACGGGGTCTGACCGTCGGCGGAGGCGCCTCGGGAGGGGATCGAGTCGGCATCAGCCACCAGCGAGACATGCTCTAAGAACTGTTCTAAGTCCGCGCCGGGGTTCTCCGCCTCAAACTCGACCATCGCATCCAGCAGCTCCGAGAGGTTTTCCACCCGGGATTCGTCCTGAATATCCTTAGATTCGCGCAGGGCGGCGAGATAGCCGGACTGTTCGAGTACCGCCTCTAGGGTTGTGGCGGCTGATTCGGTGCGCGCAATCTGGGCGAGGTCGTCCATGAGCTTGACGAACTGAGCATACTTTTTCACGGCGGCAGCGCCCAAACCCGGCACGCTCCCCGGCTCGGCGGCAGCGGCACGGGCGGCGGCGAAGAAAGAAATTCGCTGTGCCGATGCGTGATCGGCAACCACGGTCTCAGATTTCGCACCGATACCGCGTTTAGGTTCGTTGAGAATACGCCGCACACTCACGTCGTCGTCCGGGTTTGAGAGGGCGCGCAGGTAGGCGAGCGCATCCTTAATTTCTTTGCGCTCGTAAAACCGGGTGCCGCCGACCACGCGGTACGGCAGTCCGGCGCGCATCAGCAGTTCTTCAAGGGCGCGGGATTGAGCATTGGTGCGGTAGAAAATCGCCACATCCGAGGGTTTGATGCCGTGTTCATCGGCAAGCCGGTCTATTTCTTGGGCAATGTAGCGTGCCTCCGCATGTTCGGATTCGGCGACGTACCCCACGATTTTTGTGCCCTCCCCCGATGCCGTCCACAGCTTCTTGGGGCGGCGGTTGGGGTTGCGTTCAATCACGGCGTTCGCGGCGGAGAGAATGTTCTGCGTGGAACGGTAGTTCTGTTCCAGCAGAATAATGTGCGCATTGGGGTAGTCACTCTCGAAATCCGTAATATTGCGAATGTCGGCGCCGCGGAAGGCGTAAATCGACTGGTCTGAGTCGCCCACGACGGTCAGTTCGCCGGGCGGCGGAGCATCCGGGTACGGCCCCTGCTCGCGAGTGTTTCCCTGCGGATGCGCCCCCACCAACTCCCGCACGAGCGCATACTGGGCGTGGTTGGTGTCTTGGTATTCGTCCACCAGAATATGCCGGAATTT
>ERZ772766.1694-NODE-1694-length-11570-cov-2.768129_pt1 | contig 11570 bp, 9 predicted proteins | sample MGYA00511379_ERZ772766 | MGnify/ENA primary metagenome ERZ772766 (study PRJEB29015, sample SAMEA2737895) | human oral metagenome | biome: human oral; feature: human-associated habitat; material: dental | place: China | collected 2116 ...
AACAACGCGTCCAAATACTGTGTGACGGTGGTCTAACCAAGGTGTTCCACCCACTTTAGCGTATTCTTCAACGATTTCTTCAGGCCAGCCGCCATCTTTTAATTGTTTCAACATTTGTGCGGGTACTTGTTTTGCTGTAACAATGAAGAATTGTGATCCATTTGTGTTTGGACCTGCATTCGCCATTGATAAAGCCCCATACAAGTTGAATGCTTCTCTTGAAAATTCATCTTCGAAAGTGCGTCCGTAAATAGACTCGCCACCCATACCAGTTCCAGTTGGGTCGCCACCTTGAATCATGAAGTCTTCAATGACACGGTGGAAAATTACTCCATCATAATATCCATTTTTCGCATGTGTTATGAAATTCTCCACTGTTTTAGGCGCTACTTCAGGGAATAATTCCAATGTGAAATCTCCTTGATTCGTATGCACAGTCACGAGTGGATTCTTTTCATTCACTTCATTCAATTGTGGAAATTGACTCATTTTTCCATCTCCTTTTAAATCATACTGATGATTGTTCATCTAACCTCCTCTATTAAACCACAAATGACAAACGGGTGCAATTTAGCGTTCTTATCATTCTTAATAAAAAAATTAAAAAGTTCTACAAATTTTCTTTAGTGATTTTCTTCGTTTCGTGGTATAGTATTTGAGTATAGAAAAAAGAAAGAGTGAGAGTTTAATGACAATATTACACAATTATCCATTAATCGCTTCTGTTTGCTCGATTCTATTTGCACAATTTGTCAAATTCCCGATTGCGCTCTTCTCAAAAAAAGCAGGCGCAAACGTTTCATTAGTAACTAGCACTGGTGGAATGCCAAGTTCACACTCAGCTGCTGTTAGCTCGCTGATTACAGCGTTAATTATTGACCACGGATTTGCTTCGCCATTTGTTGCCATCGCGACTACTTTTGGCCTAATCGTTATGTTCGATGCTATGGCCGTTCGTCGTCAAAGTGGTGAGCAAGGAATTCTCCTGCAAAAATTATACGAAGAACAAGTACGTGAAGAATCAAGCGCATTAAAGCATGTTGAAATCGAATCTGAAGACGATCCAATCAATCTCTTCGACACAGAAGAAAACAAAAAATTAATTATCAAAAAATATCTAGGTCACAAACCTATTGAGGTGTTCGCCGGTGTATTAACTGGTATCGCAATGGCCTTTATTTTAAGAATGTTCTATTAATCGGAGGTACAAAGTGACACAAGAAATTGTTGATATTATTATTATCGGCGGTGGGCCTGTAGGGCTTTTCACCGCCTTTTACGCGGGCTTACGTCAAGCCTCTGTAAAAATTATTGAAACACTGCCACAATTAGGTGGGCAGCCAGGAATGCTTTATCCCGAAAAAATGATTTATGATATTCCAGCCTTCCCTGAAATTACAGCAGGCGATTTAATCGAGAACTTGAAAAAGCAGCTCGAACGTTTCCCAGAAACACAATACTGCTTAGAGGAAGAGGCCCTCGAATTAAACAAAACAGATTTCGGGTATGAAGTTGTTACTTCAAAGCAAACTCACTTGGCAAAAACAGTGATTATCGCTTGTGGAAATGGAGCCTTCCGTCCACGTAAACTTGATGTAGAAAATGCCGAAGCTTATGAAAACAGCAACCTACACTACTTCGTAACAAACTTAGAACGGTTCCGCAACCGTACTGTAGCCATTTGCGGTGGTGGTGACTCTGCGGTAGACTGGGCACTTGCCTTGGAATCCATCGCAAAGAAAGTAACGATTGTTCATCGTCGTCCACAGTTCCGCGCACAAGAGCATAGCGTGAAACAATTGGAAGATTCTAGTGTTGAAATTTTAACACCGTATCTTCCTGACCAAATTATTGGAGACGGCGAAAACATTCAATCTGTTGTATTGAAACACGCTAAAGATGAAGATCAAATCGAACTTCCTGTTGACGACTTTATCGTGAACTATGGCTTCTCTTCTTCTATTGGAGGAATGAAGAACTGGGGATTCGATGTGATTCGTAACACCATCGTGACAAACAGCCAAATGGAAACGACTCTTCCTGGCGTCTTTGCTGTTGGAGATATCGCAACATACGATGGCAAAGTAAAAATCATCGCGACTGGTTTTGGTGAAGCGCCTGTTGCCATTAATGCTGCAATGACTTACGTGAATCCAAATAGCCGTCCGAGCACGATTCACAGCTCATCGATGTTCTAACCGTTTACAAAATTTTAAAAAGAACGCTCAATTCATTTGGGCGTTCTTTGCATTTTGTGTTAAAATAAAAAGCTACTCTTTTTAAAGAGTTTCATAATTTGTTAAAAGGAGGATTTTTCAGATGAAAAGCCCAAAAGAATTACACGATCGCTGTTTAGAATTACTTTCTGAGCGTGGAGTAGAATTAGAACAAATTGCTGAATTAGTTTATTTCTTACAAGAAAAATATGTACCAGGATTAACAAAAGAAGAATGCTTATTGAACGTTAATAGCGTATTGAAAAAACGTGAAGTTCAAAATGCCGTTATCACTGGTATTGAAATGGATAAATTAGCAGAAGAAAAGAAATTACAGCCATTATTAAACGATATTCTATCTCAAGACGAGCCTTTATACGGTGTCGATGAAATCTTAGCATTATCCATCGTAAACGTATATGGTTCTATCGGATTTACAAACTATGGTTATATCGATAAAGTAAAACCAGGAATTCTTAAAAACTTAGATGATAAATCAACTGGTAAAGTAAACATCTTCTTAGACGACTTAGTAGGAGCTATCGCAGCTGCTGCAGCTAGCCGTCTAGCACACAGCATTCCAGCAAAAGAAGAATTAGACTAATCAAGCAAAAAGGATGGAGCACAACGCTTCATCCTTTTCTATAAAAATAACGTTATACCGTATACGGTATAACGTTATTTTTACTATTTAAATTTTATGCCTTTTCCAAAGATAGATTAGTAAGAGAAACGACGAGATGGAAATAAACATTCCAAGATGTAATCCTGGTGGTGTATAACTCCACACAATTTCGTGCTCTCCTTCTGTTAGCGAAACCCCCATAAAGAAACTGAGTGCTTTTTTCACTTCTTGCTTCTTGCCATCCACTGTCACGCTCCAACCAGAATGGTATGGAATCGTGAAGGTCGCAAAGGACTGTTCTCTATTTGTTACAGTGACATGTGCCTTCACCATCGCATTTGTATAAGAGTCAATCGTAATATCATTCGCTTTCTTATACTGTGTTAATGCATTCGCAAGTGTTGGAATATCAATCGTATAGAACTTGAAGCCTCGAAGATCCCATTCCTTTGCTTTCGCATTCTCAATCGCAAAGGTAATCGTTTGGTCTAAGTTTCCATTTGCAATCAGCCATAATTGGTTCTCATGGAATCGGTTCTCGTAAGGGTAACTGAGACCATTGAGCATCACTTTTGATTTGATGACGGAACCAGCTTGGCGTTCTGGAATTTCGACAAAATACAGTTTGTTTGGCTGTAGAGTGAATTTCCATTCAATTTTAGCAGATTCACTTTCGTTTGTTAGCGTGTATTTCTCCTGACCCTTCGTTAAATTCGTCGTCGCAGGTTCTCCCAGACTGACTTCACTCAATGCGTTTGTCCCAGATAGCCCAATCACTTGCAAGAGTTGATTCAGATTGGCAACTGGTTGATTCTTTTCAAAGGCAATACTCGTTGCGGTATTTTCATTCGTTAAATAGCCAAGAGAAAACGCATATGGGTTGCGATAAATTGCAAAGTGTTTCATCGACCCTTCTTTAGCATACATTCCACGAACATCTGCAAAGACGCGTTTTTCATCGCCCTCCATCATAAAGCGAGATACGCCAAAGAGCGAATCTAAAATCACATTACGGTTTGTATAGTTCACCACCGATTGAGACGTTGGAAGCCCTAGATGACTCATCTCCTCAATTAACGAATACTCAAGACTCGATGTGAAATGCGAAGCTCCATTGTAGCCAAATGCAATCGGGAAGTTCGCGTGCGACAATCCTTTATGCATTTCCATTCGGGTAAATGTATTTTTACTGCTGTACCCTTCTTCGTCAAACGCCATCGCAAATTCCATTTGTTCCTTCAATCCTAAATTCCCAATGAAATAAGGCGCTCGTCTAAATCCAACAACGGAACTCACCATTAACTCAACAATCACCACTCCAGCCGTCAATTGTAGTCTACGAACTCTATCCGCTCTTCTAAAGAAGAAGGCTAATAAGATAATTGTCCAAATAATAAATGCGAGTATTTTCTGTGGCATCTCTACAAATTGAAGACTTCTTAGAGTCGACAACACTAGAATGGAACCAAAGCTAAAGACAGCAACTAGAAACTCACTCAAGCGGAACTCATCTTTCCATTTCATTAAGCTTTCTGATGCTAATACCAGCATAAAGGTATTCGCTACCCACGAATTTCTAAAATAGAAACCAACCGGGCGTTGTCCCATATGCCAGATTTGATCGAATCCTTGAATCGAAAATGAGAGCAGTAAGACAAGCAAGACAACTGTCGCTGCTAATTTCTTACGAAGAGTAATCTCTCTTTTAGCAAAGAATGTACAACATCCAAAGAGTCCTAATCCGCCGATAAAGAGTTGCGGTAACGCCTTAGAATCGCCCCACTCTTTTTCACCGAAGGATCCTAAAATAAATTTTTGTGGCATGGCGACTAAATCATTCACAGGGTTCCATGACCATGCAAAAGTACTGCCAGCACTCGCTTTACTCTCTAACAAAGCACTAAAGACTGGCAATAGCCAGAATGCTGCAAGGCCTACACCAATGAGTGCAAATAACGCGACTTTCCCTATTCTCTGTACGGTCTCTTTCAAAGAAGCATCCGATGAAAAGATCACATAAAATGTATAGAGAGCTACAAAGAGGCACATCATATACCCTGTATAAAAATCCGTGATTAAACTAAGCGCAAGAAACAGCGGTAATTTCACCGAGCGTTTTCCACTTGCCACCTCTTCAATTCCCAAGAGAATAAACGGAATATATACAAGATTATCTAAGAAATTAGGATTAAACTGTTGCGATACGACGAATCCGCTAAGTGCATACGACGTTGCTAACCCTAACGATAACCAGTAATTTTTCGATACGCCTTGGAATTTCTTTTCTAGGAAATATCCAAAGACGACTCCCATAACCCCAGCCCGTAGTAGCGGAATCACGTAGCTAAGGACTTGAAAACTTGAAATCGGGAATATCACATATAAAAACGTGAATGGACTTAAACTATTAAATCCCCAGACACTTGGCATGGCTCCTCCAAGCGACTTCTCGAAGGACCAAAACAAACCGCTAAAATCTCCACTCCAAAAAAGTTTATGCAATCCGATATAAAGCGGAAAATATTGAGAAAGAAAGTCTCCACTATGAATCGAATTTTGCGAAAAAGGGGTCAATCCTAAAGATAGGAAGACCCCCAACATCACCACAAATGGAACGAAGAATAGCGAACTATATTTTAATTTCATTTTTGAAATTGTCATTATAGCCTACTCCTATTCAATTAAATCCATTTTTTATAAATGGCAAAAACATAAATACAAATTGATAAAATTGAAATCACGAGACCTGCCATAAATCCTTCTGGCATATAAGTCATCTCAATTGTATGTTCACCAGGAGTAATTTGGAAAGCAAGAAGGCTGTCCCAAACTTTAGCCGTACCAACGATTTTCCCATCAACTTTAACCGTCCAGCCTTTTTCATAAGGAATGCTTGTCATCATCCATGTGCTATCGTCTGTAATATTCACAGTTCCTTGAATATGACTGTCGTCCCAATGAGTGACTTTCATTCCTTGAAGTTGACGTTCTTCAATCATACGGTTGACTAAGGCACTATTTGAACGTGCTAAGCGTAATCCAGATAAGTTATATTCATCATCTGTATCAATTTCAATCGTTAAATCAACGGCTTTTCCAAGTGAATCATGTGCAATTTGAATCAACTGAGCTTGTTGGAATTTATCTTGGAAGTCATACGTATTTCCATTGAGTAAAATTCTCACTTTGTTTTTATTCGTATGAGAAAGTTTTTGAGGAATCGATACCCAGTAATCTTCTGGCGATTGCGGTACTAAGTGATACGTAATCGTTCCTGGTTTCGATGAATCCACACGTTTATACGTTTCTGGTTTAGACGAATCTGGAATTTCCATATTGTCTAACTTCACTTCATTTGCGGCTAGAAGCGTTAAGTAGTTCTCACTTGTGGCTCCCATCGCTTGGACAATCTTGTTATGGTTTTGAATTGGTTGATGATTTTCGAGTTTTACATTCACTGTCGCATCATTTACCCCATATGCGATTGGTAAAATCAAACCAGTTTCATATGTCTTCGTTCTTACAGCTTCATAGACTGGTTCTTTTGACGTAATATCTTTACGCGTTACCATATTTCCGAATACATACATCTTAGAAGTATCAGGATACTCTTTCGTATATACCGGCTTAGGTGCTACTAAATACTTCACTGAGAAGAGCGCGTCTTGTAGCGGTGTTCCTTGATAGTATGTTGTAGCGTTAATCCCGTTATTTCCTAAACGGTCAAATAAATCACGCGTACTATTTTCCAAGTTCGAACTGAAGACAGATAATCCTGGGTAATCGACCATGAATGGATCATTCTTACTTAGATTAAATGATTTATTAATTCTGTAAAAATCATTGTGCCCAGGTCTAATTGGATTAATCGCTTCCTTTAATTGTAAAACTGCATCGTGATATTTATAGGCGTCTGTATACCCAACTCTTGATTGAACAAGCGCTGCATTAGCTGTCAACTCAACCACAGTCAAAGCAGCTATAATCATCCAAGCTCTTTTTACTTTTGGATAGAATAATGTTGCAAGTAAAATTGCAAAAATCAAAATTGTAGCAAGACGTTGCCAAACTGTTAAGAAAGAATGTTGTTGTAACTGTACAATAGAAAAAATAACTGCGCCGCTAATCAATAGGAAGCTAGCTTCTCTCTTAGTAAATTTTTCTACAATATCATTAATATGTTTTTCTATCATCTTGTTACTAATAAACTAGGAAGAAAGCAATAATCCATGAGAAACGATAGAAAAATCCAGCAGGATTTTGTCCCATATGCCACAACTTACTTGTGAATTCGTGAGCACAAGAAATCAAAAATACTACGAGAACAAAGCTCGCTGCAATTTTACTCCATTTTGAAATCTTACTTGAAATAAAGTAATAAAGTGTTCCTAGTAAACCAAAGCTAGCCACATATATATTCGGCAAGTTAGGTCCAGCTGGCCAAGAAGTATTATCAAAAGCCCCTAAAAAGAGTTTTGCTAATATCTCAAACGGATTGATTTGTAACTTAAAGTCAAATCTCAAGGAGCTTTGCAAGCCCCCTTTTGTTGATACCAAACTAATCAGAATTGGGAGCAATACAGCTGATACTATTCCAACGGCTAGTATAGATGCAGCAACTAATTTCCCTATTCTTGTTAGAATGACCTTTTTATCTCTGAAGTTCTCTGAACGTATAATGTAGAACAAAGCATAAATGACTACAAAAATGCAGGTCATATAACCCATGTAAAATTGTACGAAGAGAGATAAGGCAAGCATGCCAATATAGCCTCTTGGAGACTTATTATCTAGTACTTGTTCAACCCCAATTAAAACTAATGGAAGCATGATCATTCCATCATAGAAAATTGGGTTCATTTGATAACTAACGTTAAACCCATTTAATGCGTAGATAGTAGCGACAATTGGAACCAAGTAGGCTTTGTTCTTTAATCCATCGTAACGTTTAACCAAGAAATGTGCCATGGTTAATCCCATCGCCCCATAACGTAAGGCAATAACGATTGGAACCACCCATTGGAAATTTTCTTCAGGGAATAGTAGGAACAGGAAGTTAAATGGACTCAACAGGTTGAAGCCCCAAATCCCTAACATCCCACCTCCAATGGATTTAGAGAAAGAATAAAAGAAACTACTCCAATCTCCATTTAAAAATAAATGTTTGAAATAGGCATATAAGCCAATATACTGAGCATTAAAGTCAACTGCCATGAGTGACTTTGTCCCGAAAGGAAAGAAGCCATCAATAGCCCAAGCCACAATCATGATGGCCATAGGTGCAATAAAACTTGCTAGATAGACTTTTTTCTTAGTCGTCATTTTGCTCTCCTTTCACGGTTATGTTCGTTTGATCGATAAGATAATGTGGACGTTTCTTCACTTCGTAATAAATCTTACCGATGTATTCTCCTAATACCCCGATGGAAATCAATTGAATTCCACCGAAGAGAACCACTGAGAAGATTGTAGTAAAGTATCCACTCACGAGTGAATTCGGTTCTACAAGGTATTGGATAAAGGTCCAAAGTACATAAACTAATGAAATTAGTAAGCAGAATAAACCAAAATTAATACACATACGAAGAGGTTTATCGTTGAATGATAAAATCCCTTGAATCGCATAGTTCAATGAGAACTTCAATGAGTATTTTGTTTCGCCAACTGTACGTACTTGGTTTTCATATTCGATAACTTTTTCATTAAAGCCGATCCAGGCAAAAATTCCTTTAGAAAAACGATTGTATTCTTGCATAGAAATAATGGCGTTTACAACTTTACGGCTAAACAATCGGAATTCAGATACCCCGTCCATCAGCTCGATATCCATCATTTTATTAGCAAGCTTATAAAAATGTTTGGCTAAAAACGTACGGTGAGGTTTTTCGCCTGTACGTGTACGACGAGCACTTACGACATCGTATCCTTGCTCATAAGCTTCAATCATTTGTGGAAGCATAGCTGGTGGATGCTGCAAATCTCCATCCATTAGAATAACTGCTTCTCCTGTTGCGTATTCAAGTCCTGCAATAGTTCCAGCTTCTTTCCCGAAATTTCGACTGAAGCTGATATATTTAACACGTGAATCGCCAGCTGCGATGGCTAACATTCGTTCAAAAGTACGGTCCTTACTTCCGTCATTAATAAAAATAATTTCGAATTCCGCTTTTGTAATTTGATTGATTTCTTTAACCAATTCATCATACATTTTCTGAATCATATTCTCTTCGTTATAAAACGGAATTACTACAGATAATTTCATATCTATCCTACCTTATTCTTTTTATTATAGTCACTTCTATTATAATAACATTTTTTTGAAGAAAGTGGCTACTCTTAACAAAAATTTTTGTTTATTGTATAAAACAAATAAACAAAAAGGAAAATACTGATTAGTATTTTCAACACAATTTATTGTTCTTTCTTTATCTTTCTATAATCCTTAACGCGGAGGTAACCCTAAGGCTATACGGCCATAGCGACTAATGCGTGTAATCTTCCATGCTGGAGACCAGGTAACCTCAACCTTGACATCCTCAATCCCAGTAATTTGTTTTAAACCTGCCACAATCTCGATTGGCAGACTTTCTGCACAGTCACAGGCAGTATCTGTGAAGGTCATGACAACTGTACAAAGGCCAGTATCATCTAAATGAATCCCATAAATCAATCCAAGATTGTATACATCTAACTCTACATCTGTATCATAAACTTTTTCGAGTACTTCAATGATTTGATCTTCCAATTCTAGAGCACGGTTATTGATTTTGATGTCTTCTCTCATTGCATTCCCTCCATTTTTAGACTGCACCTATTTTCTCATAATTCTGACAATTTGGCAAGTTTTTCCCAATTCTCTTTAAAGCAAAAAGTAGAGATTATATCTCTACTTTTTAGTGTTTATTTTGATTTGACAGGTTTATCTGCAAGAGCTTTAACGGCAGCATTAATGGTTTCTGCGTAAAGTTTAGCTCCTTCATCCTGATTGGTAGTATCACTACCGAAGTGAACTTGGTCTGTTCCCTTCCAAATATCTGGATGATCTTTTGCTACCTGGTTCCAATCTGCAAGTGCAATATATGGATATTTTTGTGCTAATTCACGCGCATAGTTTGCGTACTGTTCTACATAAGGTTGCGTTTCCTGCGTTGTATTCCCCTCATATGGAGTTACTAAGACAAGCTGATGCCCCTTCGGTAGATTTGTTACCAGCAAATCTAAATCAGCCTTATAATTCTCAGGATTATTAACACCTGTCGCAATGACTACAATTTTAGGCAAGGCTTTATTCTGACTGTAATTCAGCATCAATTCATTTGCCTGCTTGGTATTTCGACTAACCTGACCATCAATCTGTGCATCTGGTAAGACTTCCTTCAGTCCATCTGAAGCACGTAAGGTTACCGAATCTCCTATGATGGACACGCCATCAGCTATGTTGTAGCGACTAGCTTCTGCTTGTTCTGCCATCGTTTTTGTTCGAGTGATATTGGTTTGAGCCTGATTGAGACCATTAACCATCAAATCCGTTTCGAATGCACCTACTTGAGGAGCTATCAGTATCACGACAAGGGTAATCAGACCAAGTACTCCTGCACTACCAGCAAAGATTGGTTTAATGTGCGGAATTTCTTTTGCCTTTTGCAAGAGCTCAGTAGATTTTCCTGCAATCAAAGGTTCGAACACATAGAAAGAAAGGGTTGCAAAGAGATAAGAAAAGATAGTCGTTAAAATCACTGCCGGTAGATTGCTCATCAGCTGCGAGAAGATGATATAAAACGGCCAGTGGAATAGATAAACAGCATAGCTAGTATCAGCTAAGAAGCTAATCACCTTTGGTTCTTCGATTGTCGGTGTTTTCTCATGCAAAATGCGTGCTGCAACAATCATCAGAAGCGCAGCTAAACTTGCCAACAAGAAGCCGAATAAATAGGCAAAGAGATAGGGGAATTTTACAAAGAAGGTCAGTAAGAGCAATACTCCTAGACCAGATCCAAAGACTAGTAAGGTCTGCTTCAAATCCAAGGTTCTATTCAAACGTTTAAGAAGTGGTGTTGTATGACGAACTCCTATCACGGTAGCAAGCACACTACCTAAGAAGAATGGATAAACATGAGTCAAACTTGAGAAGTATACTGTTGAATAAGAACTTACAATAAAGCTACCGATAAACATCGAAAGGAAACTAATGATAAAGGCAGCTGATGAAAGTAGAAAGATTGTTCCTCGTAGTTGTCCGCTTGATTTCGCTCGCTTAGATAGGAACCAGACTGCCAAACCCCACAAGATATAATAATGAACTTCAACAGCTAAGCTCCAGTTGTGAACAAAGAGGTGAGGGATAAACTGAGATTCATAACTTCCTCCTGTCAACATTTCATAGAAGTTAGTCATAAATCCTAGAACACCGGCAATCTGACCACCAATTCCTGCCACATAATCTTGGCGAACCAAGAAGGTAAATGGCATGATGACAAGAATCATTAAAACGACCGGTGGAAAAATCCGATAGAAACGTCTTCTAAAAAATCCTAAGATATCAATCTTCCCTTTTTGTCCAAATTCTTCTAATAAAAGTGATGTAATCAGAAAACCTGAGAAGGTAAAGAAGACGTCAACCCCGAAGAAACCTCCTGGGAAAGTCGTCTGAAAGAAATGATACAAGAGTACCAAAAGTAAACCTGTAATCCTAATCAAGGAAAACCATTTAATACGCATACGAGTTTATT
>ERZ772766.1695-NODE-1695-length-11561-cov-9.949678_pt1 | contig 11561 bp, 9 predicted proteins | sample MGYA00511379_ERZ772766 | MGnify/ENA primary metagenome ERZ772766 (study PRJEB29015, sample SAMEA2737895) | human oral metagenome | biome: human oral; feature: human-associated habitat; material: dental | place: China | collected 2116 ...
ACGTGATTGATACGTCGTGGACTCCGCATGTGACGCGCGGGGTGCGGCTGGTGAGCATGATCGACGATGCCGCCCAGCACGTGGGGCAGGCGGCGTATGCGGTGGGCATTCTTGAGGGTGGTTCGTAGGGTGAATGCCCCTGAGAGCTGAGACCATCAAAGCTTGTAACAGGTATAGAGGCGCAGCCATCACAGCCCGCTCTTGTACACAAAAAGTGGTGTGGCGCTTACATTTTTAATGTAAGCGCCACACCACTTTTTGTGTGATTCTCTAATCCTCAGTTATCTTTTGAGAAGACCCTAGAGTAGATTCAGATTCAGTTTCTACACTAACAGAAGCGCTTTCAGTCGGCTCTTCTGACTCTTGATTTTCTAAATTTGGACTATTATCCCATCCTATATTTAGCCCGTAGTTCCAAGAACCCCAGTCAGGGTGTTCATCATTATTCTTTTTCCATTCTTTATACAATCGAGACTTCTCAAATTTGTCACGTATTTTTATTTGTTTTTCATTTTCAACAAGTCCAGAAATATAAGGAGCAAGATAAATATCTTTTAAAATTTTATACCCATTCATAAAGCACACACTCTTCGCATAGTACTCATCATCTTTTTTCTTTAAGAAAATATCACATACAACCTTAATTTGGGTATACACTATAGATGCCATCCACACAGTTGCAACTATTAGTGTAGCAATCCCCAGAAATAACAACGAGTAGCGACCACCAAAAATATTTAAGGAATCATAAAAAAACACTATATTGCATAATAAATAAATGTAAGAAGATAAAAGTATTACCATAATCATAGGCATTAATAAATACTTATAGTTCTCCTTAGAAATTTTCCATGTGGGATCAGGATAATACTTACTTCCACTACCTGGTCTGATTTGCAAAAGTTTTTGCCTAACTTCCTCAGACAAGATCCCAAGATTTTGTATTTGATTCTCAAGGGTAGCCCGCTTAAGAATATCATCATAGGTAGACTGAATAGTTTCTATATCCAAACCATTCTTAATATTCTCTGGGTAATCATTAGAGTCCTTAAGGATATTCGACCATTTCTCCAAGCGCAATAACTCTGGCGGAGTAGCTTCTTTAGAATTCTCTAAAGCTTCCTGAGTTACTTTAGCTGTTCGGCGAATTCCATACCAAGCAATAAGTGCCGCTAATATCGACCCAAGAGCAGGTATAGATACTTTAAGGACCTCTACAAATGCCTCATCATGCGTCCAATGAAACCACCACTCCAAATTAAAAGGTGTCATTATTCCTCCTCAGATTTATTATCTGTGGTTGATTCTTGAAGATTTAAAACAGCAACTATGCGTGATGATATTTTGTACTTCTTGAGTTCTTCTGGGCTTTTCCTATACTCATCTTCTAAGCCTCTTATATATCCATAATTCGTTGCACGGACTATAGCACCCCGCACAATAGGAAGAGTTGGTATGACTTCCCCCAGTCCTAAGAGTCTTCTTTCCATTTTAGGTATGTATATATAATCTTTTATTGTCTCATCAGCAATAATTGCACGTATCCTGCTTGACCGAACTGCATTATTGGAACTTTCTACATTATTGCCGTTTCTGTGAGCTATTCTTCTATAGAACACATCTGCTAAAGCAGATCCTGAAATTTTCAAAGAAATCGCATCAAGAATAGTAAATGACATTATTGCGGGTATAATATAAAGGAAACTGGCGAATAATATAATCATAGAACTAACGAAATCTTGACGTAAAATTATTATATATACAGAGTAAATAATAAGTACTAGGGTATAGAAAACAAAAAATAAACTCAGCAAGAACCCACCAAGAGATATTAAAACCTCTGACGGTTTAACGAACTTAGGCACCGTCAAGGAGTTCCCTTCGCTACAATTTGAGAACATCTCATTCGCAGTCGTATACGGATTCAGTTGCAAAAGAGAGCTTTGTGCTCTACCTGATGGTGTATTTTTAACGATTTCTTGCTGCCATTTTTCAGCATTACTATACAAATTAATAGAACTATAGTCATCAGATAAATTCATTTCTTTACTGGTTTTTAAGATCTCTAGTTGTTCCTTATGAGCAATTCGTACGGTACTCAGAATATTATCTATATTTTGCTTTTCGCGCATCTTCGGAATATGTTCTAAAATCCACCTACCAAACAGGCTTATAATTGCGATAACTATTGGAAGTACGATCTTCAAAAACCAGTCTTCCCTTAATAAATCCATATTCTTCCCATCTCCTTTAAGAGTTATAGGTGATATTTACACATATGCACCTGCCAAGCTTTTATATAGCCTCTTCTAGTCCTCAAAGCATCATTCAGGCATAAGGATACCGTTAAGTTTTTCTCAGGTGGTAGATTTTCGGGTAGAAACTTCCAAAAGTTTTGTTTGTGACAGACTATGACACGAACCCCACGGCGACACGCCCCATCGCATGCCGCCGCCTCAACAAACCACTACGTCGCAGCCGTTCCCCAGACTCCGCAAGAAGAAGCAGGTTTTTACCCGAAAAGGTGATATTTTCTCACCTTGTAGGGCAAAAACCCACTTCTCGTGAAGTTGAGAAACCCGCCGCCTACCCGCGCTTCAGCAGCGCCATAACCTCATAGTGGTTCGTATGCGGGAACATATCGAGCACGCGCGCGGCGACCGGCTTATAGGAGGGCATGTTCGCTAGGTCAGCGGCAAGGGTTTTCGCGTTGCAGCTCGAATAAATCACGTGCTCAATCCCCGATCCCTCAACCCAGGCGCACAGCCTCTCACCAATACCTCGCCGGGGCGGGTTTACCACCAGCATCTCAGGGGTTTCGCGGGCGTTCACGGCGAACTCGGTCGCATCCCCCGCCGCAAATTTCACGCCTTCAAGCCCCTGCTCGGCGACGGTGCGCTGGGCGCTGCGAATCGCCTCCGCACTGATCTCGATCCCGGTGACCTCACCGTGCATCACCTGCGCCGCGTGCAGGGCAAAACCGCCCACACCGCAATACAAATCCCAGAGCGTGCGCGGCTGCACCTGCCCCACCCACTCGCGACCCTGCGCGTACATCGCCTGCGCAATCTGCGTGTTCGTCTGAAAGAAACTCTGCGGGCGCAGGTGCAGGCTCATGCCGTTCACGCGCATCGGCAGAGTTTGCCGCTCAGTCAGAATAATCTCTTCATCGCCCTCAATCAGCGCCACATGCTCGCGCAGCAGATTCACCGACAACACCGCCAACTTCGGCAGACGCTCCTGCAGCCACCCCAGCTGGCGGCGAATAGGCACCAGCAGCTTCTTCGAGCGGAGCACAAACCGCACCATCAGCTCGCCCGTCTCGGATGCGGTCACCAGAATATTCTTGAGCTCACCGCGCCGGGCCGGAATGTCATACGGGGTCAAATCGGCACGCTGAATGAGCTCGTGCAGCACCGGAATAGCAAGCTCAATCGGCTCAATATAGAGCGGGCATTCGCTTAAATCGGTGGCGTTCCCCGAACGGTAATCCACGATGCCCAGGGACGGGTTCTGCGCCGAACCGCCCACCACCAGCTTCGCCTTATTCCGAAAATGCGCCTCGGCGCTGGCAACAGGTTCCAGCCAGGTCAGGTGAGGGTACGCCGCCAGAAGCCTGCGCGCATCGGCCTGTTTCGCCGCGAGCTGGGCGGGGTACGGGGTTTCGATGCTGGTGCAGGAGCGACAAAGACTCTCACGGTAATAGGCGCATTCCATAGCCCCACTATTCTACCCTGTGGATGCGCGGGCACGGGTAACCCGCCGGGTGGCGCTGCCGGCGTGCCGCCAGGTGTGATCCTTCGCCCCTGCCCCATCGAAAAAAAGAGCCTTTATGTGAATAAAGCGGCAAAAACTACGCTTTATTCACTATCAAGGCTCTTTTTTGCAGGCAGGACTGGAGCTGGATCGGGCGGGGCGGGAAGGCTACGGTTTCTTTGCCTTCTTCTGCTGGCCCGCTTTAAGCACCGACCTGTAAGACCGTGCCGAGAGCACAGATGATTCCGATAAAACCGATAACACGCTCATGAAGCTCAGGCACGAGGCAACGGACAGCGAAGAAAAAACCGAGCCGATAGAACCGAACGAGAAAGCCGAGCCGATCGAAAACGCCGAATTGACGGAGCCAATGCTGCAGAATGAGTTCACCGACCCGATGCTCAGAAATGAATTTCGCGACCCGATGCTCTTTGCATTTTGGCCGGAACGGGCGGGAGCATCGGGGGCGTTTTCGGAAGATTTGGAGGTGGTGTTAGACATCATAAATCCAGCATACCGCGCGGCTCGCCCATACCGAACGAATCACAGAGCACGTTGCGAGCAATCATGCATACGCGCGAACAGGTGGTATTGTGCCGAAAAGGTAGGATTTTCCTACCTGCTCGGACCAAAAACCACCTGCTCGCGGCTCTGAAGAGCATAGACAAAAAAACTCTCCGGGGCGAGCTCCGTACCCAGCATTGTGCCGGTCAGAAACCCACCCCGGAGAGCTTCAACATACTCCCTCAGTCAGGAAACGTTACATCATGCCGCCCATCGGGTCAGCAGCCGGTGCCGCAGCGGATGCGGGCTCAGGCTTGTTCGCTACCACAGCCTCGGTGGTCAGGAACAGACCGGCGATCGATGCTGCGTTCTGCAGAGCGGAACGGGTCACCTTCACGGGGTCGTTAATACCCGCAGCCATGAGATCTTCGTACTCGCCGGTTGCAGCGTTCAGACCGGTGCCCTCGGGCAGGGAACGAACCTTATCAACCACCACGCCGGGCTCAAGGCCAGCGTTCGTTGCAATCTGCTTCAGCGGCGCATCGATAGCCACGCGCACGATGTTTGCGCCGGTTGCCTCGTCACCCTTCAGGTCGAGCTTATCGAAGACCTTCGCGCCCGCCTGAATCAGTGCCACGCCGCCTCCGGGGACAATACCCTCTTCAACAGCTGCCTTTGCGTTTCGCACAGCATCCTCAATGCGGTGCTTGCGTTCCTTCAGCTCAACCTCGGTTGCCGCGCCAGCCTTGAGCACAGCCACACCACCGGCGAGCTTTGCCAGGCGCTCCTGCAGCTTCTCGCGGTCGTAGTCGGAATCGGAGTTTGCGATCTCAGCGCGAATCTGTGCCACGCGGCCATCAAGTGCGGCGGCATCGCCAGCGCCCTCAATAATGGTGGTCTCATCCTTGGTGACAACAACCTTGCGTGCCTTACCCAGCATCTCAAGGGTTGCGGTATCCAGGGACAAGCCAACCTCTTCGGTAATAACCTGGCCGCCGGTGAGGATCGCAATATCAGCCATCATAGCCTTGCGACGGTCACCGAAACCGGGTGCCTTCACGGCAACGGACTTGATGGAGCCGCGCATCTTGTTCAGCACGAGCAGAGCCAGAGCCTCGCCCTCAACGTCCTCGGCGATAATCAGCAGCGGTTTGCCGGACTGCATGACCTTCTCAAGGACGGGAACCAGATCTTTCACGTTCGAGATCTTCTGGTTGACCACCAGGATGTAGGGGTCTTCCAGCACAGCTTCCTGACGCTCGGGGTCGGTCACGAAGTAGCCGGAGAGGAAGCCCTTATCGAAGCGCATACCCTCGGTGAGTTCCAGGTGCAGGCCGAAGGTGTTGGATTCCTCAACGGTAATCACGCCTTCCTTGCCGACCTTCTCCATAGCCTGAGCGATCAGCTTACCGATCTCCTGATCGCCCGCAGAGATGGATGCGGTTGCCGCGATCTCTTCCTCAGTCTCAACTTCTTTCGCGGAGTCGAGCAGGGTCTTGGTGACCTCCTCAACAGCCTTCTCAATACCGCGCTTGAGGCTCAGCGGGTCAGCACCGGCAGCCACGTTGCGCAGGCCCTCACGCACGAGCGCCTGAGCGAGCACGGTTGCGGTGGTGGTACCGTCACCTGCGATATCGTCGGTCTTCTTGGCTACCTCTTTGACGAGTTCGGCGCCAATCTTTTCATAGGGGTCTTCAAGCTCGATCTCTTTGGCGATGGAAACACCGTCGTTGGTGATCGTGGGTGCGCCCCACGACTTCTCAAGCACGACGTTGCGGCCACGGGGGCCAAGAGTTACCTTAACGGCATCGGCTAGAGTGTTCAGTCCGCGCTCTAGACCGCGGCGAGCTTCTTCATCAAACGCAATAAGTTTTGCCATGTGGCTATATCCCTCCTGGACGTTTCGAATGGAGCGCTCAGGTTTTCCGGTCTGCCGAAGCAGATTTTGATACCGGTTTTAGCACCTGAAGGCGCCGAGTGCTAAAAACAATTTTGGCACTTGGTGCGCCCGAGGGCAAACATTTTGAGCACCGAATTTAGCTTAATCGCCCTCAGCGCATTCTTGGGGCGCGCGGAAAGCCGCAATGGGGTGAACGAGTACGGCTTCGCGCGCAAATGCATAGGGCGGAAACACCAGTTTCGAGCGCCGGGCAATGTTATGTGCGAGCGCATAAGGCTCATAGAACGTTCCCGCAACTAGCGGGGATGATAAACGGCACCGCAAATCGCGGTATCAAGCCGGTTGATGCCGTTAGCTGTAGTCGGTGGCGAGCACCACCACAATATCGTTCTCACCCAGAATCGAGGTGTCTGAGCTCTCCTGAACCGTCGTAATGTTCAGGGTCTTCGCAATAGCTTCGGCCTGCGACTTCTTGGCCTCGTCCTTGTAGTAGACCGTGCTGGACTGCGGCGGGGTGCCCGACCAGTTCGCGGTTTCGGTAATCGTGTAGCCCTCAAGTGCGGCGCTTGCCTTGGCCGCAGACCCGCCGGGTGCGGATGCATTATAGACCGCCACGTTCGCATCCTTAGCCTGCTCGGATGCCGAAGCAGAAGGCGATGAAGACTCCGAGGGTGAGGCGGGGGCGCTGTAGCTCTTGGCACGCGCGGCGGCCTCGGGCGAGCTGCTGCGCGGGTGGTTAATGTACATGGCGCCACCGATCACGAGCGATAAAATACCGGCGACGACAACGGGAATAATGCCTTTGGGGCTCTTGGAAGGGTCGTCAATCACACCGCGGTATGTTCCACGGCGGGCGGTATTCTCGTCGATGTCGTCGAATTCATCGTGCGGGTATTGGCTCATGACTTCCCTAGGTTGAGTAATAGATGTACCGCTCTGCGCGGTGGAGCCCTGCCAAAGCTCTCTCTTACAGGGTACCGTATGGGGCTTTATCCGTCCTGTTCAGAATGGCGTGCGCTCATGCACACATCGGTGCGGGTGCCTTTAGCTGCGGTCGCGAACCTCGCGCAGGCGGTGCATCAGGATGGGTTCGGCGGCGATCACACGCTGGCTATCGATCATCGTATTGAGCTTCTGGTAGTAGGCGATCGGGGTGAGCCCGAGCGCGGTAATCGCTTTCTCTTTGGTGCCCTGGTACTTCCAGTGCCGTTTTTCCAGGGCAATCATGGCACGCTCTAAATCGGTGAGGGCGGATTTTCGCGTGTTCTCAGTTTTTCCGCCGGTTTCGCGGGTCTCGGAAGTACCGGGGGCGGAAGGCGCTGTCTGTGTTGTGGGGCTGGGTTCGGGGCTATCGGCGGGGACTGCCGCTGCGGGTTCGGCGGCATCGGAGCCGCCAGCAGGCGAAGGTTCGGGGGTTTCCGAAGAAGGTATCGGCATCTGGATTCCTGACGAACATAGGTGGTCTACATGAACACTTTAGAGTATGTTGGTTGAAGTCACCGTGTTATTAGAGTCAAATTTTCTCAGGGAGTATTTTCATGACGAACCCGCCGCTGACCGACATTATGAGCGAAGACTGGGCGCAGGCCCTCGCTCCCGTCGAAGATAAAATCCACGCCATGGGCGAGTTTTTACGCACCGAACACGCGGCGGGACACCGAACTTTTCCCACAGGTCAGAATATTTTCCGCGCATTCTCACGCCCCATGAACGAGGTCAAGGTGCTGATCGTGGGGCAAGACCCCTACCCCACCCCCGGGAACGCGATGGGGCTTTCGTTCTCGGTGCAGCGGGATATGCCCCTGCCGAAATCGCTCATCAATATTTACCGAGAATTGTCCGACAATTTGGGGATTGAGCCCGCGCAGCACGGCGATCTGAGCTCGTGGTCCGATGAGGGCATTATGCTTATGAACCGTGTGCTCAGCGTGCGTGAAGGGGCGCCGGGGTCGCATCGCAATAAGGGGTGGGAAGAGGTGACTGAGTGCGCTATTCGGGCGCTGGCAGCACGCAATAAGCCCCTGGTCGGGCTGCTGTGGGGTGCGGATGCGCGGCGCACCGCCCCGATGCTGGAACCGTACCCGTGTGTGGAGTCTGCGCATCCGTCGCCGCTATCGGCGCATCGCGGGTTCTTCGGTTCACGCCCGTTCTCGCGGGTGAATACGCTGCTGGTAGAGCAGGGTGCGGAGCCGGTGGACTGGACGGTCAAGTAACGCGCATCCGCCCACTCATACCTACATAAAAAGGCTCTTTATTCCAATGTGGAATAAAGAGCCTTTGTAGCATCCCGCATCAGGGGAATGTAAGAACCACGGATGCGCTACTCGGCGGCCTCCGCGGGCACATTGCGCGGAACCGCGAAACGCTGCAGCAGATACTGCATCAGGTAGTTGCCCAGCGTTACGCCCGCCGCCATCGCAATCACAATCGAAACCGCCGAAATCATGCTCTGGATGCCCCAAACCACGTTCGTCTCAACCGTCAGCAGGTACATGCCGCGGAAGAACGACAGGCCCGGCAGCAGGAAGGTCAGCGCGGGAATCGAAAAAACCGCCTGCGGGGCATGCAGTCGGTACGCCACGTAGGTGCTCAGCATGCCAATTACGAGGGCGGCAAGCGCCGTATTCGCACGCCCCGAATCGACCCCCACCAGGTAGGTATACAGGTGGTAGGTCACCAGGGCACTACAGGTAATGAGCACCAGCCACCCCAGCTTCACGAGCTTCGTATGCAGGGTAATCGCAAACGTAACCGTCGCCGCCAGCATGAACACCGAGAACGTAAGCGGTGAAGGAAGATCAAACCGGGTCTGCTCAATATCCAGAATCGGGCCGCCAAACAGGCTGATCGCATTCACCGCCGAGGCGATGCCGATCACCAGACCCAAAAAGCTCATGCCCGTCGAAACGAATCTTCCCGCCGCGGTCACCGGGAAACCGTTAATCGCATCCTGAACCGCGCCCACCAGGCGCGAGGTCGGCAGGAACATGATCAGCCCGGCGGCAACCACTAGAGGCGCCGAAATCGACTCCCCCGGGCGGCGAATCATGGAATGATCCCCGCCCAGCCAAATTGCCAGGAATGTCAGCAGACCCGCGCTCGCCGCCATGCGGAAAAACGTGGGCATGCCAATCTTATTGAGCCACTGAATCAGCAGATACACGGGAATGAACACGATCGCCGCAGCGGTTGCGGTAGACCAGCTCGCCCCCAGCGCCGCCGTCAGCGTGGTTGCGCAGCCAATATTCGCCAGCCAGGTAATCAGCGGCGGATACGGTTTAGGGTGGTTCGTAATCTCGCTCAGGCGAAGGTCGGCATCCTCCAGAGTCATGCCGCCCTCGGTAATATCGTGAATCAGCCCGTAGGTAGAAGCGAGCGCCTCATAATTCTCGGTAGAGGTGCGCACCACGCGCACGAGCGTATGGGTGAACCGGGAATCGGCACTCATGGTTCGCGAGCTGATGCGCGACTCCATGTAAATATCGGGGTCGGAGGTGTAGTTGATGGTCACCGACTGGTTGGTGATATTGACGTCCACCGAATCGAGCCCATACGCCGAAGACACCGCGATAATCGCCGAGTCTACGTCCATCGCGTCCGCGCCATAATAGAACATGGCTTCCGCCAGGCGCAGCGTGAAATTGAGGGTGTCGCGGGCGTATTCTTTCTCGCGGTACAGGGCCTCACGTTGGGCGCGTTCTTCACGTTTGGCGCGCGGGGTGAACTGCCGTTGGGCGATGCGCGCCGCACCGCGCGGCGCCACGTGTGCCACCGCCTGGCCGTCAGCACGCACGAAGGAACGCAGGGTGGTTCGCACGCCCCACCGTCCGCCCGTGCCACGCCCGGCGGGCATCGTCGTGGTGGGTACGGATACCGGGGGTGCGCTCGCTGTGGGCTCTACACCGCCGAACCGCTGTGCCGCATGCGAATTGGGCACCTGCGGAATCATGCCCGTCATGGGGACGGGCTGGGACTGGCGGTATTTAGCGACCTCCGTGACGATATTGCTGGAGGTCTGCGCGGGAGGCTCCTGCGGATGCGGTATCTCGGGCGGCACGCTCTGCACCGCCTGGATTACGGGTTCTTCGGGGATTTCCTCGTAGGGTATCTCCGGCTCGTAGGACATCTGTGGAGCCTCGTCGAGAGGCATACCGGATTCGTCGACGGGAAGAAGCTGGGTATCGTCTGTATCGGTTTCCACGCCGTGCGCCGCCGCAACCTCGTAAAGCGCCTCACGCGCCTGCTCAGCCTGCTCGACCTCCTTGCCACTGTGGGCAAGCGCCTCACGCAGCTTGGAGTCGTGCACTTCGGAGAGAGGCACGGCGAAGAAATATCCCGGGCGGCGAATACTCCTCGCGTTCTCATCGGCTGGGTTGTAGCTGTGCTCCTCGGGGTTCTTCGCCATAGTATCCCTTGATCGTGTTGCGTGCTGGTGCGCTGTGTGTACCGGTGAGTGGCGTGACGGTGCGGCGTTTCCTAGTAGAAGGAATAGTGGTGTTTCTTCACCCACAGGCGAAGCATCAGCCGCTCCACACCGGCGTTCCAGAGCTTATATTTGAGCTCTGAAATAGGCTGATCGTAAACGCCCACGAAGTCGGTCACGTTCTTCGTGAACGAAGTTTTGAACAGACCCAGACCGTAGTAAGGATGTTCTTTATTCTTGAGTTCGGCGGCGGGCGGGGTGCCGCAGAAGTCATAGGTGCTGATCCCGTGCTCCTTCATGAGGTCGGTAATCGCAGTCCACTGTACCAGATGAGAGTCGCCGTACTGTTTACGGCGCGGCTTAGAACCGCCGTCTTTATAGGTGCCCTTCGTACCGTAGTTAATCACGTAGGCACCCACGGAAGGTTTGCCGTCTTCATAGGTGAAGTAGAGCCTGCCCTGCCCGGCATTCTCGAAGGCCCTCCAGAAGTCGCGGTAATACTCGTAGGGGCGCAGCAGAAGCGAAACTTTGCCCTGCCCCACGGTATCCATAAGGGCATACATGGCGCGCATATTTTCGTCGGTGAGCTCAACCCGTTTAACCTCGCAGCCCTCACGGGTGGCGCGGCGTACAGCGTTACGTCCACGCGAAGACAACGACTTGAGCACCTCTTCCTCGGTGCCTTCGGTGGAGAGGATGGCGGTGTAGTCATTCGGCTGAATATCGGCGGTACGAATCAGCTCGGTACCCGCAATGACCTGCTGGGCGTGCTCATCCGCCACGATCTCAGGTTCGATCTTAACGGCAAAAACACCCAATTTCTGCTCGGTAATCAGACGGCGGTTCGCCTGCAGCAGGGCGGGCAGCTCATCGGCGTCGTGCACCGCCGGACCTTTGATGAAGTACCAGAGTTTGCCCAGCAGCGGAATATTCTTCTCGAACGCCAGGCTGTAGCTGGCGAAAGGCTGCTTCTCGCCA
>ERZ772766.1701-NODE-1701-length-11552-cov-4.781160_pt1 | contig 11552 bp, 6 predicted proteins | sample MGYA00511379_ERZ772766 | MGnify/ENA primary metagenome ERZ772766 (study PRJEB29015, sample SAMEA2737895) | human oral metagenome | biome: human oral; feature: human-associated habitat; material: dental | place: China | collected 2116 ...
TAAGACAGGCAAGATGCCGACAAGCAAACGAAAGATGAACAGGAAGCGATGGAAAAAAAATAAATAATTGATAAGCGTTCTAACGACCGATTGGGGTCAAGAGTCAAGGCTACTTCTATATTCTCTTTACAACTTTAATATCTTGGTTTACCTCTGAGCACAAGTCTGACAGTTTTTCAACATCTTGGCGTTTGTAGATAAAGTAAAGATCGCAATAGTTACCACACATCATTATAAAGCTGGCAACACATAGCTCCCTGTTTGCCCATTGTTTATTAAGAATTTCACACCAGGTTTCTATTTCATCTTCCTCATCGAGCCAGTCTTCATTTAATGTAAGGTGATATTTGTCTGCCAGGCCTTTCAACTTCAAACAAAATTCCTGCTTCGTCACGTCCCAATCCACCTCAACGGCATTGCCGTTGTCGAGCATCTCATTGGCAATGGCAGCCCAAATAATGTCGCAATTCCGTTCATTTTCATCCATTTCCCTTTCACGATACCTCTCCGCGTTGTCGGCATAATACTGTTTGGGCGCGTCAATACACCGCTCAACCTTAGCGAAAAGCGTATCGCCATTGGGCAGTAACTTTGCAATTGCCTTATAATTCTCGGCATCGGTGCTTTTTTCTATCAGGTAAGACATTGCGACTTTCCAACTTTGTAACTCGGCAGCAAGATTGTTGTTCAGCACATTTTGTAAAACCTCCATTACTTCTCGCTCACTCAATTTGTCTTTCTCATAGTTTATAACATGATTATCATGCGCTATATCACTGGTAAAGACTTCTATTCTGAAATAACCAACCCGCTTTTTCGGGCTAATTGAGAGATGATTGAACTGGTATTCATCATTTGCTTTTATCGGAATATGCGCCCACATACGAATGTTTTCATAACAGCCAGGCTTTAATGCAGCAAGTTGTTGCCTTACGTCTTTCGGCGTAAACCCTTTAATAGGTGTGTCGTCAACAACCATATCCCACATATCCCAATCCGGATAGAACGTATCCATCCAACCGCTCAGTTGCTCCCAACCCTTATCTGTTGTCCCATATCCATGCATCTCACCCTTGTTCGTTATGCCCAAGGTTCTATTTACGGCAGATGCAATTGCCTTTTTCTTGAAAACAAGGGTAGCAATAAGGGGTAATGCGAAAAGTGGTGCGCAGACAATAGCTGCGACGATTATCGCCACATTACGGCTTCCTCTGCTGTGGCTGCCTCCGATAAGGCTGTTCACAAAGTCTGCTAAACCATTAAAAAAATCGTCGCCGACAATCAGAGACAGCAAAACTAATTCCAAAGCAAACACCGCAAAGAACACTAAGACCATCTTCTTTGCCACCTTGCTGCATATCTCCATTCTTGTTTCCAAGTCTATGGTTTCTGCATTGGGTATGTTACGAAACCATTTTTCTGCGCGTTCTTCCTTTGTCATATCTTTTGTTCTTTGTTTAAGTATCGTTTCTGTTAACGGGGCTGACGAGTCGGCAGGCTTGTTTCCTGCTGATCAGTCAATGGGTTTGTAATTCGCTAAGTGGCAACAACCCCGCTCGTTAAGGCTACATTTCCTGTGCTAAATCAATTGTACGAAGAACCTCATCGCCCAGTTCTCTTAGCTTTTCTAGCGTTTCGCATGTGCAAATAAAGAGAACATAGCTGTCGCTATCAATATCAAATTCGGCGATGCAGAAGCCTTGCTCTTCCCATTTTTCGTCAAGAACCCCACACCATGTCGGAATATCCCCATCCTCTTGCAGCCACTCTTCGCGTAGTTCAAGATTATGTTTGCCTGCCAAATCCTGCATTTGCAAATAAAACTCTTCCTTAGTTTCCTTCCAATCCAGCTCAACAGCATTGTCACTGTCGAGCATTTCATCGGCAATGGCTATCCAAATTATATCACCATTTCGGTCGGTTTCATCCATTCCCCTGTCATTGTATCTCTCCTCATGGTCCATATAATATTGTTTGGGCGCGCCAATGCACCTTTCAACCTGAGCGAGATACGTTTCTCCACCGGGCAATAGCTCAGCGATGTTTTTGTAGTTCTCGGCGTCGGTGCTCTTCTCTGTCAGGTAATCCGCATAAACTTTCCAGCTGTGCAGCTTAGGAATAGCATGGTTGTCAAGAAGATTTTGCAACGTCTCTATTGTCTTCTTCTCACTCAAATTCTCCTTTTTGTAGGTTATCACATGGTTGTTTTGCGCTATGTCGATGGTAAAAACGTCAACATCGAAACAACCAAAGCGGTCTCCCTGATAGATGAAAACATAGTTGTACCTGAATTTGTCGTCTACGTTTATCATGTCTGGCGCCCAAATATAAATAGAATCACGCTTGCTATATTTTAGGGCTGCAAGTTGCCGCCTTACATCAATCATCGTAAAACCATTGCTACTTTCTTCGTCATCGCTATCCATGCCCCAGTCTGTATAACGCATCCTCGACCAGTTTGCAAACTGTTCCCTTTCATCGTCTGTTGCCCATTGTTCGCATGTCTCGTCTCTGTCTCTTTCTTCTAAAAAGCTGTTTACGGCAGATGCCATTCTCTTTTTCCTGAATAAAACGGCAGCAAGGAGGGGTAATGCCATAAGCGGTAGATACAAGATAAGAACACCCAGTGCCGTACGAGCAACTCCACTTCTATAATGCTCTTGCAGTGTACCGTTAATCACGAAGTTTCCTGCGTCATTAAAGATTGTTTCTTTATCGAATAAAAAGAGCAAAACTATTTCCAAAGCAAGCACGGCAAAGGAAACTAACATCACCTTCTTTGCCACTCTGCGGCATATTTCCTTTCTTGCTTCCAAGTTTAAGGTTTCGGCGTGAGGTACGTTGCGAAGCCATTTTTCAGCGCGTTCTTCCTTTGTCATTGGTTTTTCTCCTTAGTTAAATCTCGGTTTTTTAGGCTATATGTAAATAGAAGTAAGTTACTTCATGGGGATTTTCGTTGCATTCAAACGAAGGCGAGTTCTCTTATATGTCGCTTTAAACGATAGGGGACGTTGCCTTTGTTGATGGCGATTAACGCTTTTATAGAGCGAATAGGCAATGATGATGAAGTCTTACAAATGCAAAAGTAAAGAATATATTTGTTACCTCAATGGTTTTTGTAAGGAATTTAACTGACATTAGACAAAATGACCAATCTTTCCGCCTAATAAATATAGGTTGGCAAGGGCCGTGGACGTTGATGAGTTTGTGAGTTGGTAGGGTTTTTAGTTGGTAAGGTTATGGGTTTTTGAGACTTTGAGTTAGTGAGTTAGAGAGTTAGGAAGTTGCTAATTTTTTGAGTTTGTAAGTTGATGAGTTTGTAAGTTGATGAACTAGTAAGAAGAGATTGCAGTTTACAGTCTGGCTAGTTGAGAAGTACACAAGGGCGGATTGCAGTTAACAATTGGCGAATGATAATCGAAAAGAATTGGTTTTGGAATTAATTTCTTATGGGATAGTTGGCGCATGTTTGGCGCAAATATCAGTACAAAGCCGCTTGTACTGCCGCTACAAGCCGCTTGTAGTGGCACTACAAGGTACTTGTACAGAGACTACAAGGTGCTTGTACTGGCACTACAAGATGCTGTGTACTGATGCTATAAACCGCTTGTAGTACCTGTACGAAGGGCTTTTTGCAGCACTTCAAACGCTGTTCTGCTGGTATGTTGGTGGCAAAGTGGGGTGGGCAAACAAATTTCTAACACCAATTCCTTTTAATTGCAACAAGCCTAGTAGGGCGGTGTAGGTTAGTAAGTGGGCGAGTTGATAGGGCAGTTGGCAAGGTCGGCGGTTCGTCCTCTGTTAGCAATCTAGCGAGTTTGCAAGCTGTCACGGTCATCAGCATGGCTTAAACATTTGTTTAACGAAAGCTTCTGTTTTCTTGCGTAAAAGCAAAAAAACGATTATCTTTACAGCCGATAAAGTAGAAAATGTATTTTAGTGGGCTTTCTTCGCCACCCACACACAGACTTCCTTGCCGTCTGTTACACGTCACCAGTTATTTAAAACCTACGCGAAAACTGGCGCTGGTCGCCATAACAACACGCTAAACATACACTTAACAGGCATTGCAACACATCATTACACTACAAAACAATACCCCAAAAACCTATGAACCCAATTTTACCCCGCGTGCAAACAGCCATGCACCACGCGTTGAGGCATCGCCTTGCGGTTGCCATCCTTTTGCCTTCGCTGCTGGCTATTACGCCAGCAACTGCACAGGCAGCAGCCACGAAACCACAAAACGCACTACGAACAGCCATGCCCGACAATGGCAAACGCCTACTTCGCGGAACCGTTACCGACGAAAACGGCGAGCCGCTGATGGGCGTTAGCGTGTCGGCCGATGGTTCAACGCCCCTCACCGTCACCGATGCCGACGGCAAGTTCAGTGTGCCCATGCCTGCCAACGCCACACAACTAACCTTTACCTATGTGGGTATGGCCACACAAACCATCAACATTGGCCAACGTTCTAACTTCCACATCGCCATGAGTGCAGGCGAACAGGCACTTAAAGACGTTGTCGTTACGGGCTACCAAACCATATCGCGCGAACGAACAACGGGTTCGTTCAACGTTGTTACGCCCGAAAAGCTGAAAGGTAAACTGCAAACCAGCATCTTGGCACGGCTCGAAGGCATGGTGCCGGGCATGATGCAGCAGAACGGCGCGCTGTACATCCGTGGCATGTCTACGCTAAACGGCGGCGCCAATGCTTACAGTCCGCTGTTCGTTGTAGACGGTTTGCCCTTCGAAGGCGACATTAACAGCATCAATCCTGCAACAATCAAGTCGATAACCGTATTGAAGGATGCGGCCGCCGCTTCCATCTACGGCGCACGTGCAGCCAATGGCGTTGTGGTTATCAGCACCATCGACGCGAAAGGCGAGAGCAAGGCCACCATCAGATATGATGCCAGTGTGAAGTTTACGCCCAAACCCGACATGGACTACTTAAACCTGATGGACACGCGCGAGATGATAGACCTTCGCGAGTATGGGTTCAAGTTTAACTCCATACCCTATGCCATGATACCTCCCAACTATTACCTCGACCCCGTTTCGGAATTGCTTTATAAGCATCGCGACGGACTTATCGACGAGCAGACGTTTCAGGATGGTATGAACAAATATCGCAACCTGAACAACCGCAAACAGCTGGAAGACTTCTATACGCAGACTGGTATAGAGCACCAACACAACCTTAGCCTAAGCGGAGGAAACGACCTCAACCGCTACGTGTTTACCCTTAACTACCTGGGCAACCGCTTTAACGCGCGCTACAACCAGCTGCAACGCTATGGGGCAACGCTGAGAGACAACATCAAACTGACGAGCTGGCTTAACGCCGAGGCCGCCCTTACCATAAACTATAACAACACCCAAAGCGACAGGGGTATGGGAACCTACGCAGACATGTATCGTAACCAGCCCTCGTACACCATGCTGAAAGACGAAAACGGCAACCCGCTGAACGTGCCTACCTATAAGTCGGAATGGGAAATGAAACGACTGACGGATCTGGGACTGAAAGACGAACATTACAGTCCCATAACAAATAGGCGCGAAGAGCGATATGATAGTAAGGAAAGCTATTACAGACTGATGCTGGGACTGAACCTCAAAATTATGAAGGGGCTTAACTTCGACGTGCGTTTCCAGACCGAAAACTCGGCCGACAAAACGGTAGAGATACATAGCGAACGCTCGTATTATGTGCGCAACATGATAAACGATGCAGCCCAATACAACCCAACCACCCAAAAACTAACGCTTAACGTGCCAGAGGGAGCGCACTATTCGGAGAGTAGGGGCGATGCCGACTCGTACACCTTGCGCGCTCAACTCAACTTCAATCGCGACTTCGGACCTCACAGCATCACTGCCCTTGCTGGCGGCGAACGGCGCAGAACAAAGACCACCAACACCTCGATATACTACATGGGGTTCAACGAAAGCACGCTGGCTTACAAACCCATAGACCCAACAGCCCTGACAAACGTTAAAGGAACGGAGTCGCTTGCGGGCAATTTCAGTTGGTCGTTCACAGGCAACAATTGGATAAACGAGATAGAAAACCGCTATGTATCCTTCTATGCCAATGCTGCTTACGCCTTCGACAGCAAGTACAACCTCACGGCAAGCATACGTGTTGACCAGTCTAACCTTTTTGGAACCGACCCGCGTTATCAGTATCGCCCGCTTTGGTCGGTGGGTGGCGCATGGCATATCGCCAAAGAACGTTTCTTGGCGGGTAAGCTGTCGTGGCTCAACGCCCTCACCCTTAGGGCTACTTACGGCATTGGTGGCAACGTTCCACGCGGTGCCAGCCCATACGTTACGCTGAAAGCAGCTCAATACAACCCTTGGAGCAAAGACTTTATGGCCGAAATAAAGAGTCCGCCCAACTACACCCTGCGTTGGGAAAAGACCGCAACCACCAACCTAGGCCTCGATTTTGCCGTGCTCAACAATCGCCTTTCGGGTAGCATTGAGGTATATCGCAAGCATTCAACCGACCTTCTTGCCCAGCGCGATGCCGACCCCACACTGGGCTTTAAGCAACTAACACTGAATTATGGCAACATGACCAACAAGGGCATTGAGGTTTCGCTCAACAGCGTTAACCTGCAAACGCGAAACCTAAGATGGACAACGGGCCTGAATTTTGGCTATAACAAGAATATGCTCGACGATGTGGAAGACTCTAATCCCAACGTACACTCGTACACCAGCGGCTTTGCAGCCGTTAAGGGACACCCGCTTGGGGCAATATTCAGTTTTCAGTACGCGGGCCTTTCGCCCACCGATGGCACGCCGCGCTATTATGTAGAAGGCGGTAGCAAAACCGAAGCGCAGGTGAGCAACTTGTCAGACCTTGTTTATTCGGGCACGCGTCATCCCACTTATAGCGGGTCGTTTAGCAACACCATTGCTTATAAAGACTTCGAGTTGTCGTTTATGTTGATGTTCTACGGCGGCAATGTGCTGCGCACCGAGCCGGCCCCCTTCGTGTCCGAACCATCGCATCTCAACCCCAATAAAGAGATGCGTAACATCTGGAGGCAACCAGGCGACGAGCGCAACCCCGATGCCACACCCGCATTTACCGGCTATGCGCTAGACTTGGCCACGATGAGACATCCCTGGTATGCTGCCGACCGACACGTGTTTAAGGCCGATTATGCCAAGCTTCGCCACCTGTCGCTTACCTATCGCGTACCCCAACAGCTCGTGGCCAAGTGCGGATTGTCGCAACTGGCCTTTACCCTGCAAGGGCAAAACCTGCTTAGTTGGAGTGCCAACAAATACGGTGTAGACCCCGAAGCACTGGGAACTACGGGCTACGGATGGGGCATGCGCACCATACCAACGCCTGCTACATGGGCATTCGGCCTTTCGGCAACGTTCTAAACCTGCACCCTACGCACATTAAAGGAAATGACAAATCCCACCTAAAAGCAAAAGAAAGATGAAAACAACATATAACACCATCGTATCAATGGCTTTGACCGCGCTGCTATGCGCCTGCGATTCGTTTCTCGACATCAAGCCCAAAGGAGAGAGAATACCAGAAACGGCCGCCGACTACAAAACCATGATCAGCCATTATGATATACAAAAGATGGGCGAAACATATCCCATCTACCTCACCGACGATTGTTATCTGCCAGACATGGCATTCAGTACGAGTTCTCAAGGGCTTAACACCATCAAGCCAAGCCTAAAACGTCTTTACACTTTCGACAAACAAGTGTTCGGCGATGGAGAAGACGATACGTTCTGGTCTTCGTCTTATTCGCGCATCTTCACCAACAACGTGGTTATTCGCGAAGTGATGGATGCCACCGAAGGAAGCACTGCGGAGAAGGCAGCCATACGCGGCGAAGCACTCGTTAATCGTGCGTTAGACTATCTTTACCTCGTTAATGCTTACGCCAAACACTATAACGAGGCCACGGCCGATGCTGATGCTGGTGTGCCCTTGCTGCTTAACGCCGACATTTCGCAAACCAATCTTACGCGAACTAGCGTAAAAGGCGTGTATCAGCAGATACTGGCCGACCTCAATGAGGCAGAAAGCAGCCTTCCAGAAGAAATAAGCGGCAATGCTTTTCACGCCACGAAAGATGCCGCACGCGGACTTAGAGCTAGGGTTTACCTATATATGGGCAACTATGCAGAGGCCCTGAAGGCGGCCAACGAGGTGATTGCCCGACACGATACGCTGCTCGACCTTACGCGTTATGAAGTGGTGAAACCCGCAGGTCAGATTGGTCGCACCAATGTTCCTGATGCCGATGCCAACCCCGAAAGCATCTTTATCAAATACGCTCCCTATATCTTTGGGCTGAGTTCGCAGGTGTTTCCGTCGGATAGTTTGCTGAACCTGTACGAAGATGCCGACATGCGAAAGGTGCTTTTTATGGCCGAAACGTTTCGCGGAAAGACACTTCCGCGCCCAATATGGGTTCCGTATGTGCGGGCCAACACGGCCATTAGCACGCCCGAGCTGTTTCTCATCGCTGCCGAATGCGAAGCCCGTGTGGGTTATATGCCACACGCCTTGGCGCTGGTAAATAAATTGCGTGCCCATCGCATTAAGGATAATGGTTATGTTTCGTTGGTGGATAAGGACAGCGTGCTGAATTTCGTACTCGAAGAACGCCGCCGAGAACTGGCCTTTAACGACTTTTTACGCCTTGTAGACCTGAAAAGGCTTAACCTAGACCCGCGTTTTGCCACAACGGTTAAGCATGTTGGCGAGGCCGAAACATGGACACTGCCGCCAAACGACCCAAGGTACATTCTGCCCATTCCGCAAAAGGTAATGCGCTTTAATGCCAACACCATGACCCAAAACGAAAGATAACAATATGAAAAGACTTTTTTCGCTTGCCCTATTGGCTGGGCTCATTGCAGTTCAGTGCTTGGCTGTGGGCATAAGCGTGCAGGGGCATACGGCCGACAAGAGCATTAAAAGGCTGTATCTCTTCATGGTTCAAGACGAACGCTACGGCTATGTTCAGCCCCTCGACTCGTTCGAGGTGGCGGACGGAACATTTGCCTATCGAAACGATACGCTCACCACGCGCCTCTTCTTTCTTTCGCCCGTGTTTAATGTTAACGATATGGAGAGTTGTTTCGCACAGGGAACTTACTTGTTTTTAGCCGGCGGCAATAACCAGTTGTCGGTTTCTAGAAACGCCCACGGAGCCATATCTGCAGACAATCCCAACGTGAAACTTAACGCGCAATACGCCCTGTTTACACATCAAAAGGACAGCGCGGGGCACAAACATACGCTCGATTCGTTGGACCAAGTGTTTTACGCGGCGCGCAATCGCAACGACCAACGCGAGATGCAGCGCATAAAAACCTCTACCGCACCTATCTACAATCGGGCTTACGAGCAGTTGCGACAATGGTTAGACAAGGAAGTGGAGCGGCATCAAGGCTCGCCTTTCGGCCTTTACCTATATTATACGTATAGGTTGCAGCATGCCAACATCACCAACCGCACCGATTTAGACCGCGCGCGGCAGATGGTTGAGGGGGCAAACGATGAGGCAAAGCAAACGTGGTACTACGCGCGAGCAACGCAAAAGCTAAATGCGCTGGAACAAACGGTGGTGGGAAAAACGGCTCCTCCCATTGTCGGCGAAGACAAGGGGGGTAAGGCTTTGAGCCTTTCTCACTTCAAGGGAATGTTTGTTTTGGTAGACTTTTGGAGTTCTTCTTGCACTTGGTGTAGGAAAGAAACGCCCAACTTGCTCAAAACTTTCAATGCCTTTAAAAACCAGAACTTCACCATCTTGGGCGTTTCTACCGACTTTAAGAAGGCAGATTGGCTGAAAGCCATCAAGGAAGACGGAGCTATATGGCAACAGCTTTTGCTTAAAGGCGATGCGCGCAAGCAGGTACTGGCTGCCTATTCTATTGTAAGCATCCCCCAAATTCTCCTCGTTTCGCCCGATGGAACAATCATTGCCAAAGACTTGCGGGGGAATAAAATCTACGAAGCGGTGCAAAAAGCACTAGCGAAATAGCAGTTGATACACGCCGGTATAAGGTAAACGGGCTAAGCAGGCTAATCGTACAAGTGCGATTAGCCTGCTTTTATTATATAGGGAGGGTGGTATAGGGAGTGGGTTAGCGTACGAACGACCGACAGCTGGAGCAACAGCTGTTGCCGTTGACTATGAGCAGCATGCCCTGCAAACGCTTGCGCTGGTCGTTGCAAACGTACATGTTTTTCGTGCCATTGCCCACTTGTGCGAGTTTACGGCATATTTATTTTGTTAAGTTTTTGGTAAGAATTTTAACATGATAAGTGCCCTTTTTGCCCACCAATCGCCTACCTTGTCGCAAAAAATCGATTCTCGCGAAGGTTTGTTTTGATGCAAAAAAGGGTTGCATGTGCATGTTGGCAAAATGAATATTTACTTGAAAGGGCCGCCATTTGCACCCGTTTTGGGGCTATTTGGTGCTAAAAGCAGTGCATTTTGGTGCTAAATGGAGTGCGTTTTGGTGCTAAATGCCGTGCGTTTTGGTGCTAAATGCGGTGCGTTTTGGTGCAAAATGCAAGGTGTTTTGGTGCAAAATGCAGTGCGATTTGCTGCTAAATGCAAGACGAAGAACATAAATATCCACGGCTTTTGTATAAACAAAACCTTTAAGAACCATGAAATACATGGCTAGAAAGGGCAATATGGCCATTAAAAAGTGGGTTTTTGTGGGCTAAAAGCAGGTATTTGGGGTTGAAAAAATACGAGTTGGCAAGCAAACTAGAAAGGCAAAATGGTGCAAAATGCAGGTACTTGGCTTAAAAACAGACAAACCCCAAGACATGAAAGGGTAGAAAAAGTGGCTTTTTGCCTACCTTTTAACCAATATTTTCGCTAGAATGGAGCGAAAATTAGAGTGATATTGTAAAATAAAAGCTAACAAATTAACCCAAATCGGTCGTTAGAGCCTGTGCAGATTTTGTGTGTTGTTGAGCATATTGCCAGCCTTATTCTTGAAGACGTAGCGGGCTACGTCGAGAGGATAAGACAGGTAAGATGCCGATAAGCAAACGAAAGATGAACAGGAAGCGATGGAAACAATCTAAAATAATAAGTAAGCGGTCTAACGACCGATTGGGGTTTAAGCTTTTGAGGTGATGAAATTTTATAGTTGAACAGAAATGGATTTGGAAAGCCATAGGTGCATCGTAAACAGGCAAAACGTGATTTTTCTCCTCTGCGTAGGGGTTTATGGATGCCAAGCTACGCACGTCTTACATTCGTCTAACAACCTTTTTCCAAGATCAATTCTGTTTGACAATAAGTTGATGAGCTTGCGAGTTGATGATTTTATGAGTTGTTGGGCATTAGTGATTTTATAAACCAGTGAGTTGACTTGTGCTGCACTCTTCTCAATGAAGTAGTCTTAACTTTTAATATTTCTATCAATTGAGAGGAGTTTATTATCTTTGTGATGCAAAACCAAGATAAACACTCCTCGAAGTAAAGATGACTTCATATTAACCCCAAATCGGTCGC
>ERZ772766.1706-NODE-1706-length-11529-cov-8.894021_pt1 | contig 11529 bp, 9 predicted proteins | sample MGYA00511379_ERZ772766 | MGnify/ENA primary metagenome ERZ772766 (study PRJEB29015, sample SAMEA2737895) | human oral metagenome | biome: human oral; feature: human-associated habitat; material: dental | place: China | collected 2116 ...
AAGATCCCCAGAGAGACTAGGGTAAGCATCAGGATAAGCTCCCGATGGCGGTATCTCCGTGCGAGTGGGTGATTCATTGGTAGGGTGCAGTTGATGATATGTTTTGATTCGCGCGTAATTTGGCAGTACAAATATATGAAGATTTCAATATACACAGGCAAGGCACTCCACCCGACTTCTCGCCACGCCCTTTTTCCTGATATCAAATATCTTAACGCTCCTCCCTATCTACAACAAGAGTATGCCGAAAGCCGGTACTAAGCTAAGGCTCGCAGTACCCTCATCCTCTCATAGTAGCACCTCATCCCGCCACAGCGATTTTGCTTATTCAGCAGAGAGAAAAGCCGTATTCTTGCAAAGGAAAACACAGCTTCCCGTAGTAGTATTTCTCGATCCACGCACGTAGTCTTAATGACCAGGTACGTAAATCCAAAGGTCTACGTACGTAGATTTTAGAGCCACGCACGTAGACGGAATTTATCTGCCACTCATCCGCAACTATTATTCGCGCACTTTGGCAGGCATTCCACTACTGCTCCCCGCTTTTCTCTCCGAGAGATGCGAGGCCCCTTCACGGCAAGACGCACGAAGGGACAGCTGCGCACGCTGACACCTATACAAGACGAAGGGAATGAGGCTGAGGAACAAATAAGTATCTTTGTGATGCGAAGTGCGAGACGCTCACCGCTGATGGTGCGCCTCCGCCTTCTACCCCCAAGGAAGCTATAGCTACGGCAATGAAACAACTCTACACACTCACCTCTCTCTGTCTCCTCTTTGTATGCCTCATGGGCTCTACCCTCTCCAGCTGTACGGGCCGTAGTGGTAGCGCACAGAGCGCTGACTCGACCCTCGCAGCAGGCGCACAGGATCCCAATGGCCCCTTAGACTGGGACTCCATCGTGGTCTCCACGACCTACTTCGACAATCAGGTAGCACGCAAGGGATCGTCCGTAGAGGTAGAGCTCTACTTCCGCTACCCGACGAATGACTCCGCGCTCCTCAAGGCCGTCAGCGGTGCGTTCTTCGGTGAGACTTATGCGAACATGAGCCCGAAGGAAGCCACAAAGCACTATCTGCGCGAGGTGCGTAGCGAATACCTCTTCGGAGCTGACTCCCTCGGCTTCTCCGCTAAGGAGCTGGAGGATATGAAGAGCGAGATGACCATCTCCAACCACATCACCTATCACGACGACCACATCATCACGATGCAGAAGGACGTGTACACCTACTCTGCTGGGGCTGCCCATGGTCTGCCCGCTACGGGGAATTATACCTTCGACCGCAAGAGTAAAGACGTCATCAGCGAAGGAGACCTCTTCATCGACGGCTATGGCCCCGAGCTGAACAAGATCCTTCAGCGTGCGCTCATCAAGGAGTTCGGTCGCAAGAGCGCTCAGGAGATGGAGAGCAAGGACGGCATCTACGCTGCCGACCTGACGAGCAACGATAACTTCCGCCTCGATGACAAGGGTATGACCTATACGTACAATCCCTACGAGATCGCCCCCTTCGCCATCGGGATCATCGAGATCTTCATCCCCTACGAGGAGGTACGTCAGCTCCTCCGCCCACAGAGCATCATCTTCAACTATATCCAGCCCTAAGACCGCATGGCCGCTATCGACATCATCACCCGCTACTTCCCCCAGCTCACCCCCGAGCAGATCGAGCACTTCACCCAGCTCGACGCCCTCTACCGTGACTGGAATGCGAAGATCAACGTCATCTCCCGCAAGGATATCGATGCACTCTATGAGCACCATGTACTCCACTCGCTCGGCATCGCCCAGATGATCCGCTTCAAGCCTGGCACGCACATCCTCGACTTCGGTACGGGCGGTGGCTTCCCAGGCATCCCCCTGGCAATCCTCTTCCCCGAGTGCGAGTTCCTGCTGGTCGACAGCATCGGGAAGAAGGTCAAGGTCGCAGCAGCCGTCGCCGAAGCCCTTGGGCTGAAGAACGTACGCACGCTACACGGGCGTGGCGAGGACGTGAAGGAGCAGTTTGACTTCGTCGTCAGCCGTGCCGTCATGCGCCTCGATGAGCTGGTCGGCTTCACACGCAAGCTCGTCCATCACGAGCAGCGCAACGGCATGCCCAACGGACTCATCTGCCTCAAGGGTGGTGAGCTACAGGCGGAGATCCGCCCCTACAAGCGCATCGTCGAGGTGCAGGACCTCTACCCCACCTTCTCGGAAGAGTTCTTCAAGACGAAGAAGGTCGTCTACCTTCCCCTCTAAGCGACCTCATCAGACCCAAATACAGCGCGCCCCTACTACCGACTGGTAGCAGGGGCGCGCTGTATATATAGGTAGCTCTTGATTAGCCCTCAGTCACAGGCACAGAGGGCTCTTCCTGCGTCGTCTCCTCGGGGATCTCGGGGAGAGGCTCCCCCTTGATAGCCACGTAGATCGTGCAGGTACCCGGGAAGATACTATGGTAGAAGGCCTCGCTGAAGCCTGCTTTCTGCAGGATAGCGACCATCTTCTCACGCTGGGGCATCGCAGCGATGGACTTCGGCAGGTACGTGTAGGCATCCTTGTCATCAGAGAAGAAGCGCCCGATGAGCGGGATGATCTGCCCTGCATAGAGCTTGTAGCCCACACGAAGGAGGGGATTCGTCGGCTCGGAGAGCTCGGCGATGACCAGCACACCCGAGGGGCGGATGATGCGATGTAGCTCACGTGCCGCCGCAGGGATGTCGGGGAAGTTGCGGATACCGAAGGAGATCGTCGCCGCATCGAAGGTATTCTCCTCGAAGCTCGTGGCGGTGCAGTCCTGACGGTCGAAGACGATGCGGTCGCTCAGGCCCAGCTGATGGACCTTCTCCGCACCGATGCGCATCATCTCCTCCGAGATATCGATGCCCGTGACCTTCTTGACGGAGGGCATCGTCTGAACGAGTGAGATAGCGACATCACCCGTACCCGTTGCGACATCCAGCACGTGCTTCGGAGCATAGGGTGCGAGGAAGCTCAGTGCCTTGCGGCGCCAAGAGCGGTCCAGCCCGAGCGAGATGACGAAGTTGAGGCGGTCGTACTGCGGAGCAATGCGGTTGAACATCCGGCGGACCTGGTCCACCTTCGGGTCAGCACTGTCCTTATAGGGGGTAATCATTTTGGTAGAGATATGGGAGGGATGTGATAATGATGGTGATCACTTATGAGAGAAGTAGATCGAGTGGGCATCGGAGATACGCCCTGACGTGGGGCGCACGGCAGCGATATAAAGCCCAGGGACAAGCCCCGTGACGGACACCGTGGCACGGCCACCCGTCTGCGTGAGCTTCTGATGCATATGGAGCTGGCCGGTGAGGTCATAGATACGCACTTCGCAGGGCGTGCGGCGTAGCTCTTCGCCCTCGAGATGCAGAGCCCCGCCGTGGTAGTAACCCGTGAGGCCTTGGGGTAGGTCGCTCTTCACCTCGGGATTGACCAGCGTAGTCGTCTCGATGAGGAGGTCGATCCAGTACGCCCCACCTGGGAGCTCGGTGCTGCGACGCCACCCATCAGTCCAGTGGTGCGTCCACGCAGCCCACCCACGTAGGCGGTCAGCAGGCCCGTCATAGGCCAGGAGCGGCAGGCGCAGCTCACGGCTGTCACTCGTCGTACAGGAGAGGAGATAGCGCCCTTTGCTGAGGTTGAGCTTCAAGCCATCGGGCGCGGGGAAGAAGAGCTCGATACTATCGGAGCGGAGCGTACGTGAGCCACGCTGCGCTGCCCCGAAGGCATCATAGCGTGCATACGTACCGAGGGTCGAGGAGGCGAAGTCCACGACCTTACCGCCGAGGGCATAGTCATCGGTGAAGGGCTGGAGCGCTACACGAAGCTGTGGAAGGTCTGCGGAGGTGAGCTGATCATTACTCTTGAAGACGACGTACGCCCCGAGGATCGTAGCCCCCGATATCTGGGGAAGGCGTAGCTCATTGCCGATGGCGTCGACACCCGTACGGGGCGTGTGCGTCACGTTGGGCTTGACGACTTCGGCTGAGGTCGCTACGGGATCGGGGTAGATGGCGCTCAGGCGCTGCACGACCTTCGGCGCAATGGGGTCATAGCCATCGCAGGTCTTACGGCCAGAGTTCGTGGGGTCGAGCCACGGACGGAGCGAACGGATCGTGCCCGCCCCAGGGGTATTGGACACCCACGAGCGCTTGAGCGCCCAGTAGCGGTCGTCATAGGGGCTTTCACAGGTCGAGGCTCCCCCCGTCAAGGCGCCGACGATGAGGCCATCCTTGTCGAAGAGTGCCGAGCCCGAAGAGCCGGCAGCCGTCGCACCGACAGCCCAAGCATTCACCTCCCAGTGCACGTCTCTCCACGAGATGAAGCGCACGGAGCCGTGCTTATCCTCATAGGAGAGGTCGTAGTCATTGGTACGCAGCTCGGTGTCACGGGTGAGGTTATAGCGCTTCGTCGAGCCCCCAGGATGGTGGATTCCGACGAAGGGTCCTTGGGGTGACTCATTGATATTCCACCCAGCGAAGTAGGGCTGATAGGCTGCAGGGATCGGGCCGAGCGTGCCGTTAGCTCTGCGGGGAAGCCCCTTGATACGCAGCAGGCACATATCGGTATCCTCATTGTATCCGACGAGGTTGGCTCCGCTCAGGCTCTGCTCCTCCGTGGGGCGCACGTTGCCCTCACGCAAGGGGCTTTGGAAGCCGAAGAAGAAGACCGTCGTCGAGGCATTGCGGTTCACAGCGCCGAGATCGCCGAGGAGCTTAAAGAGGTTATTGAGGCAGTGTGCCGAGGTCAAGACGTAAGGCGTGCCGTCGGAGCGGGTGTTGTTGATGAGCGAACCCGTGCTGGCGCTGGTCCCACCGACGATAAGAAGGAGCGTGCTACGGCTCTGCTTCCACGCATCGGGATAGGCGATAGCGTTGGGCGCACAGCTCAGCGAGGCGAGCGAAGCGCGTGGGTGGTCATAGAAAGGCTCCCCAGGCTGGGCGAAATTCTCCGCACGGACGGCACTGCGGAAGTCACGGAAGCCGTAGAAGAGCGCATCGAGTCGGAAGGGGAGCTTCAGCTGGTCAGCGCGCGTCCCCTCGGGGTATTCGTATTCGAGCACCAGCGTCTCGGCATCGATGGGAGCGATCTGTAGGAGGCTATCCGTCTCGTTGTTCTGCTCAGTGAACGCCCCCTTAGCAGGACGCCCCTTAGCCGTCACGAAGAGCGCACCACCACGGGGCAGGGCGTAGCGTGAGAGGCGCAGGCCGATGTTCTTCGCCTGAGGCGCTTGGACCTCAGCGCGCCACACATAGTTCCCCGCTCCATCTTGGTACATACGTCCCAGCGCCTCAGTAGCCTCTGCCACGGGGCGCTCGACAGCGAAGGTATAGGTACGGAAGCCCTTGTCCCCAGCCGTAGCCGAACGGAGCTCCTCAGCGGTGGGTGCTGCCACACGTAGTGCGTTTGTCGCCGAGCGCATCATCTGTCCAGAGCCCAGCGTGCCCACGACGGGCGAGAGGGGCATCTGCTCAGAGCGCGGAGTGCGTGCCGTACGATACTGCCCCCACAGCGCCTCGGGAAGGAGGGCAAGGAGCATCAAGAGGGGAAGGCGTAGAGAGCGGAGAAGAGACATAGCTACAGGGAGATGTAGAGTGTGTGATCTGTGGCGGACTACTCGATATGGGTGAAGCCCAGCTGCTCTAAGAGGGGCTTCTCCTCTGGGTAAGCACCTACGACAGTGTAGGCGGAGGCTTCGCGGGGGAAGCGGTAGGCACGACGCACCTGCTCGAAGTCCTCGGGAGCGGACTTCAGCGTCTGGGTCGTGGCCTTGAGGTCACAAGTATGAAGCTGGGCACGCAGGATACGCTCTTCCTCGGGGAAGGCGCTGAGGTCGATGCGTGGAGCATCGGGCGTGTAGAGGACGCCTTCGTCCCACAGCCCTTCGGGCAGAGGCAGGTCGAGGGCACGGCATACGGCTTCGAGCGCCATCTGCGAGCCACGCCACTTGCCGTCGGCCGTCCAGCCAGCGATATGAGGTGTAGCGATGAAGCTGCGCTCGAGGAGGGTCTTATTGATGACGGGCTCACCCTCCCAGCAGTCGATGATGAGGTCGGAGATCTGGCGAAGCTCCAGCCCCTTCAGCAGCGCAGCACTCGGGGAGACGGGGCCACGACAGGCATTGATGAGGAGCGGACGACGCGCACAGCCCTGGAGGAAGGCCTCATCGACCATCCCCTCGGTGGCATACTGCCCCGAGCGCATCAGCGGTACGTGAAGTGTGATGATATCGCTCTCGCGCTGGATCGTCTCGAGCGAGACGAAGCCCTCTGCGCCCTCACGCTCAGCGCGAGGTGGGTCACAGAGCAGCGGACGAAGGCCGAGAGCACCGACGCGCTTAGCCAAGCGTCCCCCGACATTCCCTACCCCGACGATACCGATAGTCTTCCCCTCCAGCGAGACGCCGCGCTCCAGCGACCAGCGCACGAGTGAGGAGAGGACATACTGCACGACGCCCCCGGCATTACACCCAGGCGCACTCTCCCAGCGGATACCCGCGGCAGCGCAGTAGTCGGCATCGATATGATCAAAGCCCGCGGTAGCCGTGGCGACGATCTCGACACCGCTTCCCTCGAGGAGCTCGCGGCCGGCATGCACCACGCTGCGAATGAGCAGGGCACGGGCGCCACGGATCGTCTCGGGCGTGAAGTCACGGTTGGGCAGGCGGCGCACGTCAGCGACTTGCTCCACCAGCCCCTCCAGATATGGTAGAGAGGAGTCCAGCACAAATAGTGGCTTATCCATCACGATCTTCTTATCAAAAAGCTATCCCGACCGCCGCCCATACGAGGCAGTGGGGTCAGGATAGCAAGGTGTGTTCTTAGCTTGGGACTCGCGTCGAGCCTCAAGCTGAGGCCACAGATTTAGTTTGCATTCACCTCGACGGCGCCGTCTTCGGGCAGCTCGATCTTGCCGTACTCCTGCTCGAAGCCAGCCAGGTGCTGCTCCAGAAGGCGGACCAGACGCTTAGCGTTGTCGGGAGTGAGGATCTGACGGCTGTGGACGCGAGCCGACTGCTGACCAGGGAGCAGACGGACGAAGTCCAGGATGAATTCGCTCTGCGAGTGCAGGACTACTGCGAGGTTAGCGTACTGACCCTGACCGACTTCTTCGGGGAGCTCGATGTTGAATTGAGGAGTTTCCTGTTCTGCCATTGTTTCTACTTGTCTATATATAATGTACGAAGGGGAGTAGATCCGCTTCGTAGGCGGGCTACACCACGATCAAAGATAGTGAAAACGCCCCGAATGCGTGCATAACCACCGAGGCTCCACACCTCGCGCGTCAGCCGAGAGAAGTCCCCCCTCCTACCCTCCGATCCAGAGCGGGCTCTCGAGGAGGGCAAAATGAAGTAGTACTGGTCGTGAGAGTGAGCAGTACTGGTCACGCGTGCGACCAGTACTGGTTACTATCATCGACCAGTACTGGTTCGATCAGTGACCAGTACTGGTTCGCAAACCACCCTGCGGAGCTTCCTCCCTTTCCCCTATAATAGAAGGTGCTGCGAGGCGCATCAGCAGAAGGGCCGAACCCACTAAAAACAGAAAGCGTGTGACCAGAGAGCCGAAGCTTTCAAAGTCACACGCCTAAAGTAGGCCCTCGGTGATCACGCCTTACCACACTACGAACACCAAACGCAATCTTCCCGTAACCCAGAAGGTATGATTCCTAAGAGACCTGATGGCCGTCTCACGACGCCCATGACAATATTTCTATGTACTGGGAGAGTCCCCCTAAGGGTGTCCTCCCATTTTTAGCGGCACAAAATTAAAAATTTTATTTGATTACCAACTATATCGTTCCATAGATATGCTGAATGGCGGTGCTCAGCTCGTCATAGAGGGCTGCGAGTTCTGTCTCACCGCTCCTTATAAGAAACGCTTGATGTCGGCGAATCGTCTCCCTGTCACCGCGCTGTGCGGGCCCCGTCTGCGCCTCTACGGCAGGCAGATGATGCAGCTTCTCGTTCATCTCATCCAGCAGAGGAAGGATGGCTTTTGGCGGGAGCCCCTGCGATGTAAGTAGGCTCTCGGCCCTACCGATAAGGTAGTTGGAGAAGTTGCACGCGACGACGGCGGCGATATGTAGCACCTGACGCTGCTCGCTCGTAGCCCAGGCGACGACGTCACTCAGCTCACGCCCAAGAGACTCCACAGCTGTCTTTGCTTCGGGGGTCGTCCCCTCGAGATAGAGGGGCACCTTGCGGAAGTCCAGCTCGCGCCCTTCGGAGAAGGTCTGCAGCGGATAGAGCACCGCAGCGTCCCGATGACAGCGCGAGAGCGCCTCCAGCGGCGTAGCTCCCGAGACATGCACCCACAGGGCATCACGACCCACCTCGTGCGCAGAGAGGCTCTCAGCGACCTCGGCGATAGCCGTGTCGGGGACGGCGAAGAGGTAGCAGTCTGCCGTACGATCGAGTTCGTCCACACGGCTCGCCACCTCTACATCGCCCCCGAGGCTCTCGGCAAGCCGTCGAGCCGAATGCCCTCCAGGGCTATAGATCTGCACGATCCTACGCTCAGGGGCATAGACCTTCAGCGCACGCGATAGGTGCGTCGCCAGGCGCCCTGCCCCCAGGAGGACAATACGCTCTGCCGTCATTAGGCCTCTTCCGTAGGCTCTTCGGCCATCTGATAGCGACCGATATGGATCTTCTCCCACTTCAGCGTCTCCGTGGGGCGGGGCGCAGCTTCGCCCGCCTTATGCCCGATGGCGAGGATACAAAGCACCTCGAGCTGATAGGGGATATCGAGGACATTGCGCACATATTCGGCAGACTCCTGCCCAGCGCCCGTGTAGCATCCGTAGGCATCTGCCCAGCACGAACCGAGGCCAAGCGCCTCTGCCTGCAGCTGGATGTAGCCCGCTGCCAGCGAAGCATCAGCGATCCAGCGCTCACACTCCATCGGCGAGCCCAGCACGACGATACCTAAGGGCACCTGCTGGAGGAAGAGCGCCCCGCTCTCACGCATACGGCTGAGGCGATCGAGCGTCTCACGATCTTCGACGAGGATGAACTGCGTCGTGTGCTTATTCTTCGACGAAGGCGCACGTAGTCCAGCCTCGAGGAGGACCTGCACTTCGTCGCCCGTCAGCGGGGTGTCGACGAACTTCCGGATGGATCGACGGGTATAGATCGCAGGGAGCAGGCGGGGCTCGTTGCTTTCGTCAAGGAGTTCCTTCCCAAGGTTTTTGATTTCGTCGAGTAGATGTTCGCCTTCATGGCGCAAGGATTGGTCTTTGGTCATATCTGTCAATGTATTTACGGGCACAAAGGTACGAAGACTTCGCACACCCCGCCCTCGTCCCTCAGCCTGCCAAGCCCTTCATCACAATCCTTCGGAGGCACTCACCCCACCCCGACAGCACGAGGAGAAGGCATTGAATACTCTAATTCTCTTTAATCGTATAAAATTAAAGAGTTTTATAGTGCACGAAGACCTCGGAAGAAGATCATCCACCTCCGCACTCTGCTGTATGCTACACAGTCAAACTCAAGCGAAGAAGAGCTCCAAAGAACGGGCAGTCCAAAGAGGCCAACAGCACGAAAAAGCCCTCTTCACAGCGGGGCCGTAGAAGGGTAATTAAGAGCCCTCAAGGATAACCCAGCCCAAGAAGAGCAGCCCCTAACAGCCCCTCCTCGGCCTTAGATGCTAGAGAAACTCCACGAGCTCCTATAGAGTATAGGCGTCGGGCTGAGTACCAACCTACCTAACTAAAGGCACTTATAATAATTAGCTACTGGGTTCTTCCTCCGAGTATTTCCTTGCATCATATAGACAAAGTAACTTTCGAATATCAGTTGGAACACTCTCTGTACTATCTTGCAGTCTATTGTATAAGTAGTTGCGAAGATCATCAAGGGTTATTCTTTCCTTGTAAGCCTGATAAAATATTGCCTTATTCTTATAGGAGTCACCTATTTGCACATCTTCAAGAATAGCATTGATCTCTGTGTGATCGGAGCTATACCCTTTGGGCTTTTTAATTCGATCAAACTCACCCCTCAATAAATCATCTTGCTGTTGGCATAATTCGTCTTTACGCTCCATCTCTGGGAAGACATGAGCCATACCCTTTGCTGGAAAAAACATCTTCTTGTTTACATCATCAGTAAGAATAACCACTCCAGATTTGAACTCCTCCGTTATCTCAAAATAGCTTTGAATGGCTTCTGCTACTCGATAGATCTTATCTAAGGAGACATCTATTCGGTCTCTCGGCCCTATTGCCAAAACTAATTCTCGATTATCCACATTCTCCAAATCTCCCACTAACTTAACAGCAATCTCTCCTCCCAATTTAATCCGATGGAAGGCATGCTCCACTCTCTTAAGATGTATAGCCTCTACAGGTAGTTGTAATTTAGACAAAGCATCATAGAGGGCTATAAACTTATCCGTTTTCAGAACGTTAATCGGAATATCTGCCTCTCGTTCCCCCAGCCGTATATGGAACGTTTCTTCTTGAATATATAGATTCTCTGAGTCTCGCTCATATTGAACACAGAGGAAATTCTCTGCAACTTTCCTGCCTAAATCCGAATTTCTGTCAACGTATGAGAATATGACAGAAAGTAGCTTCTGTATGTTAGCATCATTAATACTATACCCAAGGAAAACTATTGGATTGTGGATAAACAAGGAGATCAGCTGAGCCTGGATCAACTCATAGCGATGGTTGAATAAATCATAATCCTCCTTGGTCAAGACCATATTTGATGGATCAGTTACACTACCATGGATTTTATAAACAGATTGGTAGGGATTGCTTAATAAGATATCATTGCCCAGTAGAGGGCTAAAACCTAAGTGATCCTCTACGAAGGTATCATAATTAGTCGTCACAATAGAAGCAACCTTTTCACATGCCTTCTTGAAGGAGGGAACCTCATTTTTCCGTAATTGATTAAGCTCTAGAGCAGAGAGAAGTTCCTTTACCCAGATCTTTAAACGCGAAGTCTTGCGATTGTCCTCTGCAGTTTCATAAAATATCTTGTTAACGACGCCCCATATTTGAGGTATAGAATCCTCTTTAGACGATGAATCTTTTAGGCGAGCATCAATCTCCGCTTCTAATGCCGTTGCCAAACTTGGATAGTCACAAGTACCCAGTGCATCCATAGCCTTATTCCTGAGATCAAGATACAACTGGGTATTCCCTTTATTCAAATCCGTAGCTATAGTCTTGAGTAATGACTCCCAAGAATAAGCCTTCTCATAGTAGCGCAAGGAGATACCAGCCCCAATAAAGAGAATAGGGTGGGTTCTAAACTTTGAAATGAACTCCGAGATCGTTATAGGCATAATAAACTATCGAGATTTCTTAGACAAATATAGGGATATTAAGAGGTAAAACGAAAAAGAGGTGACACCACTCAGGTATCACCTCTTCTATGGGAGAGATAAGATTGATATGACAGCAGAAGCAAGTAGCATTCGCTCGCGGGATAAAGCCTAACTCATCGCATACGTACATACTACACTAACTATACTAAAGCCCATTTTCAGAACTCCAGAAAGGA
>ERZ772766.1707-NODE-1707-length-11529-cov-4.902737_pt1 | contig 11529 bp, 9 predicted proteins | sample MGYA00511379_ERZ772766 | MGnify/ENA primary metagenome ERZ772766 (study PRJEB29015, sample SAMEA2737895) | human oral metagenome | biome: human oral; feature: human-associated habitat; material: dental | place: China | collected 2116 ...
TGTGACACTTCCTCTTTGTTTTCTCTACAAAGAGTTACGATGTCTATTCTTCTTTGGGCTTACGGTTTTTCCACCAATGTCGAACTTCGGCAATAAAATACAATGACCCGGTCACCCATAATTCGCTCTTGTCGTCAGTTGAGCTGGTGAAACGGTCGATGACGTCTTCAAAGTTCTCTTCATAAGAAATCTGAGGAGAATCCAAGTACGCTTCGACATCACTTCTAGCAATCGACTGTCCCTTTGAAGGATGGAAACTCGTCAAGATGATGTTCACGTCGGGAAGAGCTTCCTGCAATCTTAGAAGCATCTGTTTACTATCTTTTCGAGTGAGCGCGCTAAATAATAGCGTCTGTCTCTTGCCAACATGAGCCGTCATGTTTTGAACGAGTCGCTCGATGGCTGGTAAATTATGGGCTCCGTCGATGATTACAAGCGGTGTCTCCTTCAACACTTCCATGCGCCCTGGCCAGGAAACCACTCGTAGGGCTGCCTCGATGCATTCGGGTTGCACACTTCTTCCAGTAGCTTCCATCCACGCGCGAAATGCTCGAATCGCAACAGTCGCATTTTCCTTCTGGAAGGCTCCTTGGAGAGCTAGGTGTTCTAGCGGAATCGTGAATGCTTCGTCTTGATAAGAATCTTCTACCAGTGAAAAATCCTCCCCAAATGCCTGAATTGTTGCACCTTGTTGACTAGCGATATCCCGTATTACATCCATACATTCACGCGTGACTGGCCCGACGACTACTTGTTGCCCAGACTTAATAATTCCTGCTTTTTGCGCAGTGATTTCTTCAAGGGTGCTTCCAAGTAAGTCCTGATGGTCCAACCCAATCGTCGTAATCACGCTCACAAGAGGATGTCCGACATTCGTATTATCGAGAAGACCCCCAATCCCAACCTCAATAATCGCAAGGTCGACAGCTTCCTGTTGAAAGACGACAAACATCATCGCTGTTAAAACCTCGAAATAGTTAAAGGCTCCCCACTCTTTGAATAAGCGGCGCTCCACTTCTCTTACAAGCGATGCAACTTGCCAGAACGATTCTTCTTCCAGAGGCACTCCGTCTAGCTGGATGCGTTCCCGGATACTGTCCATATGCGGTGAAGTGAATGTCCCTACTCGCAATCCATGCGCCTTCGCAAAGGCCGTCACCATCGCTGCTGTCGACCCTTTTCCATTCGTCCCCGCAATATGAATACTCTTCAGCCCTCGTTCCGGATTTCCAAGCGCCTCTAGGATAGCCTCCATGCGGTACAATCCATGTTTACGCGGAATACTCTCGCTCTTTTTTAACCACTCTTGAATCATTCACTCACCTCCTATTTTCCTCATTTATCATAACAGAAAATGTCCCGCCGTAACATACAAAAGAGAGCGCATGACTGCTCATACGCTCTCCCCACCGTTACAACGGATTAGATTTTCTTCAATGTTGCGATACGTTCTAACACTGCTTCACGTTGTGCTTGATAGTCCGCACCTTTTGCACGTTCAGCTTCAACAACTGCTGCAGGAGCTTTTGCCACAAATTTCTCGTTCGATAATTTCTTCTCGACACGATCCACTTCTTGTTGCAATTTCTCTGCTTCTTTTTCAAGACGAGCGATTTCGTCTTCGATGTTGATTAACCCTGCTAATGGTAAGTAAATTTCAGCACCTGTGATGACTGAAGTAACTGCATCAGATGGCGCTTCAACGTCTTCACCATACACGAATTCTTCTGGATTTGAGAAGCGTGCAATGTAAGATTCGTTTTCTTTCAAGATCGCGTAGTGCGCTGCGTCGCTCACTTTCGCAATGATGTTAATTGGTTTTGATAATGGTGTGTTCATTTCGTTACGAACCGTACGTACTGAACGGATGAAGTCCATTAAGAATTCCATTTCTTCAGCTGCTTTTTCGTCCATTTGTTCTGGGTGAACCGTTGGATAAGTTGCGACCACTAATGATTCCCCAACATGAGGAACAGATTGCCAGATTTCTTCTGTCACGAAAGGCATGATTGGGTGTAATAGACGTAATGTGTTGTCTAATACATATACAAGAATGCTACGTGTTGTTAATTTGGCAGCTTCGTCGTCCCCGGCTAATGTTTCTTTCGACATTTCGATATACCAGTCACAGAAATCATCCCAGATGAAGCGATATAAGAGACGTCCTGCTTCTCCGAATTCGAATTTCTCGAAGAGTTCTGTCACTTTGCCAATCGTTTGATTTAAGCGTGTTAAAATCCATTTATCCGCAAGAGTTTTCTCACCAGTGATATCCACTTGGTCCGCTGTTAAGTCGCCCACGTTCATTAATGCGTAACGGCTTGCGTTCCAAATCTTATTGATGAAGTTCCATGCAGCATCCATCTTATCTGTTGAGTAACGAACGTCTTGCCCTGGAGCAGAACCATTTGCTAAGAACCAACGAAGCGCATCGGCACCATATTGCTCGATAACCTCCATTGGGTCAACCCCATTTCCAAGAGACTTACTCATCTTACGTCCTTGGCTATCACGAATCAATCCGTGGATTAAAACGTTCTTGAATGGACGTTTGCCTGTAAATTCTAACCCTTGGAACATCATACGGCTTACCCAGAAAGTAAGGATGTCGTACCCTGTTACAAGTGTGTTAGTTGGATAGTAACGTTTGTAGTCAGCTGACTCTTCGTCTGGCCAACCCATTGTTGAAAATGGCCATAATGCAGATGAGAACCAAGTATCTAATACGTCTGGATCTTGTGTCCAATTTTCGCTGTCGCTTGGAGCTTCCATGCCTACATAGACTTCGCCTGTTTCTTTATGATACCAAGCTGGAATTTGATGTCCCCACCATAATTGACGTGAAATTACCCAGTCGTGAATGTTTTCCATCCAACGTAAGTACGCATCATTGAAACGTGGTGGATAGAAGTTTACTGTGTTGTCTCCTTCCGTACGTTGCGCATTGATGGCTTGCTCTGCCAAAGGTCCCATTTTTACGAACCATTGTTTTGAAAGACGTGGTTCAACAACGACATCTGTACGTTCTGAGTGACCAACGCTGTGTAAATGTTTTTCGATTTTCACAAGAAGGCCAGCTTCTTCTAAATCTTTCACGATAGCTTTACGCGCCGCAAAACGGTCCATACCTTCGTATTTACCCGCTAACTCGTTCATAGTCGCATCATCGTTCATCACGTTAATACGAGGTAAGTTATGACGGTTCCCTACTTCAAAGTCGTTCGGGTCGTGCGCTGGAGTGATTTTTACAACCCCTGTTCCGAAATCTTGCTCAACGTATTCGTCAGCGATGATTGGAATTTCACGGTTCATTAGTGGCAAGATAACTGTTTTCCCGATAAGCGCTTGGTAACGTTCATCGTCTGGGTGAACCGCAACAGCTGTATCTCCAAGAAGTGTTTCTGGACGAGTCGTTGCGATTTCTAGGAATCCACTTCCGTCTGCTAGAGGGTAGTTCATATGATAGAACGCACCTTCTACGTCTTTATGGATTACTTCGATATCAGATAATGACGTTTTTGCTTTAGGGTCCCAGTTGATGATGTACTCACCACGGTAGATTAAGCCTTTTTCGTATAAAGTTACGAAGACTTTCTTCACGGCGTCAGATAAGCCTTTATCTAATGTGAAACGTTCTCTGCGGTAGTCTACAGAAATCCCCATTTTTGCCCATTGTTCACGGATATGGCTGGCATATTCTTCCTTCCATTCCCATGTTTGTTCAAGGAACTTCTCACGGCCAAGGTCATAACGAGATAAGCCTTCACCGCGTAATTTTTCTTCTACTTTTGCTTGAGTTGCAATCCCCGCATGGTCCATCCCTGGTAACCATAAAGTGTCGAACCCTTGCATACGTTTTTGACGGATAATCATGTCTTGTAACGTTACGTCCCAAGCATGTCCTAAGTGTAATTTCCCTGTTACATTTGGTGGCGGGATAACGATTGAATAAGGTTCAGCGTTTGGATCTTCGTTTGGATGGAAGACGCCTGAATCAACCCACCATTGATATTTACCAGCTTCAACTTCTTGTGGTTGAAACTTAGATGACATTTCTTTAGCCATTGATTTTCCTCCTTGTATCTTGTTTGTGTCCAATAAAAAAATCCTATGAAGACACTCTCCATAGGACGATTGATTTCGTGGTACCACCTAATATTCGCGTAATTATTTATTACGCCTCGATGTTGGTAACGAAGTGTCGTCTCCGTACTCTATTACTGCATTTCGTAGAGTAAGCTCACAAGCTACCTTCAAATGAATCTGCTAGGAAGTTTCACCAAGTCTTCCCTCTCTCGTAAACAAAGTCATTTTACTCCTCTTGTTCATCGCTCTAATATACAAAATATTCTACCATTATGGCGATGTGCTTGCAACAATATCGCGCTATCTTCTACCTTACATTCCCGCTAGACACGCCTTGGTCTGTATCTTCTGGAATCCACCAATCCAAAAACTCTTTGATGGACCAATCCCAAAAATCCCATTCGTGTCCACCACTTTTTTCTTTATAGATGACAGGGACACCTTTTTCAAATAGAAATCGACTGAATTCACGACTTTTATCCAGAAGCCAATCCTCGGTTCCACAAGTCATAAATATTTTTAAGTCGGAAGGATTCTCGACTTTTTCTATTGCTTTAAACAACTGATTTCCGTGCGAATCATAATAGTCTTGGTCTTTGAAAATCGATTTAGCGTATCGAGTTGTTAAGAAAAATGGAGAACCACTATCCTCTTCGAAAGGTAATGCATTTTTATAAATGGCGCCCGAAAACGAAGCGATAACACTAAACGTGTCTTGATATTTGATGCCGTTTCGAAGCGCCCCGTATCCACCCATCGAAAGCCCGGCAATGCCTAAGTCTTCGCGGTTTCGAGAAATAGGAAACATTCGGCGTGAGATTTCTGGAAGCTCCACTCCGATGAATTCTCCATAGTTCGTATAGTTCCATGGTTGATCTACGTAGAAATGATTTTCCCCCGAAGGCATGATGAGGGCGAGATTTTTCTCTTTTGCATATCGAAGAATTCGCGTCTGATTGACCCAGTCCTGTTCGCTCCCCATAACGCCATGCAGAAGAATCAATGCTTTATAGGGACCTTTCGAAAGATACTGATTATTAAAGTCCACTGCATCGCTAGGTAAGTAGACTGACAGCGGGATGGTTCTCATTAAAGTTTTTGAAAAGAATGAAACGTGTAAAAGTGCCATATGAAGCCTCCATTAAGTTATTATTTTTTAATATATCGATTCACTACCGTCACTAAGCCAAAGATAAACGTGAATTTAACGACGGATTTTTGCCACGACTCCCATTGCTCATACCCAAAATGATTCATAATAACCCCAAAAACGATGAAAGCGACTATCCAAATCAAAATAACAACCCCTCCGCGATTCATCTTCTTGAGCTGTTCTGGATTATCCCGATTCAACCAAGAATAAAAGGTAGCACCAACAACTATCGCATTCACAATAAACAGCGCGATATCTTGACGAAATAGTAGCTGATAGATGGCATTTGCACCACTGATGAACCCAAATACTATAGTAACAATTTCTCTAACTTTTTGACTCATTTCCAACAACCCCTCTCCCTAAAAACGGATTCCTGAACTTATCTCTATTATACTGCTCCCCCAGCATTTTTACTATACTCGCTTGCAAAAAAAGAACCCAGCATTACTGCTAGGTTCCTGTTGCATCATCGGCCTCTATAGCCAAGTTTTCTATTTTATTCTTCTACCCCTAGTAATAGGTTCACTAGGATATCCACTGTAACATTCCCGAAGTAACGGCGGATGTCGATGGCTTCGAAGGCTTTCGTTAAGTCTTCGCGGTTGTAGCCTACGTCCACTAGCGCTTTTTCTACATCGCTGATTTCTCCAAGACCAAAGAAGTCTCCGTTAATCTTAATGTCTTTGATGGCATTCTTTTCAACGTTCAAGCTGAACTCGATTTGTCCGGCTGGTGTACGTTTGGATTGTTTGAATTCGAATTTTGGATTCTTTCCGTAGTTCCAATCAGGATTATTGAAGTACTTGCTGCGTAATTCTTCTACACGCACCCAGTCTTCATCCGTTAGAACATACTCTTTAATCGTAGATGTATCTTCCACATTGAAGATGTTTTTCAAGAGCACTTCGCGGAATTGTAAGATGTCTAAGTCTTGATATTCAGGAGCTAAGTACGGTTTGATATTTGTCACGCGTGAACGAACGGACTTGATTCCTTTTGACTCGATTTTCTCTTGTTTTGGACGTAAAATTTGTGGCAAAATGCTCACATCTAGATCCAGCATTAATGTTCCGTGCGCTGTTAAACGGCCATTGTTTGAGTACATCGCATTTCCAGAGAATTTCTTACCATCGATTAGAAGGTCATTACGTCCTTGTAACTCTGCCCCTGTTGCTCCCATTTTATGGAGTGCTTCAATCACTGGTTCTGTGAATTTTCCGAAATCACGGAAGCTATCACCGTCATCTTCTGTAATGAAGCAGAAGCAGATATTTCCCATATCGTGATACACGGCTCCACCACCTGAGAAACGACGAACGACTTGTACGCCAAGCTTGTCTACACCATCTTGATTGATTTCTTCAATGGTATTTTGGTTTTTCCCGATGATAATCGCATTTTCGTTAACATAAAATAACAAAATTGGTTCATCGAGTTTCTTTTCGTTTAATAAGAAATATTCGATGGCTAAGTTTGTCGTTGCATCGTAGATTTCTTGTCCATTACGTTGATTTTTTACATAATACATCTGAAAGTCTCCTCACTTTTACTGATATCACTAGCGCTATCATACCATAACCCTCTCCCTCACACATAAGAAAGAAGCTTGATTTTACACTGTTTTTACTCCACTCCAACACGCAATTACCATATATGGTAATTGAATCCTTTCACAGTTATTCAACTGGAATATCCTAAAGAAAAATGAGGAAACATAAAAAACGTACCCTTTCCAGGATGCGCTTTGCTAAAAGTTAGTATGCCCATGCAATTAATAAGTAGATGAAGCTTGAACCAAACATATCTGCCAATGCGTGCATAAGGAAGAATGGTAATAAGTTTTTGACCACTTTCTTGTACATGAAGTAGTAGAACAGTCCGTACACGACTCCGATAACAATTGCCCACAACATTCCTTGATACGTATGGAATGAGAAACGAACCAGTGTTGAGAATGCTAAAGCCTTCCACTGATGTTCTTCCTTCACCGATGTCATTAATCCAAGGAAGAAGAACTCTTCGTAGAATCCATTTAACAGCCCATAAGCGATGGCCATCGAAGATAACGCTAAGAACTTATTGATGATTTCCTGTGGGTTCATGAACGGAACAAGCGCTGGGTCGAAGTAGTTGTATTCGCCACTCAGTGTGGTTACGACGTCGCCGAACAGTCCGACAATCGTGAATAATAACGGTACCCAGATGAGTACGGACCAGTGAAAACGGACCTTCAATTGCTTGAAGTCGTAATGACGGATGACTAAGTACAAGAGTGCAATCGCTAGTAAAATCACCTGTAAGGTAAAGTTACTCGAATACGCTGCCCCGTCGCTATAGGACGATGTCGTCTCCGTATACTGCTTGGCCACTTCCGTTACCGGCTGTAAACTCTGTAGAAATTGTTGCGTGGATCGGATAATAAACTCCCCGACCATGATCATCGTCACGATGAGGATGTCAACCCACTTTAAAGTTTTTAATGGTTCTTTTGGTCTGATTTTAGTTAAAACAGTCATGATTGGTTCCCTCTTTTCCTTATTGTATCAAAACACTGTTCTATTTAAAGAAAATCGCTTCTTTCTTTTGGCGTCTTCCTTAATAAGAGAATACTCCTTAAAACTAAAATGAACCTAAAATCAAAAAAATTTCCACAAAAAAAGTGACTCCCTTACAGAAGTCACTAACTAATCTTTTAAAAGAAGCGTCTCGGTATTTCGATGAACAAGATTACAAGAAGTCCATTATAAAGGCTGTGTAATAAAATTGCGTCGAACAAACTTCTTCTTCGTTCATACACAAGCAAAAGAATAATAGAACCAATAAAATAAGCTATAAACTGTATCCAATTCTGGATATAATACGGCATATGAATAGCTGCAAATAGAATTGAAACGATGGACATTCTAACAAAAGTATTCACTTTTCCTCGAAGCAAATTATTCAGAAATCCTCTAAAAAGAAATTCTTCTACAAAAGGTGCAATAACCACTATTCTTAGTGCCTCTAAAGCAAAAATATATTTATCTGTTGTAAGTGGTAGATTAGCCCTAAAGAAAAAATCAACTAGCTTTGTTCGACCTGTCCCGTATGCCATTGAACTCCACAAACTAATCAAATAGCTTGAAAATCTGTCAGCAATATACATTACGAAAACAAAAATTAAATCAATCAGTTGAATTTTTCTTTTTACTGTTGGCTTAAATAATTTTGTGTGTACTTTGTACATACAAAATACCAAAATGCCAACGCAAATAATCGTCACAATTAACTCCCACATATCCGCTTGACGACCTAGATTCCACAAATTCATTTTGAACACAAATTCAATTCCCCCGTATATGGCAATATTCATTACAAAAAAGAATAGAACCCAAAGCGGTTTTTTCAATCGAGCACCCATTTACTTCTACCTCACATGTTTTTTCATTATATTACCGTTTTATAGCAGATACTGTCAATATGAGATTCTAAAAAAACAGACTAGCGTTTTACTAGTCTGCTCTCATTGATTATTTCTGACGGATGGTAAATCCTTTGTCAGATTTCTTTTTGTTGTTACGGCGGCGAGAATCTTTCCCTTTATATCCGCGTGTATATTCGTCTTCTAAGCCACGGCCACGACGGTCTTCTTTACGCTTGAAGCTTCCTTTTCCGTTACGTCCGCGGTTGTCTTTACGGTCGCTACGGTTGTAGTTTCCACGGCTGTTGCCACGTTTGCGGCTTGGCAATGGACGTTCTGGCGTGATTTTAACTGGAATTTCAGTTGGGTCTTTAATCATGCTCTTAAGTAATAGAGCTGCCAATTCTTCTGGTTCGTACTCGTCTAATAAGTAAGAGACCGCTTCTTTGAAACGTCTTGGTTCCACAGTTTTCATCATTTCGTCGATAGACTCGATGGCTGTTTTTGTTTGTCCTTCCAAGGCTTCTGTTTGCGTTGGTGGACGAAGGCTTGTCATACGTTTGCGTGTTAATTCTTCAATCACACGTAAGTAATCCATTTCGTTTGGTGTCACGAATGTTACAGACATTCCTTCTTGACCAGCACGACCTGTACGTCCGATACGGTGTACATAGCTTTCTGGGTCTTGTGGGATATCGTAGTTATATACGTGTGTGACGCCTGAGATATCTAGTCCACGTGCCGCAACGTCTGTAGCGACTAAGATGTCTAAATGGTTGTTCTTGAAGTCACGAAGAACGCTCATACGTTTTTGTTGGCTTAAGTCTCCGTGGATTCCTTCTGCACGGTAGCCACGCATTTCAAGTCCGCGTGCTAATTCGTCTACACGACGTTTTGTACGTCCGAATACGATGGTTAATTCAGGCGTTTGAACGTCTAATAAACGTGTCATAATGTCGAATTTCTCGTAGTCTTTACATTTTACGAAATATTGATCGATTAATGTCGCTGTCATCTCATTTGATTTGATACGAACATGCTCTGGATCTTTCATAAATTGAACACCGATACGTTTAATATCATCTGGCATTGTCGCAGAGAATAAAAGCGTTTGGCGGTTTTCTGGAACTTGTTTGATAATCGATTCGATATCTTCCAAGAATCCCATGTTTAACATTTCATCCGCTTCGTCTAAGACAAGTGTTTCCACTGTCGCAAGTTTCAATGTACGGCGTGAAATGTGGTCTAAAAGACGACCTGGAGTTCCCACAACGATTTGTGGATTTTCTTTTAATTGGCGAATTTGACGGTTAATGTCCGCGCCACCGTAAACAGCTTGTACACGAATTTTTTTGTCGCGTCCGAGACGGAACAATTCTTCTTGTGTTTGAATCGCAAGTTCACGAGTTGGTGCGATCACAAGTCCTTGTACGCCTTTTTTACTTGGGTCGATTTTTTGAAGCATTGGCAAACCAAATGCGGCTGTTTTACCAGTCCCTGTTTGCGCTTGTCCAATCACATCTAAACCTGCTAGCGCTTTTGGAATGGTTTGTGCTTGAATTGGAGTTGCTTCTTCAAACCCCATTTTTTCGATAGATTCTAGTAAGGCAGAATCCAATCCTAATTCATTAAATTTCATATTTTCCTCCTTGGATACTTCGGTGAGAAGCACACGAGGGATTTCCCTTCATAACAAAAGCCTGGAGCTTTTCGTAAGAGCACCAGACTTCTACAATCGTTTAAATTTCAAACTATCTATTATAAATGTGTGTACATTTCTCAACTCAGCGAATAGTATAGCACGCATCCAGCGAGAATGCAAAGAATACAGACCGCCTCCTCCTGCTTTTTATTCTTTGAAAAATGCTTTTATGACAAGTTTTTGGCTGAGTGCTGATTCCTCCAAATCCTTGCGGATTTTTTATAATGGCTGTAATGGGGCAACGGCTTGAGCCACGGTCTCAAGCTCTTTCAAGATTCAAACGTACTCTAGAAAATAAATTTTCAAGAGTACGTAATTCACTTTGAATGCTATCCCCCATTACTACCATTATAAAATCCGCTAGATTCTTCGGAATCATCGTCAACCAAATGAAATAGCAGTTTCAAAATAAAAAGCGGAAGGAGGTAGGAGGTTTGCTTCTTGTGGTGCGGTTGAGAAATGGGGACACTTTATAATGGATAGTTCTCAGGCAGGGACGAAAAAAGCGAGGGACGTTTGTGCGTCACTCGCTTTACTTTTCATTTGTTATTCTGCTTTTAAGGCATCGACGACGGCGAGTAAGCCTGTGCCGTTGCTTGATTTAATAAGAACTTGGTCTCCTTCTTTGAGGTTGGCTTTCAAGTCAGCAATCAATGCTTCTTTATCCATGTAATGTTGAAGAGCTGCTGAATCGAACTGGCCTTTCAACGCATCATAGAGTGCTTCCATTTCTTCGCCGTACAAGTACACAAGTGCGACTTCGCTTGGAGAAATGACTTCTGAGATGCTGGCGTGCAATTCTTTCGAATGTTCCCCTAGTTCACGGATGTCCCCAAGAACGAGGACGCGACGACCTGTTGCTTCAACTGAAACAAATGATTGAATCACTGATTTCATCGCGATTGGGCTGGCGTTGTACGCATCATTTAAGATGGCTACTCCGTTTTGGCCTTTCACCCATTGTGTACGGTTCTTCGTCAATTCGAAGTTCGCCAAGGCGGACACGATGTCTGAAAGTGGCACGTCTAATGCGCGTGCAATTTCAATGGCTAGAAGTGCATTGGAAACATTGTACGCTCCAAGGACTGGTAAGGTTACAGTCATGGTTTCAGTTGGTGTGACTAATTCAAATGCTGTGTGATCTGAATATAGTTCGATATTTTTTGCTGAGAGTTCCTTGCTTCC
>ERZ772766.1710-NODE-1710-length-11524-cov-4.565176_pt1 | contig 11524 bp, 11 predicted proteins | sample MGYA00511379_ERZ772766 | MGnify/ENA primary metagenome ERZ772766 (study PRJEB29015, sample SAMEA2737895) | human oral metagenome | biome: human oral; feature: human-associated habitat; material: dental | place: China | collected 2116 ...
CGCCGGCGTCTCGACCATGATGCCGACCTGCACGTTCTCGGAGAACGCCTTGCCCTCGTGCGAAAGCTCCAGCTTCGCCTCGTCGACGAACTCCAGAACCTTCTTGAACTCCGCGACGTTGATGACCATCGGCGCCATGATCGCCGCCTTGCCGTAGACGCCGGCCCGAAGAATCGCCTTGAGCTGCGGCAGGAAGAGGTCGCGCCGCTGCAAACTGATGCGCAGAGCACGGTAGCCGAGAAACGGATTGTCCTCGGGAGGAATATTGAGGTACGGCAGCGGCTTGTCGCCGCCGATGTCCATCGTGCGGATCACGCAGATCTTGCCGCCGCACTTCTCGACGGCTTCCTTGTACGCCTTGAACTGATCGTCCTCTGTCGGGATGTCCTGCCTGCCCATGAAGACGAATTCCGAGCGGAACAGTCCGACGCCCTCCGCGCCATAAGTGAGCGCCGCGTCCACGTCCATGTGGTTGCCGATGTTGGCGCAAAGCTCGACGCGCACGCCGTCCGTCGTGACAGCCGGCAGCGGCGCAAGCTCGGCGTAGTACGCCTTGCGCTCCTCCTGCTGCTTGATCTTCTCGCGATAGTCCGCGAGCGTCACCTCGTCGGGGCGCACGAGGATGTCGCCGCGCTCGCCGTCGATGACGACGCGTGCGCCATCGGGGATCGCGGCAAGCCGCTCGCCGATGCCGACGACCGTCGGAATCGCGCGCGCCTTGGCAATGATGACGGCATGGCATGTCGTGCTTCCCTGTCCCAAGATCACGCCTGCGATCTTGTCCGTCGGGATGTTGGCGATGACGGACGGCTCGATCTCGTGCCCGCAGAGGATCACGGGATCGTCGCCGATCTCCGGCTCCTTGACGCCGAGAATGTATTTGGCGATGCGCTTGCCGACGTCGCGGATGTCGGTGGCGCGCTCGCGGAAATACGGATCGTCCATCTGCTCGAAAATTGCCGCCTGTTCCTTCGCCGTGTCGAGCACCGCCAGAGGAGCGTTCGCGAGCGTTTCGATCTTCATGTGCATCGTCTCTTCCATCATCGGATCCTGCGCGAGCATGCGGTGCGCTTCAAGAATAGCCGCCTGCTCCGCCATCCCCTTCGCCTGCAGCGTCTTGATGTTCTCCTGCAATACGGCGACGACAGCCTTGATGGCATCCTTGATCTTCTGGTTCTCGATGTCCTTGTTGCCGGGCGTATATCCTTTGAGGTAGCCGTCAATGTTCTGGCCTGCCATCATGATCGTGCCGATCGCAATGCCGGCGATGACGCCCTTGCCGCGCAAACTTTCTGCCATATGCTTCTCCCCCATTCATGGATCGTTCAGATGTCGCACAACGATTTTGATGAGTCCTTATAAAAAAGCTCCGGGGCATAAACGAACATCTCCCCGGAGCTTCCTTGATTACTCCTCGCCGAACTTCGTTACAATAAGTTCCTTGAGAGCCGCCACAGCATCCGCCTCGTCGGGGCCGTCCGCCTCGATCGTGATTTCCGTTCCCTTGGCAAGTCCCAGGCTCATGAGCATGAGGATGCTCTTGGCATCCGCCGTCTTGCCCTTAGCCTTGACCTGCACCTTGGACTTGAATTTTGCAGCCGTCTGCACAAAAACGGAAGCCGGACGCGCATGGATTCCCGTCTTGTTCTCAATCGTCAATGTTGCCTCTGTCATCTGAATCTCTCCTTACCAAAAAAACAAAGCAAAACCTCATATCACCAAAACAGCGCAGCTTCCAACAAGATGCACTGTCCCGTGAATCTTATTCAATGTATAATATTCGCCGTCCGTCCGACATTCCCTTTTTGCAGAGAAAAATTTATCAAAAGACTTTAACGAAGCAGTTTTTCAAAAACTGCGGCAGGAATTCAAGGATACGCGTCGAAATAGCTAATGTCAGGGGTTCTGCAAGCAGCCCCCAGCCCCTGCGGACGCAAAGACGTCTGCAGGAAAACTTATCGAAACGAAGCGTGGTGATAGGTATTGACGTTTTTCCTGCTTGCTGCTGCCATCATGGCGGCGAGTATCCTCTTTCTTCACCGAATCGCCATTTTCTTTGACTGTCCCATCAAGTACAAACCCTTGATTCTCTGTGCAGTCATGGCCTTCCTCGTGAACTTTGCGACGCTCAACATCTCATCCTTCCTGACGGCAACGCATTATGCAATCATCCTCATCTTCGTACTTGCAGCCTCCTTGGGCGTCACCTTTTACAACGCCCGCCTGCTGAAGAAGGAACGTCTTGCAGCTTCTGCCAGTATACGCGGCGAGCCTGAAGTGGAGGAAGCCGACGAAACCACTGCCGACGAGACGACAGCTGACGAAGTTGACGCAGTCGAGGCGATTGCTGTAGAAACTGCCGACGATGCCGAGGCGGCTGAGGCGACTGCTGAAGAGGCGGCCGGCGAAGTCGAGGCGACTGAGGCGACTGCTGAAGAGGCGGCCGACGAAGCCGAGGCGGCTGAGGCAACTGCTGAAGAAGCTGCCGACGAAGTCGATGAGGCTGAGGCGACTGCCGAAGAAGCTGCCGACGAAACCGCGGCAGCTGAGGCAACTGCCGAAGAAGCTGCCGACGAAGCCGAGGCGGCTGAGGCGACTGCCGAAGAAGCTGCCGACGAAAACGAGGCGGCTGAAGCAACTGCAGAAGAAGCCGTCGATGAGGAAGATCTTGACCTTGAACCTGCGGTACTGCCCAGCGAAGAAGAACGCCGGCGTGCCAAGGACGAGCTCAAGGAGCTCACCGAAGCCGTCAGCCGCCTCCATTCGATGGACGATTACCTCGACTATGCAGACAAGGAGTCGCGGGAGCATCGCCCCCGTCGTGCCGTCTTCGCCTACAAGCAGGCACTCGGCCTCTACTGGAACGATGATTACGCACCGTTCATCGCCATCAACCTTGGCAATACGTACAAGGAAATGGGCGATTATGAAGCTGCAAGCGAAACCTATGAGGCAGCGCTCGCGCTTCCTGCAACGCAAAAAAGCGTTGCCATGCAGCAGGAATTCCACCGAAGCGTCGGCTACCTGCGCACCGTCCAACATATCTTGGCAAGCCACGGAATTGCCCATACGCCCTTTGCGCAAATACCGCCTGAAGTCTCTGCGGAGATCGAAAGCGCCGCTCAAGAGGCATGAGGCGACAACTCCGACATAGAGAAAGAAAAACCTATCACACACAGGGGGAAATATCTATGAAGACAAGTGCAGAAATCTTAGGATTGCCCGTGATCAGCATCACCGAGGGCCGTGAGCTCGGCATGAGCAAGACCCTGCTCATCGACGCCAAGAACGGCGCCGTCGCCGCCATCACGATCGAGGACGACGACTGGTATCGCGGCGTCAAGCTCATTCCGTATGAAAGCGTCATCGCCGTCGGCGCCGACGCCATCACGATCACGAACAGCGAGAACATCCTGACGCTTGAGGATGCCGTCGACTTCGAGAACTTGCTCGACGAAAACGTGCGCATCATCGGCACGAAGGCGATCACAAAGGCAGGTACGATCCAAGGTTCTGTCAGCGAAATCTACATTGGTGACGACGGCAAGGTCGTGCAGTGTGAGATTTCCGACCCGCAGGGAAATTTCCTCGACAACATCTCCGCCGAGCAGATTTCCATCTTCGGCAAGCAGGTCACGGTCATCGACAGCGGCAGCGTAGCAGCAACTGCATCTCCTGCCATGCCCGCAGCCGAAACTCCTGCTGCTCCCGCCTTTGAAGCTGCCCCGACATTCGCCGAGCCGCCCGTCGCTGAGCCGGCCGCCGAGGCCGCTCCCGAGCCTGCGCCCGAGACGCCTGCAGTTCCTGACATGCCCGCAGCAGAGCCGACGGAAGAGCCAGCGCCGGAATCCGTCGCTGAACCCTCTGCCGAGACGCCCGCCGAAGTCCCCGCACCAGAGCCGGCAGCTGCGCCTGAAGCCGCGGAAGACCCTGCGGAAAAGGCAGCCGCCAAGGCGACCGAGGACAGGCATCGCCGCTTCCTGCTCAACAAGAAGGCATCGCGCCGCATCACGACCGACACAGGCGTCGTCATCGTCGAAGCCGGCGGCGACATCACCGAAGAGGTTCTCCAGAAAGCGAAGCTCGCCAACAAAATCATCGAGCTTTCGATGAACGTGCAGTAAGAAGGCAAAGAAAATCCCCCGCGACGGCAAAATGCCGCTTCGGGGGATTTCTAGTTTACGTTGTAGTGGCATCGTGATATAATTGAAGAGCAAAGGAGATGATACTATGGCAACCGTATCCGCACAAATCCGACTCGATCCCGAAGTCAAGGCACGCTCCATGGCGCTTTTTCAAAGCCTCGGACTCGACCTATCCACAGCCGTCAACGTATTCCTGCGCCAATGCCTGATCCATCGCGGCCTGCCTTTCAGCGTGAAGGCGCATGAACCTCCGCGCCCGCTTCATCTTTCCGAACTAAGCGACACAGAGCTTGAAGAAGAAATCGAAAAAGGCTTAGCAGACTTGACAGACGGCAGGGTGCGCCCTGTCGAAGAGGTTTTTGCTTCTATCATGGAGGATAGCCATGCCATATAGGGTTGAAGTTTGCGGAACATGCCCAAGTGCGTGCCATGCCCGTCGATAATTTTGAAGTCTTCTACACGGTGAACGAGATGCAAAAATCTGTCATCATCCTCCGTGTGATCTATGGCGGAAGAGATATAGACCGTGCTTTTAGCAATTAGCCGGGCGAAGATGAAATCCATCTTCGCCCGGCTCTTCCTTTTTCACAGCCTATCATTCATCCAGCAGCGGCAGATACGCACCGTAGCCCTGCGCTTCCATCTCTTCTTTCGGCACGAAGCGCAGAGAAGCGCTGTTGATGCAGTAGCGGATGCCGCCCAACGCCTTGGGGCCGTCCTCAAAGACGTGCCCGAGGTGAGCGCCGCTCTTGGCTGCCGTGACCTCCGTTCGCACCATGCCGTGCGACGTATCCTCGTGCTCCGCGATGAGCGAGGCATCGATCGGACGCGAGAAAGCCGGCCAACCGCAGCCGGAATCATACTTGTGCGTCGAGACGAAGAGCGGCTCCCCCGTCGTCACATCGCAATAGATTCCCGCGCGAAACTCATGATCGTATTCATTCTGAAACGGCGCTTCCGTCGCCTTCTCCTGCGTCACCTTGTACTGCATCGCCGTCAGGCGCTCCTTGAGTTCCTCGTCTGACGGCCTCGCATAAGACTTCTCCTTCTGCCCTTCCTTCGCCGCTTCGCTCTTCTCGCGCATGTCGGACATCAAAGAAAGCGGGATATGGCAGTAGCCGTCCGGATGCTTTTCGAGATACTTCTGATGCTCCTCTTCTGCGCGGTAAAAGTTCACGATAGGCCCCGTCTCTATGGCAACAGGCTTTTTCAATCTCTCCTCCAGGCGACGCAGCGAATCGCCGATCACAGCGACTTCCCCGTGCGCCCTGCCGCTCTTTGCCACATAGTAAATGCCCGAACGATACTGCTCGCCGACATCGTTTCCCTGGCGGTTCTTCGCCGTCGGATCGATGGACTCGTAAAACAGTTCCAACAGCTTTTCGAGCGGCAGAACCTTCGGATCGTAGACGACATGCACGGCTTCGGCATGACCGCTGCCCGAGCATACCTCGCGATACGATGGACGCGCCGTGCGCCCGTTCGCGTAGCCGCTCTCCGCCGATATGACGCCGGGCGCAAGGCTCAGGTAACGCTCCGTGCCCCAGAAGCAGCCGCCCGCGAGGTAAATCTCCGCCTCGCCGTCTCGCGGCTCGTTCTTCTGCACGATCTCCTTGGGCATCTCAGCCATCGCTGCGGGCGCCGCCCCGCAGCCGCCCAGACAAAATGCAAGCCCCAAGGCGCAGATGATGCGTAAGGATGGAATTTTCATAGGTACCTCCCTCTAGGTCATGAAATGCACTTTCTTTTCTCCACTATACCACAGAAAACGAAAGATATGATAATAAGAGAATAAAAACTATTTAAGAATAACCTCATGCCCTCTTGCGCTCTCCGTATCTCCCCTTGCATAAACAAGAAAAGGAGCGTACAATAGGGACGTGCTTTTCAAAAACGCAGGCAAACACATGCGCGAAGACAGGCAGCTGAATTTATCCGGGATTCCTTTATTATAGAGCGAGGCTGTCTTATGAACATCATCGGTCTCTTGCGAAGGCTGTCGCCTTTCCGCATCATCATCTTGAGTTTCCTCGTCCTGATCCTCTGCGGCACAGGACTTCTGATGCTGCCTTGGGCAACGGCAAACGGCGAGGGCGCCTCCCTTTCGGACGCGCTCTTCACTGCCGTTTCCGCCAGCTGCGTGACAGGACTCACCGCCGTGGATACCGCTTCCTACTGGACGCTTTTCGGTCAGCTCGTCATCCTCGCCATGATTCAGATCGGCGGCTTCGGCGTCATCACAGTCGCCGTTTCTCTCGCCGCTCTTTCCGGACAGCGCATCGGGCTCATGCAGCGCAGCCTTTCCAAGGAAGCCGTTTCAGCGCCGCAGCTCGGCGGCATCGTGCCGCTCCTCTACTTCATTCTGCGCTTGACTTTCTTCATCGAATTTCTCGGCGCGCTCTTCCTCGCCCCTTCTTTTTGCCAAAAAGTCGGCCTCCTGCGCGGCATTTACTTCGCCGTCTTTCACTCCATCTCATCCTTCTGCAATGCGGGCTTCGACCTCTTCGGCAATTCCTTGATGGACTTCGCTGCCGACCCCGTCGTAAACATCACGGTCATGCTCCTCATCATCGCCGGCGGCCTCGGCTTCACCACCTGGGCGGACATACGTCTGAACCGCAGAAATTTTCGCGCCTACAGCCTGCAAAGCAAGATCGCCCTCACGATGACGGCAGTCCTCATCCTTGTTCCTGCGCTTTTCTTCTTTTTCTTCGAGCTTGATCCCGGCGTTTCCACGGGCGAACACTTCCTGATCTCCCTCTTTCAATCCGTCACGACCCGCACTGCCGGCTACAATACGATCGACATCAAAGACTTCAGCGAGACGGGACGAGCCGCCCTCATCGTCCTGATGCTCATCGGCGGCTCTCCCGGCTCCACAGCGGGCGGCATCAAGACGACGACGGCTTTCACCTTGTTCGCCATCATGATCGCCACCTTTCGGCTCAAGGAGGAGCCGACCTGCTTCTCTCGCCGTCTTTCGCCCGAAACCCAGCGTCACGCCGTCACCATCCTCATGATGTATCTGCTGCTTTTTGCCTCCGGCAGCGTGCTGCTCAACCTCATCGACGACATTCGCCTGATTGACAGTGCTTTTGAGACGGCTTCTGCACTGGGGACCGTCGGTCTTTCCATCGGCGTCACCGAGGATCTTGGCCCGCTTTCCAAATGCGTCATGATGCTTTTGATGTTCTTTGGACGCATCGGCGGCCTCACGGTCATCTTTGCGGCACACGCGCGCGGGCGGCAGGAATCCGGCCGCCGCCCAGAGGAACGAATCACCATCGGATAGGAGGAACATCATGAAATCCATCCTGCTCATCGGCCTCGGCCGCTTCGGCCGCTACATTGCCAAGAAGCTGCACGACATGCAGCATGACGTCCTCGCCGTCGACCACGACGAAGACCGTGTAAATCGCATACTGCCGCTCGTGACGAACGCTCTCATCGCCGACAGCACCAATGCAGACTTTCTGCAGTCCCTCGGCATCCCCAGCTTCGATGTCTGCATCGTCGCCATCGGCGATGACTTTCAAAGCTCCCTCGAAACGACCTCCCTCCTCAAAGAGTTCGGCGCTCGCTATGTCGTGGCGCGCGCTTCGCGTGACACTCACGAGAAATTTCTGCTGCGAAACGGCGCGGATGAAACCGTCTACCCCGAGCGCCAGCTTGCCCTGTGGACGGCCATCCGCTGCGGCTCCAACCACATCCTCGACTACTTCCCGCTCAGTGACGAATACGCCATCTATGAAGTGCCCGTGCCCAGAGCGTGGGAGGGAAAAAGCATCGGCGAGCTCGACGTCCGTCGCCGTCATCACTTGAACATCCTCGGCATAAAAGCAGCCGACCGCATCGACCTCAATATCTCCGCCCAAACCATCCTAGCCGCCAATGCCGCCGTCCTTGTCGCAGGCAGACAGGAAGACGTCGACCACGCACTTCGGAAAAATGATTGACTGTTCCGCACAGAAAAACCATGCCGAACATCACGCCCCGTTCCTTTGCCGCGCTTTTAACGCTTGCATATTCGCGCTTCTTCTGCTAGAATATACACATTGCCTGCGGTCGTAGCTCAGCTGGATAGAGCATCTGCCTCCTAAGCAGGGGGTCGCGCGTTCGAATCGCGCCGATCGCACCATGAAGATAAAGCCTGCACCTCTTCGGAGGGCAGGCTTTTTTGCTGTATATTTATCTGCCGCACACTCAGAGAAGCGGCGCCTTTTCCCTCGCTGCGTCGAGAAGGTCGCGGCAGCGTATGCCTTCCTCCGGCGAATAGGCGAGCGTGATGCGGCACTTCATGCCGTACTTTCCGTATTCCGCATTTCCCGGACGGAAAATCGCTTCGATGCCCTTGGCGTTCAGTTCCAAAAGCGGCTTGCTCGTCACATCGCGCACAAAGACAGCGAACGCGCCATCGCCAAGATGCGCGAGCACATCGCCCGAGCGGAACTTGCTGCCAATGGAGTTGCAGAGCCTCACGAGAAGCGTCTCCGCGCCGCGCTTCCCCAGACGCTTTTCCAAATCCCCATAGCAATCCAAACGCACGAGGACGAGTGCATGGACGTCCTTCTTGCCTTCGCCCGCCAGGAAACGGTCGGCTTCCTTGAGCAAGCCGCTCTCGTTGGCAACACCCGTGACGGGATCGAGTTCGGAGCGGAAGCGTCCGCCCTCCTTCGCCGCATCATGCAGGCGATCCGTGCGCCACATAATGCCGCGCACGATGCTCAAGTGTCCGTATTCATCGTTCTCCCGCTCGATGACGAACTTGTACCACGAGTACTTGCCCGTCGGAGGATTTCCCATGTCGAGCAGAAAACTGTCGCGTTCCGTATTCTGACCCGAAAAGAAGGCAATCATCTGCTCAAGGAAATCCGGGTGTACCATCAGCCTCCGCTCGGCGTTCATCGTGCGGCGAAAACCCGCGATCTCACGAGCCTGCATACCGCCGCGCACCAAGCGAAAGGACATCGTATCCGTCTTCAGTTCGTAGCTGAACAAGATAGCACCGAGCTTTTGCAAGAGAAGCTTGACGCATTGATTTTGATAGTGTGTTTCGGGAATATCCGCCTTATACTGCCACATTGCCTATACCCCCTCTTGGCAATCCCTTACTAACCAAAGCAAGGCTTTCCGAAAAACATATCATGGGATATGAACCCACTTCACTACTTATTTCGTTATTTTCACGCTTTTTGTTAAATGATTTCTTCTTGATTGCGATGAAAAAAGCCGCCCCCAACATCAAAACGATGCAGGAGCAGCTTCTTCCTTATTCCTTTTTAAGCGCCGTATCGAGCGTGTGCCACGAAAGCACAGCGCACTTGACGCGTGCGGGCATGTGCGAGACGCCTTCAAGCGCAGCGGCCTCGTCGAGCTCTTCGAGTTCTTCCTCCGTCAGCTCTTTGCCCTTGATCATCGAGATGAAGAGATCGGCGAGATGGTGCGCTTCTTCAACGCTCTTGCCCTTGACGAGGTCGATCATCATTGAGGTCGAGGCCTGCGAGATGGCGCAGCCGACGCCCGTGAAGGCAGCGTCCTTGATCTTGCCCGCCTCGACGATGAGCTCCAACGTGATCTCGTCGCCGCACGAGGGATTGTGCCCGCGCTCCTTGATGGTCGCGCCCGCAAGTTCATGCTTATTTTCCGTCGAGCGGCTGTGCTCGGCGATCAGCTCCGTATAGATGTCCGTAAGGCTCATAGATGCATCACCTTCCTGACCTCTTTCAAGGCTTCGAGCCAGCGGTCGACATCCGCCTTCGTGTTGTAGAGGTAGAAGCTTGCGCGGCATGTGGCATTCTGCCCGAGATACTTCATCAGGGGCTGGGCGCAGTGGTGGCCGGCACGCACGGCGACACCGAAGGAGTCAAGGATCGTCGCAACGTCGTGCGGATGGACGTCCTTGACGTTGAACGTGATGATGCCCGTCTTCAAGGCAGGGTCGGCGTCGCAGCCGTAAAGCTCGACGAAGGGGATCTCGCGCAGTTTGGGCAACGCGTAGTTCACGAGTTCCTGCTCGATGCGGCGCACGGTGTCGAAGCCCGTCTTTTCGAGGTATTCGATGGCGGCGCGAAGGCCTGCCGCGCCGCCGACGTTCTGCGTGCCCGCCTCGAACTTCTGCGGCAGCTCGGCGAACGTCGTCTCCTGCTCCGTGACGTACTCGATCATGTCGCCGCCGCGCAAAAACGGCGGCATGGCGTCGAGCAAGGCCTCCTTCCCATAGAGCACGCCGATGCCCATGGGCGAAAGCAGCTTGTGACCCGAAAAGGCGAAGAAGTCGCAGTCCATATCCTGCACATCGACCGCCATGTGCGCCGCGCTCTGCGAGCCGTCAACTAAGATGACGGCGCCGTTTTCGTGCGCGACGGCGGCAATCTCCTTGACAGGATTGATGAGGCCAAGGACGTTCGAGACTTCCGTGACGGCGACGATCTTCGTCTTCTTCGTGATCTTCTTCTTCGCTTCCTCGACGGAGAGCCTGCCGTCCTTTTCGAGGTACATGTACTTCAAGACAGCGCCCTTCGCCTGGGCGACCATCTGCCACGGCACGAGGTTCGAGTGATGCTCGGCGATGGAGATGACGATCTCGTCGCCCGCCTCGACATTCGCGAGACCGTAGCTGTAGGCGACGAGGTTCAGCGCCTCCGTCGCGTTCTTCGTGAAGATGATCTCCTGCGGCAGGCGCGCGTGGATGAAGGAGCGCGTCGCGGCGCGCGTGTACTCGTAGATGTCCGTCGCCTTGACGGAGAGCGCGTACGCACCCCGATGCGGGTTCGCGTTGCAGCCGCCATAGTAGCCGCAGATCGCCTGAATGACCTCGTTCGGCTTCTGCGTCGTCGCGCCGTTGTCGAGGTAGACGAGCGGCTGATTGTTCATCTTGTGCGTGAGCAAGGGAAAATCCTTGCGAATGTCTTCCTCAGTCCGCATCTTCGATCCTCCCTTCGATGGAAGCGGCGATCTCCTCCTTGAGCGCTTCGTCCGAAATGCGCGCGAGCACGGGGAAGAGGTCGGCCTCGACGACGAGGCGCCGCGCCTCGGCGAGATCGAGTCCGCGGCTCATCAGATAGAAGAGCTTCGCCTCGTCCATCTTGCCGATGCTCACGGCATGATGTCCGTCGACGTCGCCCTCGCCTGAGAGCATCAGCGGCACGGAGCGGTTGCGCACGCCGGGAGAGAGGATGATGACGTCCTCGTTCTCGCGCCCGACGGAGCCGGCTGAGCCTGCGATGAAGTCGAGCGTGCCGCGAAACACCTTCTGCGCCTCGTCCATCAATGCGCCCTTGACCTGCATATTTGCGTCCGTATGCGCGCCCCTCTGGCGCACGAGATAGTTGAAGTCGAACTTGCGCTTCTTGTCAGCGAAGTAAAAGGCCGCGATATCC
>ERZ772766.1711-NODE-1711-length-11523-cov-21.074206_pt1 | contig 11523 bp, 6 predicted proteins | sample MGYA00511379_ERZ772766 | MGnify/ENA primary metagenome ERZ772766 (study PRJEB29015, sample SAMEA2737895) | human oral metagenome | biome: human oral; feature: human-associated habitat; material: dental | place: China | collected 2116 ...
TACCCATGTTCGGCACGGTCGAAAGCATGAACGTCTCCGTCAGCGCAGGCATGGTATTGAGCGAAACGCGCCGTCAGCGGATGTTAAAAGCCGAAAGATAAAAGACTAAACCAAGCGAAAGGCCGTCTGAAAAAATCAACTTTCAGACGGCCTTCGGCGTTTCAAATGTAAGAAAACAAAACCCGACACCGAAATCGATTGTAATTAAATAATTTTCAGACGGCCTACTTTTATCCATTGAAAAATAGTGTTAAGGTTGCACGGCGTCATCGCGATGTTTCATAAGAACAATATTTTGGAGAATTTATCATGGCATACAACTATATCCCCGCAGCCGGCCTGCAAATCGACAACCACCTCTACCGCTTCATCACCGAACAAGTCCTCCCGTCCCGCCCCGACATACAAGCCGAGGCATTTTGGCAGGGCTTTGCGGAACTCTTGGCGGAATTCGCGCCGCGCAACCGCGCCCTCTTGGAGAAACGCGATGCCATCCAACAACAAATCGACGACTGGCACAAACAAAACGGCGCCGTCACCGATGCCGCCTACCGCGCCTTCCTGAAAGAAATCGGCTATCTGGCCGAAGAGCCCGCGCCGTTTAAAATCGGCACGCAAAACGTCGATCGGGAAGTGGCCGAGCAGGCAGGCCCCCAACTGGTCGTCCCCATCAACAACGCCCGCTACGCCCTCAATGCCGCCAATGCCCGCTGGGGCAGCCTATACGACGCACTGTACGGCACGGACGCCATCGACCAAAGCGGCGATTTGGCCGCAGGCAAAACCTACAATCCGAAACGCGGCGACGCCGTCATCGCCTTCGCCCGCAACTTCCTCGACCAAAGCATCCCGCTGGCGCAAGGCAGCCACCGCGACGTATCCGCCTACCGCGTAGAAGGAGGCCGTCTGAAAGCCAAATTGAAAGACGGCGGCGAAAGCGGCCTGCAAACGCCCGAACTCTTCATCGGCTACAACGGCGATGCAGAAGCCCCCTCCTCGCTCCTCTTCCTGCACAACGGCCTGCACATCGACATCCTCATCGACAAAAACAGCCCGATAGGCAGCCAAGACCCTGCCGGCGTAAAAGACATCATCCTCGAAGCCGCCCTTTCCACCATCATGGACTGCGAAGACTCCGTGGCCGCCGTAGACGGAGAAGACAAAGCACTGGTATACGCCAACTGGCTCGGCCTGATGAACGGCACACTGACCGAAGAAGTAGAAAAAGGCGGCAAAACCTTCACCCGCAAACTGAATGCAGACCGCGGATACACCAAACCCGACGGCAGCGGCAGTTTCACCCTGCCCGGCCGCTCGCTGCTCTTCATCCGCAACGTCGGCCACCTGATGACCACGCCCGCCGTATTGGATGTCGAAGGCAAAGAAATTCCAGAAGGCATCCTAGACGGCGTGATGACCGCCCTCATCGCCCCGCTCGACCTGAACCGCAGCGAAAACAAAAACAGCCGCAGCGGCAGCGTTTATATCGTCAAACCCAAAATGCACGGCCCGGAAGAAGTCCGCTTTGCCGACGAACTGTTTGCCGCCATCGAAACACTGGCCAAACTGCCGCCGAAAACCCTGAAAATGGGCATCATGGACGAAGAACGCCGCACCTCGGCCAACCTCGCCGCCTGCATCCAAGCCGCTTCCGACCGCGTCGTCTTCATCAATACCGGCTTCCTTGACCGCACCGGCGACGAAATGCACACCTCCATGCAGGCGGGCGCGATGATACGCAAAGGCGACATGAAAGCCAGCAAATGGATTGCCGCCTACGAAGCCGGCAACGTCCAAACCGGCCTGCAATGCGGCCTGCCCGGCAAAGCCCAAATCGGTAAAGGCATGTGGGCGATGCCTGATTTGATGGCGGAAATGCTGAAACAGAAAATCGGCCATCCGAAATCCGGTGCCACCACCGCATGGGTACCCTCGCCTACTGCAGCCACCCTGCACGCCATGCACTATCATCAAATCAACGTATTCGACGTACAGCGCGAACTGGCCGCCCGCCCTGCCGCCGATTATCTGGACGACCTGCTCACCATCCCCACAGCCGCCGACACCAACTGGACGGAAGCGGAAAAACAACAGGAATTGGACAACAACTGCCAAGGCATCTTGGGCTACGTCGTCCGCTGGGTAGAACAAGGCGTGGGCTGCTCGAAAGTGCCTGACATCCACAACGTCGGCCTGATGGAAGACCGCGCCACACTGCGGATTTCCAGCCAGCACATCGCCAACTGGCTGCTGCACGGCATTGTCAGTGCCGAACAGGTCCGCACCACTTTGGAGCGTATGGCTGCCGTGGTGGACAAACAGAACGAAGGCGATCCAGCCTACACCCCCATGGTTGGCCGCTTCGATACCTCCCCCGCCTTCCTCGCTGCCTGCGACCTGATTTTCAAAGGCACCGAGCAGCCCAACGGCTACACCGAACCGCTGCTGCACCACTGGCGGCGCGTAGCGAAAGCTGCGGCGGAATAATCGTTTAGCAGCCTTTCCATGAATAAGAGGCCGTCTGAAAATGTTTTCAGACGGCCTCTTAAATTATCCGTAATTACAGCACTTTCACAATGCTTTCACACAGATAGTCAATATTGTCGGCGGTAATACCCGCAACGTTGATGCGGCCGGAACGCACGGCATAAATGGCAAATTCGTCTTTCAGGCGGTCCACCTGTTCGGGCGTCAGGCCTGAGAAGGAGAACATCCCGTTTTGCTTCACGATAAAGTCGAAATCCTGTTGCGCGCCTTTTTCTTTCAGCAAATCGACAAATTTCTGCCGCATTTCCTTAATCCGCGCACGCATTTCGTCCAGTTCCGCCACCCATTGCGCTTTCAATTCGGCATCCTGCAGCACCATGGCCACCGTATTGCCGCCGTGCGATGCCGGATTGGAATACAGCGTACGAATGATGGTTTTGACTTGACTGAAGGCGCGGTTGGCCGTATCCGCATCAGCGGCCACCACGGTAAACGCACCCACGCGCTCGTTATACATACCGAAGTTTTTAGAATAAGAGCTGGCCACTAGCAATTCTTTATTCAGCTTGGCAAAAGCGCGCAAGCCGTAAGCATCTTCTTCCAAACCGTGCGCAAAGCCCTGATAGGCGAAGTCGAACAGCGGCAGCCAGCCTTTTTTCGCCGACATTTTCGCCAATGTTTCCCATTGTTCGGGAGTCGGGTCGATGCCGGTCGGATTGTGGCAGCAGCCGTGCAGCAGCACCACATCGCCGGCTTCGGCTTGGGACAAATCGGCAATCAGGCCGTCCCAATCCAAGCCGTGCGATGCTTTGTCGTAATAACGGTAATCGCGGATATTGATGCCGACAGCTTTGAAAATGGCATTGTGGTTCGGCCAGGTCGGTGCGGAAATCCACACGTTTTTCGCACCGGTCTGACGTTTGACAAACTCGGCGGCGATGCGCAGCGCGCCCGTACCGCCCAAGCTCTGCGCAGTTTTGGCGCGTTTGGACGCGATGATTTCGCTGTCCGCGCCAAACAGCAGTTTTTGCGTTTCGGCGTTGTAGGCGGCCACACCGTCGATGGTCAGATAGTTTTTGCTGTTTTCATTGGCCAACAGGCGGGTTTCGGCTTCCTTCACCGCTTTCGGAATCGGGGTATTGCCTTTAGCGTCTTTATACACGCCGATGCCCAAGTTCACCTTATTGCTGCGGGTTTCGGCTTTGAATGCTTCGCCCAAACCCAAAATCGGGTCGGCAGGCGCAGCTTCGATTTTATCGAAAAACATGACACGTCCTTTCTGTTTTGACTGGTTGGATAACCAAACGGTTATACTGCTAAGTTGTGTTAAAGGCAAGCTGTTTATATGCCGAAACAGCCTATTTCCGCGCAATTTTATTCATACAATAAAAATAAGGACGACACACCCTGTTTCATACATTTTTCAGACGGCCTTCCGACATTTGAAGGCCGTCTGAAAAACATACGGGACAGTATGGATTTGGTCATTATACTGCCCTCAAATAATAAGATGTAAACTGAGTATGGCTTCTTTGAAATCGAATAAATTATCCTTTAATATGAAAAAACCACTTATCCGTATGGTTATAGGGATAAGTGGTTTTGGATTCTACTGTCAGTTAGATTCAGATAGTAAACCCTTAGTTGACGGAATTTTTCCTGTCATGCGCTCATCAAATTCCACCGCCATGCGTAGTGCGCGCCCAAATGCCTTGAATACCGTCTCAGCCTGATGGTGTGCATTGGTACCGCTTAAATTATCAATATGTAACGTTATCATCGCGTGATTGACGACACCATGAAAGAATTCTTCAAATAAATCAACATCGAATTTACCTATCCAAGCACGGCTGAATGCTAAGTTATACACCAAACCGGGACGGCCGGATAAATCCAATACCACGCGGCTCAAAGCCTCGTCTAGCGGCACATAAGAGTGACCGTAGCGGCGTACTCCCATTTTATCGCCCAAAGCCTGTTTCAGTGCTTGGCCGAAAACGATGCCGATATCTTCTACGGTATGATGATCATCGATATGGAGATCGCCTTTGCAAGTAACGTCCAAATCAATCATTCCATGACGGGCGATTTGGTCAAGCATATGCTCTAGAAACGGCACACCCGTATCAAATCGTCCTTGCCCGCTACCATCTAGGTTGATAGTAATGGTAATTTGTGTTTCTTTAGTGTTGCGGGTCACGCTTACTATTCGATCGCTGTTATTGGTTGCCAGGCTATGTGTAGAATCTACCGTTTGTTTGTTGCCAAAAGCAGGTTGTGTTTCATCACGATGACGCTTATCCATCCAGCCCTTTGGTTTTTTCATGCCTTGCTCTAGTTTGGTTGCCAAAACGCTGGAAATACCACGCCCGCCTTCCTCATTTTTTTCCAACCGCGCACGCAACTGATGTAAAGACGCAGGATTGGTATAACCGCAGGCGCGGGACAGTTTGGATACATTCCCCGCTTCTTTAATCAGGCGGAAGAAATTTTCAGTACGAATTGCTTTTTTGTCCATATATTTACTTGTTAAATAGATGTTGAAAAACTGTTAGAACCTGTTGGTTCTGCTCAAAAGTGCCCACCGTCAAACGCAGGCATTGGTCTAACAAAGGATGTGAACCATGTAAATTTTTGATCAGGATGTTGCTGTCTTTTAATGCCTTAAAAACCAGCTCTGCATCAGGTACTCGAATCGTTATGAAATTTGCTTCACTAGCAAACACTTTTACTTCAGGCAGCAGTGATAAAGCTTCAGACAAACGGCTTCTTTCCCGTTTCAAGATATTGATTTGCTCCTCAACCCATCCATAATGGCGCAGGGCAAACTTAGCAGCAGTTAGACTTAACTGATTCATATTGTAAGGAGGAACAATTTTAGCCAACTCATTCATCAGGATTGAATGACCGCATGCGTAGCCCAATCTCAATCCAGCAAAACCGATTTTGCTTAAGGTACGCATCACAACCAGCTTTTCCACATTGCCCGCATAAGGCAAAAAACTATCAAGGCTAAATGAGCCGTAAGCCTCATCTATTACAATGACTCCAGGTGCAGCGTCAATTATCTCCTGCACATCCTCATGCCTAAAAGGCACGCCAGTAGGGTTATTGGGATAAGCAATAAAAATCAGTGCAGGCTGATGAGTCTTAATTGCAGATAAAATTGCAGTTAAATTCAGGGTAAAGTCGTCATTAAGAGGGACTCCGATATACTCCAACCCAAATAATACTGCATTACGCCGATACATCACAAAACTTGGATCTACAGACAATATTTTGGCATTCGGCTTTGCCAGCAACATCGTGATTAGTTGGATTAGTTCGTCCGAACCGTTACCCAAAACAATTTGCGCCTGTTTAGGGATTTGAAATGTTTCCTTTAATAATTGCTGCAACCCGCTTGTGGCCGGATTGGGATAGCGGTTAATTTCCGCTACTGCCAGCGCGCATGCTAACTCTTTTTGCATATCTTCCGGAAATCGGCAGGGCAATTCCATTGCATCCAACTTAATGCAGGAATCAGGTATATCTGCTACCGTGTAAGCTGACATTTCCTGTATTTCATCTCGAATTAAAGTGGACATTGAATTCATTATTCTGTTCCCATTATACAAAAGAAGTCGTCTAAAAAAGAATATATTTAAACTATACTAGTTTGCAGTTTAACACAAAAGCATTATAGCTTTTTATAAAGGCTGTGTTTGGATAGTGCGTAGACGAAATCACTGTGATCAGTTAAAATTTCCCAATAAATAATTGATGCACAAGGGGCTGCTATGTCAGGCTCCACAACAGAATTAGACGTACTGAAACAGCTATTCAGTAGCCTGTCTGAAGAGGATAAACAACAGTTCTTAACCGCCATTTCTCGTAGTGATGAGATAAAGAGGGTTGTTCAACCAAAGGAGGTCGCTTGCTGTCCTCATTGTCAATCTAAGCACTTTGTTAAAAACGGTAAGGAGCATGACAATCAGCGTTTTTTGTGTAGGGGTTACAAGAAGTCTTTTATAGCGCAGACTGGCACGATTCTCTACGGTTCACAAAAAGACCTTACCACTTGGGAGAAATACATACACTGCATGGTAGAGAAGTATTCTTTACGCAAGTGTGCGGAGGTGTGGAATCAATCTTACCACTGCGTTTGAGTAGCGACACAAGATTCTTGGGGCGCTACAGAACATGATGGCCGAAGTAGAGCTTGACGGCGTAGTTCAAGCAGATGAAACTTACTCCACTGTTTCTTACAAAGGACACCATAAGTCTTTTAAATTGCCACGCCCCGCTCATAAGCGAGGAACGAGAGCGACTAAGCGTGGCTTATCCAGAGAGCAGTTATGTGTTCCTTGTGGTGTGAACTTGGACGGACTATCTATTGCTAAGGTTAGTAATCTAGGTAAGCCTTCATTGAAAGACTTAACCAAAGTGTTTGGCAACAAGATTGCCAAGGATTCTGTCTTTGTCACCGATTCACTGCGCCCTTACCAAAAGCTATCGTTAGATATGTCCCTTAGCCATATTCGTATCCCACGAGGTAAGCGTGCGGTTGGTACATTCAATATCCAGACTATCAATAGCTACCATAGCCGATTAAAGAATATGTTGGTACACCGTTTTAAGGGAGTAGCCACCAAGTATCTAAACAACTATTTGGTGTACCATAACTTCGTCAACTTTGCTAAAGACAGTTTGGAGAACAAAAAAGTGGTGCTGCTTGATTTCATTCGCAATACTTTGTGTTCAATTAAATCGAAAGAAGTGTCGAGACTTCCTGCTATTCCTATAACTTGATCCGCGAACGCACGCGGGCCGGTCTTGTGGCCGTTCGTGCCTGAGGTTGCGCCAGTGGCTGGAAGCCGAAGCTCACCGAGGCCCATACCCAAGAGGGCAACGAGATGGTTTCAGCGCAGAAGCTCCCCATCGAACGCATCGTCGAGTTGTGCGGTGTCTCGCGAACCACAATTTACAAGATAGCTCTTATTGAGCGCCCCGAGCCGAAGCAGCAGAACTGAAAACAGAAGGACAACAATGGACACCAATACCAAGAAGGGCTACGACCTCATCAATCGCCGCCGCAAGCAGTGGGCCAACGAGGAGGAAGTACGTCACACATGGATGAAGGGGCTTGAAGAGGCATTGCAGATCGACTTGGACGCGGAGAGAGCCAAACGCGACTCCAGCTACAATAACGTTGTCATCGAGTTCAAAGGCCCCGGTCTCTTTAAGGGGAGTGAGACAAGTCCGAAGTTCATTGAGGCGACCAATGATCGTCTCTTGAAATACATCCCCCATTTGGCTGCTGAGCAAGGGCTGGATGAGAAAGACTACATCGGTATTGCCATCGACGGCGATCATGTGGGCTTTGCCCAAGTCCAAGACAGCAAAATCGTTCACCAGCCACTGATGCCGTTCTCTACCATTGCTTTCCAGATGGTGGTCGATGCGCTGAGAGCAAATTTCCGGCGAGCCATCACATCGGAGAACCTAGCTGAGGACTTTGGGCACCTATCCGAAACAGGCCGTGAGTTCATGCAGGAACTGTCCAATGCCCTTGCTGATGCTCTTGGGCAGCCCGGCAACCGCAAAATCAAGATGCTCTTCGAGGAATGGATAACCTTGTATGGGCAGGCTGCTGACCTCAGCATTCAACAGCGCAAGAAGATCAATGAGTCATTGGGGTTTGATTTCGTGGGTCCGGCCTCCATTGAATTGCCAGCCAAACTTTTCGTTACCCACACCTTTCATTCTCTGCTGATGAAGCTGATCGCGGCTGAGATCGTAGCTGCACATGACATGGCGTCCGGCACCTCCCTAGTCCATGAGCTACTGGCTCTCGGATCGGACGAAGCTCTGATTGAGGCCCTACGCTCGGATGTCGAGAGCGGCGGGTTTTTCAACGCAGTCGGCTTGCGTGGCTTCGTCGAAGAAGCCATCTTTAGTTGGTATCTGGATGCCGCAACCAAGAAGGATATCCGCACGTCGATGTGTTTGGCGATTCGCACCTTGCTGGCCTAACTTTCGGTCTATCGCTTTGATACCATCAAGAAGACCGGCCGCTCGCGCGATGTTCTGCGCGATTTCTATCAGGATTTGGTACCGGAGGAATTGCGTAAGAGCCTTGGCGAGTTCTACACGCCGGACTGGTTGGTTGAGCACTCTGTGTCCAAGCTCGACTACAAGCAAGACAAGTGGCTTGCTGCTCGGCTACTTGACCCGACATGCGGGTCTGGTTCGTTCTTGTTGGAGGTTATTGAGCAGAAACGCCGAGCAGCGCTGGCGGAGGGATGGCCTGCTGAGCAGACCGTGGACATGCTGACCACGACGGTCTGGGGCTTCGACCTTAATCCACTTGCTGTGCAATCCTCTCGCGTCAACTTCCTGATTGCTATCGCAGACCTGTTGATGCAGTGCAAGGGTAAAGACATTGAGATTCCCGTTCTCTTAGCTGATGCGGTGTACTCCCCTGCCTCCTACCCTGACGGCGATCAAAAGGTAGTTGAGTACAGCATTGGCAGCCAGCAAGCAAATCTGAAAGTTATTCTACCTGCCGACTTGGCGCATGATCGCGTGTTGCTCGACAAAGTATTCCAGATCATGGGAGAAGAAATTGAAAACGACACTGAATTCCCGCCTGTTTCTAAGGCGTTGGTGAAGGCCAAAATACTGAGCAAGACGCAGGCCAATGCGTGGAATGACCACCTCAAGACGACCTATGACCAAGTGCTCGCACTACATCGGCAGAACTGGAACGGTATTTGGTTCAGGATCGTGCGCAACTTCTTTTGGTCAGCTACTGCCGGGCAGTTTGATGCCATTGTTGGTAATCCGCCTTAGGTACGATGGTCGAATCTCCCAGAGGCATACCGGAACCGAGCTAAGCCCACCTGTGAAAAGTACGCCATCTTCTCGGACACCAAGTTCCACGGTGGCAACGAATTAGACATTTCCGCCATCATCACCTACACCACGGCTGACAAGTGGCTAGTAGAAGATGGACGGTTAGTGTTTGTAATCACACAGACGCTGTTCCAGTCGCCTTCATCGCAAGGCTTCCGGCGCTTCCGCATCAACGCAACCGACCGGTTGGTACCTATCTCCGTCGATGACATGAAGGAACTAAAGCCGTTTCCAGACGCAGCAAATAAAACGGTTGTCGCCATGTTTACGAAGAAGAGAGAAGACACGACCCGCTATTATCCGGTGGACTATCAGGTCTGGCTTGGCAAGCCCAAGACCGACGATGCAGGTAATCCGAAGAAGGGACGCGGTGGTCAAGTGGTTCGCTTGAAGGCAATCAACCCACGTCTGCATCGTGAAGAGGTGGCCGATCTTGTGGTGTGATTCAGATGGAAGCAAATCCCGTCTCGCAGACTATGGAAGGGGCTCCTTGGGCCATCATGAAGCCAGAGCGCTTCGCCGCATGTCAGCCGATGTTTGGTCCCTCCACTTGGGTCAATGGCCGCAAAGGCATCACGACGGACCTGAATGGCGTCTATTTTGTGGACGTCGTTGACTCGAACTCTGAAACAAAGACGGTCAAGGTGCGAACTCGGCCACATGAAGGCAAAACCGACTTGGGGCAGATGGGGCAGCCGCGTGAATTCTGGGTTGAGGCCGAGAGCTTGTTTCCCTTAGCAAAGGGCGCAGGCGACCTTCATCCATGCTATTTCCTGCCTGAAAACACACTCTATGCGTTCGAGCCAAATAAGGGCATTGATAGGGCATCATTGGACAGCGCTAAGGCGCGCTATAACAGCCACACGAATCCCAAGACATTCCAATTTTTCAAAGCCTACAAGTCATTTTTGGAGTCGCGTTCCACCTTCAGGACGCGCATGAAAGGTGCTCCTTTCTTTGCAATCTACAACGTAGGCGACTACACCTTTGCACCCTACAAGGTCATTTGGGCCGAGATGACGGGCAATTTTTCTGCGGCCGTCGTGGAATCTAGGGCTGTGCCTGGCTACGAGTCGCGTGTTTATGTCCCTGACCACAAGCTCTACTTTGCCGGCTTCGACCAGCCGGAGCCAGCCTTTTACTTGTGCGGATTGCTGCACTCGGAGATCGTCAAGGAGATGATCGAGGCGCACAATGTGGCAACCAATATGGGCGATATCTTCAAGCATGTGAGTCTGCCTGAGTATGACGCCAGTTTGGCCGAGCACAAGGCGCTTGCTCTGCTAGTGAAACAGGCCCATCAAGAGGACGACTTCAAGAAGCGGGCCAATATTGTGGCCAAGATCAGGGTTGATGCTGCTAAGATCATTGAAGCTGAAATCGAACTTCGTCAGCATCGAAGGGGGCTTCTATCACAAGGTGTTCTTGAATAAGGACGACGGCTATCGACGTAGTGCTCTGTAGCAGCGATAAACGCTAAGGATGCTGCCAAGCCTGATGACTTGGATCAGCCGAGCGCAACGTGCTTCATCAAGATGACACGGCCAACTTTCGCTGCGTTCAAGGGGTGGCTTTGAAAGGGGCCAATTCTTGTCGATTTCATATCAACGCACTATCCAAACACAGCCTTTATGAAATATATCTAACATATTTATTTTATTGAATAATCCTTAAAGATAAAATATCCCGAATAAATTTGAAATATCAACTTCAAAAATAACTAAATATTAGGGGCTACCCTAGATAACTGGGACAAATTGTTCTTTCCCAATTGTTTCAAAATAGAGATTTGAACTTTTATTTCACTGTTGTTAAAGCACAATTCGTACTCCTTCAGATACAGCTCAAAATGCTCTTTGGGAATACCGTTAAACTTGCGTAAATAACGTCTTGTCTGATTCCAAAAGTTCTCAATGCCGTCGATGTGATTCTGACGATCGGCAAACGCTTTGGAATGGTTAACGTAGTGATGGATAAAACCACTCACATTCAGTTTATCGCAGCTGCCGAGGCTGTCTGTACAAACAAGGCTGTCAGGCATGATTTTCTTCTTAATAACAGCCTGAGACCTTTGCAAAATAGCCCTTTTCACCCAACAGCCGGAACCCAAACACAGGTTTTCGGCTGTTTCCACCCCAA
>ERZ772766.1712-NODE-1712-length-11518-cov-6.052168_pt1 | contig 11518 bp, 6 predicted proteins | sample MGYA00511379_ERZ772766 | MGnify/ENA primary metagenome ERZ772766 (study PRJEB29015, sample SAMEA2737895) | human oral metagenome | biome: human oral; feature: human-associated habitat; material: dental | place: China | collected 2116 ...
TCATCGCTTTCTTCGCCCTCGCCTGGGTGTTCGCCCCCCGCCACGGCGCGCTCGCCCGGGCCCGGGCCGCGAGGCGGGGGCCGTCCCGGGGGCTGTCCACTGCCCGCAGTTGACGGGTGCGGTGGCGGAGTGCGCTTGTTGGTGGGTGTCCTTGCTGGTGAGTGTCTTCGGCGGAGGGTTGTCCCTCGTTGGTGGGGGCGTTCTCCGTAGGTGGACGCTTCTCCGTGCCCAGGTCACGAGGCGGGGCAGACCGGTTGTTGAGTGCTGTTGGTGTTGTTGCTGACGAGCGGCTGCGCGGGTTCATCCTTCACAACAAAGGGGCTGCAGTGCCGACGCGGCGAGCCGTGAAAACGCCCGTTGTTTCACGTGAAACAACGGGCGTTCTGCGGAGACGGCATGTTTCACGTGAAACAATCGGCGTTGATGTCAAGCCCGATCCCTTGTGCGTCGTTGCGCACGGCGCCACTCTCTATTTGAGTGCCCTTTTTCGCGCGCGATGGTGTAGATGCGCTTTCGCCTGTCTTTGCTCCTGGTCTCAATGTCCGTGGGCTTTATTATCTTCTTCCCGAAGAAAACGCTAGCCGTGGCTCCCACTATTAGTGGCAATGTGTACTCGAAGATGACCGTGAGTAGACTCTCTTGCGCAAGCTCAACGAATTTGTTGAGTCCTGGGCATCCGTCATTCCAGTAGAAGTAGGCAAGGCATCCGAATCCAAGAAGGACGAAAACGAATGCTACCAACGCTGATCTCATGCGGCTGTAGCGCTCAGTTGCCATCACCCTTCGGGCGAGGGCGTCCTCCTCAGCAAGACCGTCAAGACTGAGTGAGTACAGTGTTTGATCGCCAATGTACTGGTGTTGACTAATGGTGTTTCCGTCGCCAATACCGCTGATGTTCTGCTGGTTCATGGGGCGCCTCCACTGGTTGGCCCACCGCCCAACGCGATGTGCCTGACTTGATGATAACAGCGCTCACACGCGCCTAGGAGTCCTACTCCGCTCGTTGCGCGTTGAAGGTGAAGCCCTTGGTCCTGCGCAGCTCCATGAGGTCGTAACGCGGATCGAACCTCGACAGCGCTTGGAACCGCTCGTACACGTCCAGGCCGCGACCCAGGTCGATGACCCAGCCGGTGTCCGTTTTGATGACGCGGTCGTGGATGTCGGCAACGAACTCGTAGTCGATCTCGACGCCGAAATGGCCCCACGTCTGGCAGAGGTCGTTGAGCAGTTGCATCTGCTCAGTGGCTCTGTCGGGCTCTGCCCGACCGGTGGTGAGATGGACGCGAGGGGGTGCCGCCAGGCCGACGGCCTGGACCAGGTGGATCAGGATGTCGTGGATGTTCGCGATCTGGTGGCGCTTCCGCAAGTACGGGTCGACGATGGTGATCTCCTGGGCGTCCACCAGGTAGGGGAGCAGCATCTTGGGCAGGGACACCCCTATCCGTGCTTCGACCTCCTCGCGTTTGGGGATTGCGCGAGAACGCAGGGTGTCGAGGCGGTCGGCTGGTCTGGGAGCAGTCTCCTGCGCCGCCCCGCCCACCGGGGGTTGGGGATGAGTCCCTCCTGTGGTGGGCGGCTCGCCTGCGGGGCGGTCGTCGTCCGCGGTGAAATACTCGGGGTAGTCGATCTCCTCCTGCGTGCGGATAGCGCGCTCGCCACCGGATGCCGACACCGTGTAGAGGAAGTGCGAGCCGGACTCCCGCATGGTCTCATCGAGGCGGATGATCTGGTCCTTCACGCGTTTGCGCCCCTCCATGGCCAGGCGCAGCAGCGACTCCAACTCTGCGGGCGTGCCGTCCCGGTCGGGGTGGATGAGTTTGACGAGGCCGGAGAAGGTCTTGCGGACGGCGTCGCGGTCGCGGGTCGACATGTGGGAGTCCAACTCGAAGTGGCCCGAGAGGTCCCCCGAGAAGTCGAGGGTGCGCAGGTGACGGAGCGCCTCGGCCAGGTAGTCGACGATGAAGCCGTAGCCGGAGGTGAACAACTCGGGCCGGATCACGTCGACCTCCCATCCGGGCAGGTAGTAGTGGATGCGGTCCATGTACGCCGTGTCGTGGTAGGCGTCGGGCAGCGCTTCGAACAAGTCGGAGGTGGCCAGCATGGCGGGCACAGTGCGCATGGTGTTGCCGACGAAGACCATGGACGCCTGCGCTGTCGTGGGGCTGTCGCCCCTCGAGAAGGACTTGTTCGCCAGGTAGTTCTTCATCGTGTCGACCAGGTTCTGCTCGACGCGCTTGCGTCCAGCGAACTCGTCGAAGGCGACGACGTCCCAGAATCCGACGAGGCCGATGCGGTGGGTCGCGTTGTTGACGAAGAGTTTCGCCAGGGTGACCTCGCCGCCGGACACCAGGATCCCGTGGGGTGAGAACTCGGAGTAGATGTGCGACTTCCCGGTGCCCTTGGGGCCGAGCTCCACCAGGTTGTAGTTGCGCTCCACGTAGGGGACCAGTCGCAGGACTTGGAGCATTTTGGCGCGCTCGGAGAGCTTCGAGGGGTCCAAGCCCACGGATGCGACCAGCAGGTCGATCCACTCCTGCGTCGTGAAGTGGCCCCGGGCGTCGGCGTACTCCTCGAAGGAGAACCGGGGCAGCTGGATCGCCTGCAGGCGCGAGACGTTCCACGGGGCAGTCTTGGCGCCCTCCAGGGCGGGGAAGTACGACATGTCGGCCATGCACCACACACCACCGGTGAGCAGGCGGTCGTTGTCGCGGACGGTCTGGTCGGAGACCAGTGCGTTGGCCACCCCGAGGTTCTCGAAGGACGCCACGTAGCGGTCGTTCGCCTCGTCCAGGGAAACGGAGACCTTGTCGATGATCCGGTAGCCGCCCTGCTCGCGTATCCGGGATTTGATGAGTTCTGATTCGCCGCGGTTCACGTAGTGGGCGGCCAGGATCTTACGCACAGATTCGACGCCGGAGCGGATCTCCTCCTCGTTCGTCGTCGCGCAGTACTGCGCGAGCAGGAACTCCAGGACGTAGGAGGGGACGACGGCGTTGCCCTTGACCTGGTGCACCAGGTCCTTGCGGACGATGTACCCGGCGAAGGCGTTGGACGCCTTCGCCTCGACGGGCGTGAGTTCGCGTGTCATAGGGTGAATCCTCCTAGTCCGCCGAAACCGGTGTCCCGGACTTCCAACTCCAGTGACGCGACGGGGGCGTCCGATGCGCGCATTCCGTTGACGACCTTGTGTGCGGCCAGCAGCACCGTCTTTCCCGCGTACTCCTGCAGGATCCCATCCAGCAGGATGAGTTCAACGGTTCTGGCACGGTCAAGGCGCGTGGCCTCGACCGAGTCCAGAGTGAGGCGCTCCACGTTCGACAGGGTCTTTCCGGTGTCGGCGTCAATGATGCCGACCGTGATCTCAATGGGCCGGATGCGCTCGGCGATGGGGTCCTTCTGGATGACTTTCGGAGTGATGCGGGTCATGCTGATCCGCGATGTGGAGTAGGAGAGCTCGACCTCGACATCACGGGCTCTGAGTCCGGCGGTTGTGTTGACCTCGATGACGGGGACACTGATCTCCTGCAGGCTGGCGCCACCGTGGACGAACTGGTCGCCCCGGCCCTGAATGCGGCTCCTGCGCATCCCGAAGGGCAGTGCGACATCCGGCCCGGAGGCGAGCCCGACATCGGCGGCGGGGAACACGGTGAAGTCGTCGCTGCTCTCCATGGCGTTGCCCAACTGGTAGCGGCGTTTCTTGAGGAGGATCTTCTCGGCGCGGGGCGCGGTCCCCTGCTTGGCGGTCGTGTCGTCGGGCAGGGGCCGGGCCTGGTAGAGGAAGCCATGGTCGGCGGTGATGAGGATCCGGTGGAAGTCCGCGGAGCGCAGGCGCGTGACCAGCGCAGCGAGATCCGTGAGTGCCCTCTCAACCGCCTCGGGCGTTCCGCTCTCGGAGGCCGCGTGGTCGCCGACGGCGTCGATGTGGTCGTGGTAGACGTAGATCGCTGCCATGCCCTTGCCCAGGGCGCGCAAGTCGTCCCTGAGCATTCCCGCGATCGTCTGGTACGAGTGCGCGGTGATCCGGTCGCCGCTGGCTGCCCGCAGCACCGCGTCGCGCGCGGCCAGGCCACCCGTGGGCTCGCCGTCGGCCCGTACCTCCAACGCGTCGGCCCGCACACTGGTGCTGAGACTGCGGTTGGGCAGCAGTGCGGCCATGCCCAGCGCGGTCACGGACGGCAGCAGCGTGTACCACGGGGTGATCTCGACGGTGGCGCCCCCGCGGGTGATGAGTCTTTCGGCCAGTTCGGCCCCCGCCTCGTACCTGAGCGCGTCGGAGACGATGACTGCGGTTTTCTTCGCGTTGCGGACCATGAGGTCGTAGAAGTCGGATTGTCGGCCCGGGTTCGACGAGGCGTGGGCGGGAATGCGCCATGTGGGGAGCGCGCGGACCGCCGCGTCCCACTGGGCGGACAGGGGCCGCAGGAAGTCGTGGAGGTAGATGGTCTCGACGGCCGCGTCGAGCTCTCCGAACACGTCGGGGTCCCCGGTGGCGCGCGAGGCGCGGACGTAGTGGCGGTACGCCTGGTCCACCTGCCACAGGCCGTTCGCAGCGTCGGTGTAGAGGGCGAATCCCTCACCCGCGGTGCGGAACGCGGCGTCCCGGTGGGTGTGGACCAGGTGGAGGAACCGGCCGCCGGCCTCGGCGGCCTCCCAGGCGCTGGCGGATTCCTCCTTCCAGAGCGAGGAGGCGCGCCTGCTCCTCTGCGTGCGCACGTCGGCCGCATTGGCGCGTCCGTCGATCAGGGAGGCGACCGCGCGGCGGATCAACTGGTCGTCGACGCCCGGGGTGACCAGGTCCCGCTCCAGGTCTGCGGTGTCGAGGCTGGGGAGTTCTTCGGCCAGGCCAAGGTCCTCGCTGATGCGCGTCGCCCAGACTTTGACGGCGTCCTGGTTCTTGACGCCGCCCATCCAGGTGGCGAAGTCGCGTTGCGCCGAGGCGAGGGCGGGGTCCCAGCCCCGGCGCTGTTCGATGAAAAGCCATGTCATGAGGTTGCTGAACTCTGGGTCCCCCTGGTACTTCCAGATGGAGCGCGCCCCTTCCCAGAAGAAGTCGACGAGCCCCCATTTGAGTTTGCCGATCTTAGCCTGTTCGCAGGCGTCGGAGTTGGCCAGTTCGACGAAGATCGAGGAGAAGGAGTGGTCACGGATGTCCAGCAGGACGGCGCTCATGACGGCCAGCAACTTGTTCTTGTCGTTGATCCGGATTTTGCGGTCTTTGATGCGGCGGACGCGCTCACGGGTGAAGAAGCCGTCGTACTCGCGCAGGACGGGCGTCAGGTCGTCGTCCAGGGCAAGTTCGCGGGCCAGTATCGACGAGGCGTCGGCGGAGAACGCGGGGTACCCGCAGCGGATGTCGGCCAGCAGGTCCGTGTCCAGTGGGGGCAGGCCACCGGGACGGTAGAGGATGAACGCGTCTTTCGGTTGGTCGTGGAGGATTCGGAGTTTGGTGGCGAACTCGTTGTGGTCGACGGTGATGAGCTGTGCGTCCGGCACCAGGGCGGCGACCTCGTCGACCTGGTCGGTGTACTCGCGGCCCTGGTCGAGCCAGGTGACCAAGCGCGCGCGCGTCAGCAGTTCGCGCAGGCCGTCGGCCAATGCGGAGGCGTCGATTCCACTCATGGCCTTATTGTCGCACCTCCGGCACGGCATCGGTGCAGAGGCGGGCGCGCAGTTCTTTGAGCCGGCCGATGGCCCGCCGGAGGCTGTCGTTGTTCTGAGCGGCGCGCTCGGCGTCCCAGTAGTCGGTCATGAGGTCGGCGAGGTGACGTGTATAATCGTCAGAGAACTGCAAGTCGTTCCCGTTGCCCTGGGTCATTCTCCGGCCTTTTGGAGACTTTGACTTTCTGAGAACTTTGAGAAGCTCGTTCTTGTGGTTGCGTATCGGTGCGAGCTTCTGCGATGCGGGGATCGCTGCAATGTCCACGCCGCAAAAGCTGGCCAGTCCCTCGCGGTCCGCGAGTACCCAGGATTCGATGCACGTGCAGACGATACGGAGGACGAAATCGTCGGGGGTGTTCGTGAGTCCCGTTTCAAGCGTTTCCCGCATATCGACTGGGCATTTGTTGTCACTGTCGAGGAACAGGATGCGAGGGATCTGCCTGGCCGCTTCTGCGTGCTTGGCGATTTTGCGGACTATGTTTCCGCTCCCCTTCTCGGAGGAGATTGTGTACTCATCGGAGGCCCATCCCGTTGCCGTCATAAGGGCGCGCACAATGGGTTCATCAGTGTTGCCCTCGACGAAAACCTGTGGGTGCCTTCTGACAGTCATCGGTGGTCCCATATTCCGAGTGGGATTTGTCGCCGGTTCACGGAGTCCACGGCGTCGGATAGGGGGAAACCCGTTTCGACGAAGCTGCGCACACGGGGGTCTTGCGACTCTGAGAGAAGCGTCCCTTTGGTTCCCGTGTCGGTGGGCTCAAGCATGAGAACCTGGTCGGGACGGATGAGTTCGTTGTCGATGAGGCCGGGGGAGTGGGTGGTGATGATCATCTGGACGTTCCTGTCCGTTGCGACCGCAGCGAAGAAGTCTGGAAGCGAACGGACGACGGAGGGCTGCATGAACAGCTCGGGCTCCTCGATGAGGACCAGCGACGTGTCTTTTGGAAGCGTTGCCAGTTCGAAGAGGATTCCGAGGATACGCAGAGTTCCTTCGGAGAATCGCATGTGGGTGAAGACGCCCGGTTTCTGGGGGTCGTCGCTGTAGAAGATGATGTCGTCGTTCGCGCCGATGCGCACATAGCTCAAACGGGGTATTTCGGGAACTATCGAAGCCAGGATCGGCCGGATGCACGCGATTGCGGGTTTCAAGACTGCGTCGGGGCGCGAGGCGACGCGCTGGGTGAAACCGGTGGCGTGCTCGTCGTAGCGCCCGCGCTCGAGCATCTTCTTCGGATTCGGGTGGATGTAGTGGATACCGGTAAAGTAGTCGCGGATACCCTTGAAGCTGTTGCTCAGAGTTGCGCTTTGTAGGGCAGTTTCATGTGCGAACAGCACCTCCTGACCCAACATGTGTTCCGCGCGCGGGAAAAGATGAACTTTTCCATCAGCGGTAAAGATGTCTTCTGTTTTGATGGAGGGATTGTCGGCTAATTCTTCTCCGACTTCCTCGCCGTCGTAAATTACAGGTTCGTAACCTTGTATCAGTGAAAGCTCATAGCCTTGCAGAGCGCTGTTATCGAACTTGAATGCGAGGGTGCATTCTTCGGCATTACCGTGAACGATCGATCGGAAGCTATCTCGCTTATTTACTGATGCCTCGATCAGTCCGGCGTTGGCCACGTCGGAGATGAAGCGCAGGGCGTCGAGCAGGTTGGACTTGCCGGAGGCGTTGGGGCCGACGACGAAGAGGCGTGTGTTCAGGTCGAACTCGATGTGGGCGAAGTTGCGCCAGTTCCGCAGCTCCACGTGCGTGAGTTTCATGGGCATCGTCCTTTCCCTCGTCTTCGTCCAAGCGTGTGCGGCCCGGTACCCGCAAGCGTGTTTCCTCTAGTTTCCCATGATCAGGCTAACTCTGCGTGGACCACCAGATGTTGCCCTTGCGCTTCTGGTCGGTCATCCATTTCAAATCGTCAGGCATCTGGAGTGCCGGGGAGGCCAGGTCGTCGAGGTCCTCGCGCATCCCGTAGGCCAGTTTGAGGCGGTTCACACGCGCCCCGTCGTCCAGGTCGAGGACGATGCGGCGCTGCGAGAGCGGGTAAAGGGTGGAGTCGATGTACCCCTGGACGTCGTGCAGCTGGGCGCTCAGCTTCTCTCGTTTCCTCAGCGCGCGGGTCCGGTCGCTGCCGCCCGTGTCCGGCAGGCGCCGGTCGATGGCTTGGATCTGGTCGGCAAGCTTCGCGACGACTTCGGAGGCGTACTCGGTGAGCACATGCCCCACAGTGTCGGGAGTGTAGCGGTGCAGGTACATGAGGGCCTTGAAACCGCCTTTAGGCGACGAGAACATCCAGTAGACCGGGCGGTTGGAGTAGGCCTGCTCGTGGTCCTTGAGGAAACCGCTCTTCATGTACTTGAGCAGTGCTGCCCGCGAGTCCATCACCGGTCTCGGGGGCTGGAAGTCCGAGTCACTCGACGTTGGTTTCACGGCCAGGCAGCGCGCCAGGAAGTCGAGGTTCTGCCCGAGGCTGTCCGCACCCAGTAGCGCGCTCAGCGCATCGGCGAGGCGCAAGTCCGCATTGTCGTGGAAGAGCGAGTCGGTGATCGGGACGATCCCATCGGCGTCGGGCATGAACGAGGCGGTGGGCACCCGCGCCTGGAAATCGTCGAGCGTCGACCCCTGGTCCGCCAGGATCAAGCCGGGCGCTTCGAGGCTGTAGCGGCCCATAATGACGCCGATCAGCCAGGAGACCAGTTCCTTCGCGCTGCGCTGGTAGTGCAGCCACCGGTACTCCTCCTCGCCGCGCTCAGCGTCTTTCGAGGGGGCGAACGCGAATCGCGGATTGTAGGTCAGTGACACGCGGGACAGGGGCACGTCGATCTCGACCTCGCCGTCCAAGCCGTACACACCGGCCCAGAATCGGTTGTTCTCGCTCTCCAGGCGCTGGGCCTCCCGGGCGGTGCTTACGCTGCGCTCGTACCAGGCGGCGAAAAGCTCCTCCAACAGGGATGAATCGCCCAACAGGTAGGGCGGGCGCTGGAAGTCCCACGAGGTCTCGCGGGCGTCCCAGTCATCCCGGAAGATCTCAATCAGGCGTTCAATGGGTGTCGGGTCGAAACTCTCGGGTTTGATCCACGGAAGAGTCTTGATCTGTCCGACTTCGAAGTGGGTGCCGGGAGCAATAGCTTCAAGAACTTTGGTCACAACGGTGGAGTTCGCAAAGGACATTATGGCCGGGTGGTGTTCTGTATCAGAAAATAATGCCTGTCCCACATGACTGAATATAAAACTCTCGTTGTAGAGACGGAAGGATGGGGCGCCACTTGAAACGTTAGACCACGAGACGCACGGCTTGAAGTAGCAGTCAGGATTGCGCACAACCGACCGGGGTCTGAAATCCCAGATCTCCTTGCCGTCATTCTCCCAGTTGATGAGGTAGTCCTGGTTGCCCCACCACTTACGGAAGGATCCTCCCTTGTTGTGGGGGAACCACCGTGCGCCGGAGGCGTCGGCGTCCTCCCTGCTGGTCGCCGTCAGGTACGAGCGGGACATGCTGACCTCGAACCATAGGCGGAGGAACCGCTCGTTATCGGCGGTAGCAAGGCCCTGGCGAGGCCGCGCAACCTCAGCCAGCGGGGTTCCCTTTTCGAAGGCCGCGAGCATGCCCTCGCTGGCCCAGTAGACGATAGGACGCCCCGGAATTCTCGCGAAATCCGCGTTGCTCGCCGTGTACCGGTGTGGGTCGTCCTCAGATCGCGCGGCTCGTCGAAGAACGGAGTCCTTGAATGCCTCGCTTGTTCCTTCGGTCATGCGCAGGAAGACACTCCTGTGAGTCCCCTCAGCACTCACATTTGTCAATGTGAAAGCCGTCGTCTGCACGACCTCTCCGCTAATCGAATCGAATGCGCGCGTGCCCAAATGCGCCATATTCTCCAAGGACACGGCGGAGAGCATCCACGGGCGCAGTTTCTGGTAGGACTTCAGGAACATCCACGAGTGCATGGTGATCATCCCAATACTGCCGCGGCGCACGACCAATGAGGATGCCCGCTGGATGAACATTGTGCACAAATCCGGGTAGGAGTCGGGGTAGTTGTGGCGTGCAAACCGCTTGATTTCTGGGAATTCGTCCCGATACGGCGGGTTCGCCACCATCGTCGTGTAGCGGGAGTCCTCCAGGACCCGGCAGATCCCCGCCGCCTCGCGCCACTGATCCGCATCGGCGGAACCGAGCTGCACCTCGCGTCGGCCCTCCTCGATACTGCGGGCAACGGCCTCGAAGACCTCAGCGGTCCCAGCGGGCACACGGATGAGGGAGCCGAAGGTGTCGGCATTGCGCAGGTCCTCGATGACGCGGTTGACCTCCAGCCCCGCCGACGCGCGCTCGCTATCCTTGCTCCCGAAGGCACCGCGCACTGCCTGTGCGATCTCGGTGGGGGAGAGGTCCTCCAAGACGACCGAGTGGACGCGGGTGATGCGCGGCCGCCCAGCACCAGGTCCTGCGGCCTTGCGGTCCTGCTCGCGCAGTTTGCGCTCCAGGAAACCCGGGTCGTGCTCCACGGCCTTCATCATGAGGGCGAAGGACGCCAACTGGACAGCCCGGGCGTCGATCTCCGCGCCGAACAGGTTGTTGTCCAGAATGGCCGCTGCGATCCGCCGCCTCGGGTACCCCGCCTCCACGTACATCTGCCACAGGACGTCGAAAGCGTAGGTGAGCATGTGCCCCGACCCGCACGCCGGATCGATGACGCGGAAGTCCTTCGGGTCCCCGATCCCCATTCCCTGGTCCTCCTGGCCCGGTACTGGGGCCACCAGATAGTCGAAGCGGTCGCGCAGGGGCGAGTCCGGGTGGGCGCGCAGCCACTGCGCCCCCACCGTGTTCTCCACCAAGTACCGCACGATCCAGTGCGGCGTGAACAACTGGGTGACCGGGGCCAGATCCTTGCTGGTGATCTTCACCTTCGCGTTGTTGATCTGCTGCTTGCGTTCCGCGATGTAGAACTGGTAGAGCCAGCCGATCACCTCCACGCTGGGGCCGCCCGACTCGCCCGCAGCGATGCCCTCCACGATGTCCGCCCGCACGCTCGATGCCGACAGCAGGTCGCTGGGCGGCACCAGGTTCGTCCAATGGTCCCCGGCGGGGAACATATCCGGTATCAGCGGGTGCCACAGGTCGAAGTAGGCGCTCAGCAGCACCACGTACGCCTCCACGTCCCGGTTCTCGAAGAGCAGGCGCCCGACCCGCTGCGCCACGCCCGGACGTCCGTCCGCGCCCGGACCGGCGGGAGCGCGATCAATGCGGGGATCGAAAGCGCCGACCCGCGCCTGCGACAGGCACTCGGGCTCGGAGGAGGCGCCGGTGGGCGTCACCACCATGTGCGTCCCCGACACACCGACGGCGTCCATGTACCGAAGCGCCGTCAAACGGTTGAACCACGAGTACGCCGCCTCCCGCGCCGCGTCCTCGACGCCGCCGTGGTGGGCCACCGCCTGTTCGATCCGCCTGCGGTCCTCCGCCTCGGTCAAAGGATCGTCCAGCAGCCGCTGGATCGCCCCCGTCGCCTGGCCGATGAGGCGCGCGCGCGACTTCGTCGCCAACGACTCCAGCGCGTTGATATTGATGTCCATCTCGTTCCTCAGCGTCGGATGATATTGCCGTTCGAAACAGCCCTGTGCAAAGCGGTGCGCAGCTCCTCGACGTAGGCGTCCACGTCGCCGGGAGTGCGTATCGTCGTGCGGCACAGGTCGCGGGTGAGTGCGGAGAGCTGGACGACCTGGGGCGGTGCCGCGCGCCCGCCGGGCGCCTCATCGGAGTGGCCGTGCCCCTCGTCGACCTGCTCGCGCGACGCGATCAGCCGGGCGAACAACTCCGCGGACAGCGCATCCGCTTTCTGTGCGGCGATCACGATCGCCCCCGGGTCGGTC
>ERZ772766.1717-NODE-1717-length-11504-cov-9.634291_pt1 | contig 11504 bp, 6 predicted proteins | sample MGYA00511379_ERZ772766 | MGnify/ENA primary metagenome ERZ772766 (study PRJEB29015, sample SAMEA2737895) | human oral metagenome | biome: human oral; feature: human-associated habitat; material: dental | place: China | collected 2116 ...
TGATCATTAACGACAAAGGGGAGCTACTTGATTTTCTTCTTACTCCGGGTAATGTCGACGACAGAGCTCCCTTGAAACACATGGACTTCCACAAACGGATCTTCGGGAAGCTCTTCGGAGACAGGGGGTATATCTCGAAAGACCTCTTTGAACAGCTCTTCATTGACGGAGTCCACCTCTTCACGCGTCTGAAAAAGGGTATGAAGAATGCCTTGATGCTTCAACATGACAAGATTATGCTTCGGAAAAGATCTCTGATCGAGACTGTTAATGATCAACTCAAGAATATCTGTCAAGTAGAGCATACACGCCATCGTTGCTTCCCAAACTTCATTATCAATCTGTTATCGGCTTTGGCCGCTTTCTCCTTTTTCGACAAAAAACCTTCCATCAACACCGCTGAGGAGATTGTACACACCTCTTTCCTGCCGGTTGCTTAGGTCGAACTCGCGTTATTCATGCTCGCATGATGGGCTATACGGCTCAAAAGGTGCTCTTGACGCCAGATCGTAGCGAATACACATTCGTCTTGGCCGAGGCGTCTGTCATGCTGAAAGAGGTGAAGGTGCGCGCCACACCCATCAGTGGCGCCGGCGACACGACGCGTTACCTCGCTTCATCCTTCGCCCGCGAGAACGACATCACGCTGGCCGATGTGATCAAGCGCATGCCGGGCTTCCACATCTCTGCCGACGGACGCATCAAGTACGCCGGGCGCGAGATCAGCAATTTCTAGATCGACGGGTCGGACATGATGACAGGCAACTATACCACAGCCATACGCAGCATCAAACACGATGACGTGGGGCGTGTGGAGGTGATCGAACACCATCAGCCGATCAAATTGTTTGAGGACTTGCTCTTCTCCGACCAAACGGCCGTCAATGTCACGCTGAAAGAGACGGCCAAGAACCGATGGGTGGGAGTGGTCGAGGCCGGCGGCGGAGTGCCGCGTCTGTGGCAGGTGGACGCAAGCGCCATGCGTTTCGCCCAAAAGGTGAAGACGATGAACACCTATAAGAGCAACAATACGGGGCGCGATGTGGTAGGCGGAGGCACGTCGGGAGGCGGATCGGCGCGTGAGGTGATCGCTCTGCCGAGCGCCGACAATCCGTACTTGGAGCGCAGCAGGACGCTCTTCAACCGCTCGCACCGACTGAGCCTCAACAACCAATGGGACATGGGGAGATCGTTCACCCTCACGCCGTGCATGGAGCTGTTCGGGGCTGAGACGGAGAGCGACGCGGCCGAGACACGCCGTTACTACCTTGACGACGGGCAGACGCGCGAGTTGACAACGCGCCAGAGCGGGCGGCGACGCCTCCACGGCGCTTCGCCCTCCGTCCGCCTCGAGGCGAACACCCGCCGGATGTACCTCAGCAACGTATTGACTTCCGATATCCGACGCTCCTCCGGCCATACGGACGCCGTCGGGACTTACTCGAATGTGACCGACGGGCAGGTGGACGGCGCTTATCTCCGCAACGATCTCCACGTCCTTTTTCGCCGCGGACGAAGAGTGGTTGGCATCAAGTCCGCCATCGAATGGAGCCGGCTGCCTCAACGTCTCGACATCCGGCATGCTGAGGCCGAAATGGGCGAGCGGATCGGTGCCTCAGCGTTCCGTGTGCAGACTTCTACCTCGCAAATGATCGGCTTCGGCCGAGCCACCCTCTCGCTCGAGGAGGGATTCTCCTACGATCAGAGCACCTTCCAAAGCGACCTTCGAGGGGTTATCCCTGGCGACTCGACGCGCAACGACTTCTGCTATCGCACGGCCTCACTCCGCGTCACCCCTTCGCTCAACATCGGCCTCACGGCCTGGAATTTCGGGCTCTCCATCCCGGCCGACTTCCGCCACAGCGACTACATCGACCGCCTTGCCGACCGCTCCTACATCGACCGCCGGCTGCATCTTTCGCCCACGGCATACGTCGTCCGCATCTTCGGTCGCTACGTCACGACCTCGCTCAGCGGCTCATGGCAAAGCCAGCCCGAGGATCCCTCTGCGTTTTTCTCCGCCCCCCTCGTCGCGTCGTATCCCTATCTGCAGACCGGAACGACGGCATACAGCCGTGCGGAGATGACGACCGTGAGCGCCATGATCCGTTACAAAAACATCCTTCACGGCCTTTTCGGCAACCTCATTTGCACCCGCATGTGGCAACACAGCCGACTGATGCCCACGCAGGACTTTGGCGAGATCTACATCACGTCCGGCTCCGTCCATCGTCCCCACCTCAATCTCTCGGACTACGTGGCCGCCAGCCTCAGCTATATGATCCCCGCCATTCGCGGTGGCGTGACCCTGAACGGCAGCTTCTCGTCCAGCCAGTCGCAACTCATGCAGAGCGGTCACTTGCGACGGCTCACAAGCTCCATGCGTCAGCTGGGGCTGCATGCTTACGCCTCGCCCCGTTCCTGGCTCGATCTGGATTACACCGCCGACCTCTCCGACTACATCTATCGTCCGGATCACGCCGACCGGCAGACCACCCGCACCCTGCACCAGCAACTTTCGGCCACCCTCACGCCGCTCTCCGCGCTGAGCTTCACCGCCTCCGGGAGTCATTATTACCACACCCTCGCCGGCTCCGGCAAGCACGTCTGCCTGCTGGACGCCCGCGTCGCTTGGCGCCTCTCACGGCTCTTCACCTTCCGACTGACGGCGCAAAACCTGCTCGATTATCGCACGTTTGCCTACACCTCCTACACGGATCTTATGGCCGTCGAGCAGACCTATCGCCTGCGGCCGTTCACGCTTCTGCTCACGGTTCTCACGACTTTTTAGCGGCGTGTGCGGAAACGATTCGCATCCCTCCGCGAGCGCTAAGGCGCTGCTGAACTTGCTTTCCACCGTGCAATTGTCTGAGACAATCGGCAGGGTGCGCGAGACCCAATTGTTTCAGACAATCGGCAGAGTGCGTGTGACCCCATTGTCTGAGACAATCGACTGAGAAAGTTTCTGGCGGATCGATTGCGTTACGGCTTCTGCGCCCTCCGCTTTATGTCGCAATGTCAGCTGGGGCGTCTGTTAAAAACAAAGGGAGGTCGGGCTATTGCAGTTAAGCCCGGTTAAGCCTGAAAAGTAGCTGGTTAAAAGTGCGAAAAAGGGCAGCGAAGCAAAGAATAATTGCACCCTTTTTGAGTTTTCAGACCACGTCTAATCTCTAATCAATTAAAGATCGAAACAATGAATGCAATGTGGAAAAAAGGACTGGTGATCGCCCTCGTAGCGGCGATCAGCTTCGTGTCGGCCCTCGGTGCCGTCACTTATATGGCTCACCGCAACGCCGACGTGCGTGCACTGGTGGGCAACGACGATGTGTTCAAACAGCCGGTGCACCTGACGGGTTACGAGGCTGCACCTGCCGAACGCACCGACTTTACCTATGCCGCCGACATGGCCGTGCACGCCGTGGTGCACATCAAAGCCACCACCAAGGTGGACTCCCGCATGCAGCGCGGCGGCGACATCTTCGACCCCTTCGAATTCTTCTTCGGCAACGGTGGCGGCTTTCAGCAGCGCACACCCCAGCCGCGCGTCGGGTCGGGATCGGGCGTGATCATCTCCACCGACGGGTATATCGTAACGAACAACCACGTGGTTGAGAACTCCGACGAGCTGGAGGTGACGCTCAACGACAACCGTAAGTTCTCCGCCAAGATCATCGGCACCGATCCCAGCACGGATATCGCCCTGATCAAGATCGAGGCCAAGGATCTCAAGACGCTTCCCTTCGGCGACTCCGAGCAGCTCAAGGTGGGCGAATGGGTGCTGGCTGTCGGTAACCCGTTCAACTTGAACTCTACCGTCACGGCGGGCATCGTCAGCGCCAAGGGGCGCGGCATCATGACGGGCGGATCGGACCGCAACAAGATCGAGTCGTTCATCCAGACCGATGCGGCCGTGAATCCAGGCAACAGCGGCGGTGCACTCGTCAACACGCGCGGCGAATTGGTGGGCATCAACACGGCTATCTATTCCGAGACGGGCAACTTCGCCGGCTACTCCTTCGCCGTGCCCATCAGCATCGCGGGCAAGGTGGTCAGCGACCTCAAGCAGTATGGAGCCGTGCAGCGTGCCGTCTTAGGCATATCGATTCAGAATGCAGAAGCCGCAGCTTCGAATGATAAGAAGGTCAAGGAACTGGAGGGTGCCTATGTGGCCGAGTTCGCCCAGTATAGTTCGGCCAAAACGGCTGGCATAGAGGTGGGCGACGTCATCACGGCCGTCAATGGCGTGCGTGTTCGCTCCGGCAATGCGTTGCAGGAGCAGATCGGCAAGTTCCGCCCGGGTGACAAGGTGAAGCTCGACGTGGATCGCTACGGATCGAAGAAGACCTTCACCGTGGAGCTGCGCAACTCGCAAGGCAGCACGGCGGTGGTGAAGAAGAATGGCGACGCGTCGGAGGTGCTCGGAGCCGCCTTCCGCGCCCTCAGCGACGAACAAAAACGCGAGTACGGTGTTAGTTATGGCATCGAGGTCAACGGTATCAGCCGCGGCAAGGTGCAGGAGGCTGGCATCCGCAAGGGCTTCATCATCATGGTGGTGAACGACCAGCGCATCACTTCACCCGAAGACCTCTTCCAGATCGTGGAGCGTGTGCAGAAAGGCTCGTCCGAGGAGCAAGGCCTCTTCATCAAAGGCTTCTACCCGAACGGTCGCACGCAGTTCTACGCCATCAATCTGTCGGAGTAAACCGATGGGCGAGACGCCGCAGCATAGCGCCTATGCGTAAAGATGCAGCGCCTCGCCCTATCTTTGCGCCCTGTATTCCATTGATATATATCATCATCTTATCGAATGAGACAATTAAAGATTACCAAGTCAATCACCAATCGTGAGAGTGCATCGTTAGACAAATACCTTCAGGAGATCGGCCGCGAAGACCTGATCACCGTCGAGGAAGAAGTCGAACTTGCACAAGCCATCAAGAAAGGCGACCGCAAAGCGCTGGAGAAGCTCACCAAAGCCAACCTGCGCTTCGTCGTTTCCGTGGCTAAGCAGTACCAGAACCAAGGCCTGAGCCTGCCCGACCTCATCAACGAGGGCAACCTGGGACTGATCAAAGCCGCCGAGAAATTCGACGAGACACGCGGATTCAAGTTCATCTCTTACGCCGTGTGGTGGATCCGCCAATCCATCTTGCAGGCCCTGGCCGAGCAGTCGCGTATCGTGCGCTTGCCGCTCAATCAGGTCGGGTCGCTCAACAAGATCGGCAAGGTGCTTTCCCGCTTTGAGCAGGAGAATGAGCGTCGCCCGTCGGCCGAAGAGCTGGCCGAAGAGCTGGACATCCCCGTGGACAAGATCACGGACACCCTCAAGGTCTCCGGCCGACACGTCTCAGTGGACGCCCCCTTCGTCGAAGGCGAGGACAACAGCCTGCTCGATGTGCTTGTCAACGAGGACACCCCCAACACGGATGGGACATTGATGTACGAATCGCTGTCGAGAGAAATCGACAGAGCACTTGCTACACTCACCGAGCGCGAAAGCGACATCATTAAGATGTTCTTCGGCATCGGCTGCCAAGAAGTCACACTGGAAGAGATCGGCGATAAATTCGGGCTCACTCGCGAGCGCGTCCGCCAGATCAAGGAGAAGGCCATCCGACGCTTACGGCAGGGTACACGCAGCAAGCTGCTGAAAACTTATTTGGGTTGAGCTTTACGGATACACGTCGCCCCCGCCCGATGAAGGACGCGGGGTAAAAACTCCAAGCTCGGGGAAAAAAGAATCCCGGGAGTGCTTCTATCAAAAGAGCGCTTCCGGGATTTCCTTGTTTATGGCCTTGCCTTTTCCCTTGAGGGATCTTCTTTTCTTGCCTTGATACAAGAAAAGAAGCAAAAGAAAATCAAGGCGTCAGGGACGCCGGCCAACTTTGCAGCGGCCTTACTTCTCGTTGAGGAACGGATAACCGTAATGCACCGGCGGAACGAACGTCTCCTTGATGCAGCGCGGGTTCGTCCAGCGGATCAGATTCAGCGGGCCACCCGCCTTGTCGTTCGTACCCGAGGCACGCGAACCACCGAAAGGTTGCTGCGCGATGACGGCTCCCGTCGGCTTGTCGTTCACGTAGAAGTTGCCCGCCGCATAGCGCAGCTTGCGGAAAGCCGTCTCGATGGCGTAACGGTCGCAGGCGAAGATGGAGCCGGTCAGGCCGTAAGGCGACGTGCGATCGCAGATCCCGAGCGTCTCCTCATACTTCGCGTCGTCATAGACGTAGATGGTGATCACCGGGCCGAAGATCTCTTCGGTCATCGTCTTGAAGGTCGGGTTCGTCGTCTGGATCACCGTCGGCTCGATGAAATAACCCGTCGACTTGTCGCCCTTGCCGCCGAAGATGATCTCCGCGTCGGACGCCTCACGAGCGTGGTTGATGTAGCCCATGATGTTGTCGAACGAAGCCTCGTCGATCACGGCGTTGATGAAGTTCGTGAAGTCTTGCACGTCGCCCATCTTGATCTCCTTCAGCATCTCGCCCACGCGTTCCTTGATCTCTTTCCACAGCGACTTGGGCAGGTAGGCACGCGATCCGGCGGAGCACTTCTGGCCCTGATACTCGAAGGCGCCGCGCACGATGGCTGCGGCCACGTCTTCAGCCGGAGCCGAGGGATGGGCGAAGATGAAGTTCTTGCCGCCCGTCTCACCCACCACCTTGGGATACGACTTGTACTTCTTCAGGTTCTCGCCCATCTGACACCAGAGCGTATTGAAGGTGTTCGTGGAGCCGGTGAAGTGGAAGCCGGCAAAGTCGGGGCTGGACAAGATCACGCGCCCAACCGTGCTGCCCTGTCCGGGGATGAAGTTCACCACGCCGTCCGGCAGACCGGCCTCTTTGAAGACCTTCATGAGGAGGTAGTTCGAATAGATAGCCGTCGTCGAGGGCTTCCACACGGCCACGTTACCCATCATAGCCGGCGCCATGTTGAGGTTCGAGGCGATGGAGGTGAAGTTGAACGGCGTCAGCGAGAAGACGAAGCCCTCCAGGGCGCGATACTCCAAGCGGTTGATGATGCCCTTCTCCGAATACGGTTGGTCGGCATAGATCTGCCCGGCGTAGAAAGCGCTGTAACGCAGGAAGTCGATCAGCTCGCACGGGGCGTCGATCTCGGCCTGGAAGGGATTCTTGCTCTGGCCGAGCATCACGGCGGCGTTGAGCAGGTAGCGATACTTCGTGGCGAAAAGTTCAGCCGCACGCAGCATCACCATCGCGCGCTCCTCCCACGGCAGCATCGACCAGTCGTGGTGTGCCTTCATGGCCGCGTCGATAGCCATCTGCACTTCCTTTTCGCTCGCCTTGTGGTAGGTAGCCAACACGTGACGATGGTCATGCGGCATCACCACCTTGTCCGTCTGACCCGTTCGGATCTCCTGGCCGCCGATCACCAGCGGGATGTCCCATTCTTCAGCGCTCAGCTGCAACAAAGCCTTCTTCAAGGCTGCTTTATCACTCGTGCCGGGAGCATACGTCTTGACCGGCTCATTTCCCGGATTCGGGAATCGGTAAATCGAATTGTTCATAAATCTGTTTCTTCTTTGGTTTGAAGTGTGGACAAAGATATATTCCTGCGTCCAATCTTCCTTTCCGTCCCCACGACTGACCGCCACCCCAATCGCCCCGCGGGATACGAGAGCCATGCCCGTTTGACGCTGGCGAAGACTTCGACGAAGCCATACAAGCCTGTGCGGGGCTGATTTACGGTAAATCGGAGCCATGCAAGCCTGCGCGGAGCTGATTTACGGTAAATCGAGGCCCTGCAAGCCTGCGCGGAACTGATTTACGGTAAATCGAGGTCCTGCAAGCCTGCGCGGAACTGATTTACGGTAAATCGGAGCCATGCAAGCCTGCGCGGAGCTGATTTACGGTAAATCGAGGCCACATCTATCGGCGCAAAGGCTTTCGTTTTTCCGTTGCCCGTTTACATTTGCCGCCGATAACGAATTATTCACATCGGAGGCGCTGTAAAAATTGCCTCCCAAGGGGTGCCTTACTTACACAGGCTGAGATCATACCCTAAGGACTGCCCACTGAATGAGTTCTCGAGAAAATTCGGAGGGCGGCCCCAGAACCTGATCCGGGTAATGCCGGCGGAGGGACAATGGTGGTTTTCATCTCTTTTATTGTGCGGTAAATCGCCCCCATTTAATTGATGCAATCAAATGAGGAAGATTTTCTATGCAGTGGCCGGACTGCTGATCGTGTCCGGCAGTATGTCGATCGCGGCGCAGCAAGCGACCGTGGATACGACGCAAGTGTATGAACTGAACGAGGTAGTTGTCTCGGCCGTACAGGCCAGGCGAGAGACGCCGGTGGCCTTCCGCAACGTTTCGGCGGCGGAGCTGCGCGAGAACAACACGGGCCAGTCGCTGCCCTACCTCTTCACGCAGACGCCCTCGGTGGTCGTCACTTCGGACGGTGGCAACGGCGTGGGCTACGTCTCCATGCGGGTGCGTGGCACGGATGCGGGGCGCATCAACTTCACGGTAGACGGTGTGCCGGTGAATGACTCGGAGAGCCACAGCGTTTTCTGGGTCAACATGCCCGACTTCGCCTCGTCGGTCGAGTCGATACAGATCCAGCGCGGCGCGGGCACGTCGACCAACGGTGCCGCGGCCTTCGGCGCTACGGTGGCCATGCAAACGCAGCGTCCGCGGTTAGAGCCATACTTTGAGGCCTCGTCTGCGGCGGGTAGTTTCGGCACCTTTGCGCACACCGTGCGCGGCGGAACGGGACTCATCGGCAACCATTTCGTCTTCGACGCCCGTTACTCGAACGTGCAAACGGACGGCTACATCGAGCGTGCGCGGGCAAACATGAGTTCGTATTACGCTTCGGCGGCTTACTACAACGGCGGCACGATGCTCAAATTCCAAACCTTCGGCAGCAGCGAGGTGAGCTATCAGGCGTGGAACGGCGTCGACTCAGCCATGCTCCGTACCAATCGCCGATACAACAGCTGCGGCGAGTATAAGGAAGGCAACGAAAAAAAGTTCTACGACAACCAGACGGACAACTACTGGCAGCACCATTACCACCTTTTGGCCACGCAACGCCTCACGGACGCCCTCAACCTGAACGTGACGCTGCACTACACGGACGGCCGAGGGTATTACGAAGATTACAAGGCCCGAGCCAAGTACGCAGCCTACAAGCTGCCCAACTACACGGGCGCCGATGGCAAGGAGCAGAAGCGTACCGACCTGGTGCGGCGCAAGTGGCTCCAGAACGACTTCTACGGCGCGCTGGCCCGCCTGACCTACACCCACGACCGACTGCAGGCCGTCTGGGGCGCCTCGATCAACAACTACACGGGCGATCACTTCGGGCGCGTCATCTGGATGAAGACCGTCGAGGCTATGCCGCAGCCCGACTATGAGTATTACCGCAGCCGGGGCGAGAAGCTGGATTACAACACGTTTCTGAAGGCCTCCTATAGGCTGTCGAACGCCCTCAGCGCCTATGCCGACCTGCAATACCGCGGCATCGACTATCGCATCACGGGCACGGACGACAAGGCCGGCGACATCGATGTGCACCGCACCTTCTCCTTCTTCAACCCCAAGGCGGGACTCTCCTACGAGCGCGGCGGCAACCATGCCTATGCCTCGTTCGCCGTGGCACACCGCGAGCCGAACCGCAAGAACTTCACCGAGAACGGACCCACGGCGCAGCCGACCTACGAGACCCTCTACGACTACGAGGCAGGCTACGAATACACCGGCCGCGCCTTCCACCTCGGCGCCAACCTCTACTATATGGATTACGACAACCAGCTCGTGCTCACGGGCAAGATCTCCGAGATTGGCGAGCCGCTCACGTCGAACATCAAGGACAGCTATCGCATGGGCGTGGAGCTCAGCGGTGGCCTACGCCTCGCACCGTGGCTCGACTGGAGCGGCAACGTAACCCTGAGCAGTAACAAGATCCGCAACTTCACGGAGTACGTCAACACCTACCAGGGTGGGAAAGAACTGCCGCAGACGGTCAATGAGCTGGGCACGACGGATATTGCCTTCTCGCCCAACGTGACCTTCGGCAGCACCTTCGACGTGCGTTGGCGGGGCTTCACCGCCGCGCTGATGTCGTCGTACGTCGGGCGGCAGTACCTCGACAACACCTCCGCTCGCGAGCGCAGCATCGATCCCTACTTCCTGAGCGACTTGCGCGTAGGCTACGCTTTTCATCCGGGCTTCATGAAGGAGATCGCCCTCGACGTCAGCGTCCGCAACCTCTTCAACGCCGAGTATGAGTCGGGCGGCTACATCTATGACACATTCATCAATGACGGAAAGCGTGTGAACCAGCTGAACTACTTCGCCCAAGCCACCCGCAACTTCATGGCGCGGCTGACGCTGAAATTCTAACCCCCCATCTACCATCCACCCTCTACCCTCTACCCTCTATGTTCAACGACGCAATCGAGATCGTAGCGGCGGGGATCATGCTGCTCTACCTCTGGCTCGAATACCGGGCCAGCATCTGGCTCTGGCCGGTGGGCGTGGTGATCCCCGCCTTCTACATCTATATCTACTACGTCAACAAGTTCTACGCCGATATGGGCGTCAACGTCTACTACCTCTTCGCCAGCGCCTACGGCTGGTATCGCTGGTATCGCTGGCAGCGCGGCCGCGGCCGGGAGGCGTCGGACGAGGTGGCGATCCGGCGGACGCCGCGCGGGACGTGGCTCCGACTGGCGTCGGCCTACATCCTGCTGCAGGCTGCGCTCTACCTCGTGCTCTCGCGGTTCACGGACAGCCCCGTGCCCTGGGGCGACGCCTTCACGACGGCGCTAAGTATCCTGGCAATGTGGATGCTGGCGCAGAAATACATCGAGCAGTGGGGCGTCTGGATGGTGGTCAACGCCGTCTCGGCCGCGCTCTACTTCTGGAAGGGCATGACGCCGACGGCCGTCACCTATGTCGTCTATACCATCGTGCCCATCTTCGGGTACATGCGGTGGCGGCGAATGATGGCGGACTGAAACCGAACCGAGGCAGAGAGCCTGCTTTTTGAAGGCCTACGGGGTGTTGGCCTATAAAAGGCGGCCCGTCTGGGGGCCCGACGGGGTGTTGGCCTGCAAAAGGCGGCCCGTTTTCGAGGCCGACAGGGTGTTGGCCTGCAAAAGGCGGACTGTTTTGGAGCTCGACGGGGTGTTGGCCTATAAAAGGCGGCCTGTTTTGGAGCCCGACGGGGTGTTGGCCTATAAAAGGCGGCCCGTTTGGGAGGCCGACGGGGTGTTGGCCTATAAAAGGCGGCCCGTTTTGGGGCCCGACGGGGTGTTGGCCTGCAAAAGGCGGCCCGTTTTGAAGGCCTACGGGGTGTTGGCCTGCAAAAGGCGGCCCGTTTTGGAGCCCGACGGGGTGCGCGGTGAAAAAGGCGCCGCCGTTAGCACCATTCCTCACTGCGCGGTGAAAAAGGCGCCGCCGTTGGCACCATTCCTCGCTGCGCGGCGAAAAAGGCGGTCTGTTTTTCACAGTTCTTGGGTGCGCGGTGAAA
>ERZ772766.1719-NODE-1719-length-11500-cov-2.651201_pt1 | contig 11500 bp, 17 predicted proteins | sample MGYA00511379_ERZ772766 | MGnify/ENA primary metagenome ERZ772766 (study PRJEB29015, sample SAMEA2737895) | human oral metagenome | biome: human oral; feature: human-associated habitat; material: dental | place: China | collected 2116 ...
TTGAATTATGGTGCAATTTTCTCAAATGTTAAAAAATGAACGCATGCGTTTAGGTCTTACTCAAGATGAAATAGCTAGATTTTGTGGAGTTTCTAAGCGAACTTATAACTATTATGAAGATGGAGAGAGGGCTGCTAGTTCAGACTTCTTAATGGCTTTTTCTAAATTAGGTGCGGATATTAATTATTTGTTTACAGGTGAACGGACAAAAGAGAGTTTAGAACCGTTAGAAAGAACAGTATTGTTGGCATTTAATCGTTTGGTTAAAGATGGGCAAAAAACTAGTGCTATCACTTTTATGACAATGCTTGAAGCAGGGTTAATAAAGGGAGATTTTAATACATTATGGGAGCAAGAGAAAAATCTACAAAGCCCCACAGCGCTTTCAGGGCAAACAGTTTCTGAAAGTATTATTGAAAATGTGGCGGGGCGTGATATCAATATAGGCAAGAAGTAACCCGCCCATGACAAAACAAACCATTGAAAACAGCACAGTACACCATCTTGCCGGGCGGGATGTGCATATTCACTATGGCACAGACTCCGAAGCTTTAACCGACACTCAACGTTGGCAATACCGCACCACCTTATTGCAATATCGCCAAACTCTCCCCAAATTCCACCAACTCCTTTGCCAACATGCCCAACTACGTTTTAATACCGCCAAATTCGTTGAACTGGACGACAAGCAACTTACTGAGTTGTTTGAGTTTCATCAGGCAGTGGTGATGGTGGGAGAGCAGTTGAGAACGTCAATATGGGAAAAATGGCGGGTTTGGTTGAAAAAAGCATTTAGAAAAGAAAAATAAGAGATCATACTATGGAATTTATAACTGATGATGTTTTTATTATTAACAGCGAAGAAACATTTAAGGATTATATTTATAAAGTAATAACTGAATGTGATTTAACGCAAAATAATTTTACTTTTCCTGCTGCAAAATTTGAAAATTGGCCTATTTTGCATTTTAATGTGAAAGGAGGGGATAAGTATCAGGCGACTGTCACATCCTACTTGATTGAGGGCTTGAAAGATTTTACTGATGAAATTTTTCGCGCCATTTGCATGGTCAAGTATGGAAAACCTGATCTCCGTTATTTAAAAGAAAAAGACCGAGCAGAATTTGATCTGGTGATAAAAATTGTCGAAGGTTCTTCCGATGGGGAGGGTTCTGCTGAGAAAATTGCTAATAGTTTTTTTACGAACATGAATGACACATTAAAAAGTATGGTTGGTTGGAAACAGCTGTTTGCCTTCATTGCTTATATAAGCGTGTTAGGTGGAACGGTTGGTGTTCTCGGCTATAAATATCTTCAAATACAATCAGAAGAAACGCAGGCCCAAGTAAAAATTGTCGATACGCTTTCTCATGCTCAGGAAAAGGCTACTGAAACTTTATCTAATAATATGAAAGAGCTGATGGAAAGCCAAGCCAAAGCTCTTGTTGAAATGAGTAAGCAGCAACAGGAAACAATTCAAGCCCTCATCTCTGAAAAAGCACAGAATACAACGACTTTTAGCGAGGAGTTAGAAAAACGAGCTCAACTTGCTATGGATAATTTCATGAAGCAAATTGCGAAAGATCCGGCTGTAACAGAAGCAACTGTGCAATCCACTACAGCAAAAGGAAAAGAGCTTGAGTTTTATCATAAACGCACGCTCTCTGAAAAAGCCACTAATCATAAAGCTGATGATTTTTATATTAAAGGATTGGAACGAATTGGCACATTGGGAGATACATTAAGCATAACAGCACAACGTATTGATGGCATCACATTTACCCTAAAAGTAAAAGTTGAAAAATTACAAGAATTTGAAAAGAATGTTCTCACAAATGCGCTTATTGAACAAGAAGAGAATCGTCAATCTATTCGATTGGAATATAAAGAAGTATTGCGAGATGGAAAAAAATCAGGGATTGGTGAATTAATTTCAGTAGCATATAAGGAGATAAAAAATGACTAATATTATATTAAACGACAGCATTGTAGAGAATGTAGCAGGCAGAGATATTAATATTAATGAAATTCCTAAAATCATTAGTATTAAAGATGCGATTTTGACTGAAAATGATAAAGCTTTACAAGAAGAAGTAATTAATTTTCTCCGAACTCAATTTGAGTTGGTTTCTCGTTTTTCAGAGATTGTCCATTTACCTATTAATCACTTTGTTGAAGATATTAGAGAAGTGGTGATACCCCCTAAAAATTTTGATGAAGAGCTAAATCCTTATAAAGAATATCAGGTTGGCTTAAATGTATTGCCGGTATTAGCGTTAGATAATGAGGCGTGGTATTTTTTCCAAAATAAAAATTTTATCTTTTTTGATAAACCACCTTATGCCATTATCTTGAAAGCTTTGAATGGATACAGCCTTTGGGGATATGTGGATGGTTATGAACCTAATAATACTATTCTTGATATAGATATGCTGGAAAAAATATTGGGGAAAATTAGTAAACGTATTGAAATGTTTGATATGGATTTAACTAAAAAACGTACCCAATATAGTCACGCATTCTTTAATGTAGTAATGATTGAAATTGAAAGATTGCAAAGCCAGTGTCAGAGATTGTTAAATGAAACCACTTCATTTATTAAGCCGCATAAAAGGACTAACGCATTACCTCCACAAGATGGCAGTGATCGCTTCTATAAACGTACTAGTACTGAACGAACTATTAGTAGTAAATTTGATGAAATGCTTTTCTCAACGACAGATAATATGAAAGAAATATTACAAGCATTCCTTTTAGATTTTTTAGCTGAAAATAAAGGATGATATTGTTAAATTTTACTGCTGAAATATGGAGTTTGCTATGAAAAAACTACTTTTAATTTTAACCGCACTTTGTTTGATTTCTTCCCCAATCCTTGCCAAAAGCAAAAAAACCAATGCGGAGCAGTTTAGTTGTGAGGACACTAAATATTGCAAAGAAATGCGTTCTTGCGCTGAGGCTAAATTCCACTTAAACGAATGTGGCGAAAGCCGTTTAGATCGAGACGGTGACGGCGTGCCGTGTGAGAATGTGTGTAAATAAATAATAGAAAAATAATGATGAATTCCTTTAAAAATAAACGTATTTGGTTACGTCTTGTTCGTAAGCGTTATAATCGCCGTATTCGTTGTGAGTTAGGAAAGAAAATACGACGTAAAAAATTTTTAGATTTAGTATTAGAAGAAAAACGATTAAAAAAACTTGGGGTAGAAAGTGTTCATGCGCCCGCTATTTTAGCCTTAGCTCCACATAAACTTGATGGTGATAATAGCTATAATTCAGAACATACTCAATTTGTAGAATTTAAAGATAAGTTAGAACTAGCAGCACGCAATGCGAATCAAAAGCCAGATAAAAGGTTAATGATTTCATTTACTAAAACTTATGCACTTTATGCAGACGCATGTATTTTATTAATGGCAACACTGGATAGCATTAAACACCGTTATCCCGATCTTCGTTTTATTGTAAAAAGACCAGATAAAAATTTGCATAAGAGACCCAATAAAGATAAACATCAACAATTTTTTGTTGATGCTGTTTTTTGCCATATTGGCTTATATAAGTTACTTGGTTTAACTTATTGTAATAACACCATTCACCGAAATGTACAATCTTGGCACTACGTTTATAGTGATCAGGCTGATGGTGATGTCACAGACCCAATTTTTGATAAACTAGAAGCTATGGGCATGGCAAATCTAAGTGAGCTTTACGGTAGCGTAATTGAAAGTATCGCAAATGCAATGGAACATGCTTATAATCCTGATATTGCCACAGAACGTCAATTTCCAGTTCATCGGTGGTGGATGCTGATGGCAAAAATGGACGATAAATTGCGTTTATTAATTTGCGATCTTGGTCATGGCATACCAAACACTTTGAGGGAAAATAAAGAAGAAGGGGTTCTTCAGGAGGTCTTTAAATTGGTTTTCTCATTATTAAAAAGAGAAATGAAGTCAGACAGTGCAGATATTTTAGCCTCAACCCTTATCAAAGAAACTCGTACGAAACTGGCTTACCGAGGAAAAGGCGGAAAAGATTTAAAATATTTCATTGAGCAAATGCCTAAAAGTAATATGATGATACACTCAAATCGCGGTTCTTATCGCTATTCTAATGGAAAATTGAATGCAATCGTATATGATAATCAAAAATCAATAAACGGCACATTGATTACTTGGTCTATGCCTATAGCTGAAGATCATAAAGGGGAATAATATATGACAATAATTTTTGTTAAAAATTTTAGCACAACACCTGGTGCCCGTTACCGCAAACTGGGCAAAGCAAGCGGAGAAGAATTCCGTGATGATGTTTTAGTTCCTGCAATTGAAAACAACCCCAATTTGATTGTCAATTTAGATGGTGTGCGTGGTTATGGTTCATCTTTTTTAGATGAAGCATTTGCCGGACTCGTTCGCTTAAAAATGTTTAGTATTGATGTAATAAAAAAGGTTGTTTCCAATATTCAAACAGAAAATCCATACTGGAAACAAGAAATACAAACTTATGTTGACGAAGCGATAAATCAGCAAAATGAAGGTAATGCCTAATGGAGTTTTCTTTTCTTAATTCAGTATTTATTCCAATATTAGTCTCTAGTTGTACAGGTATAGGTGCTTATTTTTTAGGTTGCAGAAAACAAAGGAATGATTTTCACAATACAACCATTGATGAGATAAATGCACATTTGGATAAACTTTATAATCAAGCCCAAAATATCGCAGGGCTTCCTTTTAATGACACAAGCTATCAGTTAATGATTTATGATGTTGATGAGCTTGGCACCCTATGGGGGAGACTTGAAAAAAAGGCTCCTCACTATGATCCTTTACCACTTAAGCGCGTATTGACTGGAGATATATTTGATGTCAATGAGCCTTCTGCTATAAATGAGATGATGAAAAATTTGTCTACAACCATACACTCAAGTAAAGCTCTCTTAAAAAAACGCTTTATCTAATTGTGGAATGTCAATTATTGAAAATTTCAATACTAAGCATTGGTTCTTTTCTGCACTTCTACCCCATCATCCTCAATCTTCAATTCGCATTCCACCTGTGACACATAACCATTGTCAGTGATGGTGTGTGTCACTCTTGTGATCAGCCAATTCGTTGCATCAATTTCGGCTTTAAAGCCTGAAAGCGCAATCGGTGTTTCGGGAATTAAATCAGGTTCGCCAAAGGCAAGATTCAGGCTAAAGGTTGCCACGCCACGTTTTAGCTTATCAAAGGCAGATTTAGCGGCAGTGATGGCGGTTCTTTCGCTTGCATAGGTGTGGCGCAATGATTTTATTTGAGAACTGTCACTGGTAATGGGTTCTTGTTGCTCAATTTCTCGATATGTTCGTTTGCTTAACCGTTTTCCTTTTACTGTACCATCTTTCAGCGTTCTGCCTTTTGTCATGCGCTTTTTTCTTACAATCTTGGTGTTTTCATCCACCGTAATTTCGCCACGGTTGCCGCTGTCTGGATCATGCCAATAAGCTCGCACGGCTTTGTAGTTTTCACTTTCGGCAATGGAAAAATTGTAGTTGTCGCCATTTTGGCGGGTAATTTTGCGCAGTGGAATGTCTTTCCCTGTGACGGTTTTGCCTTTGCCTAATGGCATAAATAATAGCGTGCCATTTTTCACCGTACACATGGCACCGTGTTCTTCCGAAAGGCGTGTCAGTAGATTGATGTCGCTCTCATTGGTTTGGTCGATGTGGTCGATGAATCGATTTGCAAGCTCTTTTTCCACTTGGCTTTTGAGTTGATTTTCTTTGGCGATGGTGTCAATTATTTCGCCTAAGGTTTTCTTATCAAATGAGCGTTCTTTTTGTTCGGAAAATGAGCTTTTTAAATCCGCCGCTCTTGCTCTGATGGTTAATCTATCTGCTGAACCTGCGCCACCTGAAAACTGTACTTCATCCACTGAATATTGCCCTTTGTCAATTAGCGGCTTTCCTTTCCAACCAAGTGCAAGGCTGATTATGGCATTGCGTGGCGGCAAAGCCAGTTTGCCGTCATGGTCGGAGAGTTCTAAATCAAGGGTGTCCGCTTCTAAGCCGCGATTATCTGTCAACGATAACGTGATTAATCGGCTTGATACCACTTGCGTGATGTCTTGCTGTTTTTTGTCTTTGGTGGTGATCACCACTTTAAAAGCAGGTGTGCGGTGATTTTTGCGTTCAAAATCCAACATCAGAACATCCCCGCAATGGATTCGGCAATTTCAATCAGCATAGGGTCATCAGTGCGTTTGAGATTAAGTGTGAAATCAATGGCGCGTGGCGCACCATCGCCGAATAATTCCGAGCGAGTTTCTTGCAGCGATTCAATGACAAAAAAACCGATAATTTCAAAAGTGCCACCGTCAATCAGCGGAAATGCACCACCACTGTCCGCCATAAGTTCGAGGGCTTTAATGGAAAATCTTCCCCCGGTGATTTCAGGGATCAGTTTGCCGTTAATTGTCACGGTTTCGCTTTCTTTGCCGGTGAACTGCGCTTTCGGCATAGCCCCCACCACGGAATTGGTTGGGTGTCGCCATGAGGATTGGCGGTCTAAGGTTTGAAACGGGACGGTTTGGCGGGCAAAGATAAACATGCCCAAGGCGGCAAGGGCGAAGTTTTGGAACATTGGCTAATCCTTATCACTGACTTTGACAGTTGTGGCAATCAGTAATACATCAATCAATACCAACCAGCCCCATCCCTCAACATCATGGAACATTAAAAATGTAGCAAAACCTGCCACAGCAACGATGGCGAAAAAATAAAAGAAGAAAATTAAAGTCGCTTTCATTGGGTATCTCAAAAAAAAGTGCGGTCAAAAAATTTGTTTATTTCTGACCGCACTTGGTGAATTAGCAAAATAAAAAAGCGATGCAGAAAACGACAAGCAGCCAAAAGATAATCGAGAAGATGATTATCCCTCGCCATACAACGTATCTTGGCAAATTAAATAGGTAATCAATCAGTTTCTGTTTCACTTCGTTCTCTCGCTTTTTCACGCCATTGCATGAGTTCGGTCACAGTCATATTTTCAAAGGCTTGCGGTTGCCAATGGAAAACCATGGCAATGTCTGCCATGGCATCTTCCACGGTTGCCGAAATCAGAATTACTCGGTCACTTCCGCTTCGGTCGTTTCCGAGTTCTTCCCTAAAAAACCGACGGCAGCCCCTGCCAGTTCCACGAAATCCGCCACTTCCATGGTGTCAAAATCGGCACGGTGTAAGACCGGTTGGGTGACTCGTGGCAATAAAATACGCAGTGCATCCACATCGGTGCTAAACACGTCCATGAGTTTTAGCCCTTTTAATGCCGGCACGGTGGGTTTATTGACGGTGATTTCGGTAATTTCTTTGTCGCCGCGTTTAATGGGTTGGCTTAATGTGATGATAGTTGAGGTTTCATTTTTCATCGTTTTATCCTTTTAAAATTTCCCTCTTTCATAAAGAGGGGCTAAGTGAAGATTTTAAAAATGCCCCTGTGACGGGGCGGTGGTGTGTGAATTAAATGCCGATGGCGCTACGGTGTTCCGCTAAGCGGTCAACGCCGTTGACAACAAAGATGGAGTTGAGCAAGTCAATTTCGATGATGTCTTTGCCGTTTTCGATGATTTTGTAATAGGTCAACGGCACGGTGTAGCTTTGTTCAGTGTCGTCACCTGATTTGTTGGTGCCATTGTCGATTTCGCCAAAACGACCACGCATTTCCAATTCGATGGAAGTGACTTCTTCGGTGTCGTCCTGTTGATATGAACCGGCGAAACGTAATGCCGTGCCGTCAATGGAACCGCCAAATTCTTTGACCAATTCGGTCATGTAGCCGCCCATTTTGAACTGCACTTCTAACCCTTCTAAGCCTAAATTTACTTTTACCGGGCCAAACATACCGCCTGCACGGTATTCTTCCAGTTTCATGGCAAGTTTAGGCTGAGTGATTTCATTGATTTGTCCACGGTAGGAATTGCCGTTGCCGAGGAAGTTCATGAGTTTTAATTTTCTTGGTAAAGCCATGGGATTATGCTCCTACTTTTGCGATTTCGCGGGCGAAGTCAACCAAGTATTCATCGCTGATGTATTGGTTGAATCCAAGTTGTTCAAGCGGCGGAACCGGGCAGTAATCATAAGAGATGAGCAGTTTGGCATCTTTTAATGTCGCTGCCGTGTTCAGTTCCGAATTAACAAAGGCTTTGCCGCCAATTAAATAACCTTTTGCGGTGAATTCGCGCCATTTAGCATTAATTGCCGCCACGATTTCTTTCACCAACAACACGGAAATGTCTTTATCGACCGCCCAGTCAAAGGATTGTGCAATCGTATCTTTGAGAACTTGCGCCGTGCGGGTGTAGTTTTCGTAGAGGTACAGTTTGTCAGCGGAACGGGTGCGAAGTCCCCAGAACTTAAAGCCGTTGTGATTGACGCAACAGGTGATGCCATTTTCATTGAGATAATTCACATCCGTTGCGGAATCATTAATGTCAAAGGAAAGTGGCTTGGTTACACCTGTGACACCGTTTAGCCCTTTGTTTGAAATGGATGTATGCCAACCATATTCTTTGTCTTGGTAAGCACGCATTGCAGCGGCGCGTACCACAGCATAATCCACTTCGGTTTGTTTAGTGATTGGGTTGAAAGATTGGAAATCACCTAAGATCAGCATGAGTTCCCGTTGGGAAAAGTTGCGACCATAGGTGACGGCTTGTTCTTTGGTATTGCAACCATAGCAAGAGGCATACACAAAGCCGTTGAGTTTTTGTGCCACGCTCACCAATTCTGTGGTGACATCTTGTGAATCATACTTCGGCACACAAAAAATGCGTGGTTTAACACCGCACACAGACGCAGACACCAAAAAGGCTTTCAAGCCGGTGTAGTTGCCTTCGCTATCCACGGAACCAATAACATTGGCTTTCATTTGGCTTTCGTCTTCGCTTTCTTCCACGCGAATAACAACGACTTTACAATTCACAATGTCCAAAATGCCGTCGAGGGCGCGAGACAGCGTGCCTTTTTTACCTGCTTTGGCAATGACAGCGGAAGTGATGCCGGTGAGTAAGGTTGGTTTATTTAACGGGAACACGGCATTGTCGGCATCAGGTGCGGTAGCAACCAAGCCAATAACCGCCGTGGATGATGTGGTTAGCGTGCGTAAGGCTTGGGAAATTTCCGTTACCTTGACACCATGCAAGAATTCTTCAGACATATTTTCGCCCTATGGTTTTTAAGTAATGCCTGTATTGTGATTGAGAGAGTAGGGGAGTGCGAGTGGTTGAAAATGTGAAAAACGGAGTAACAAAATGCGGACAAAATTGACCGCACTTCTGATGATTATTGAAAGTCGGCAGGATATTGCCGCCGCTTAACCTCGCTTTCGTACGCCGTTTTGCAATGATTTTTGTCAAAAAAGAGGGCGTTGATTACACGATACCAAATGCGCCAGCGTTTGCGTGGGTATTTTGCCAGCACTGCCCCACGATAGGTGCGACTGGATAGCGTTTCATCCGCCGCGCCGCCAATGAGGGCGTTAAACAGTTGGTCGATGGCTATCAAGACGTGATAGCTCCATGATTTTAGCTTAGATTGGGTAATTGCCATGTTTCCACCTCGTTTTTGATTGTCTCTAATTCTTCCGGCTTGGTTGCGGTTAAAATTCGGTCTTCAAGTTGTTGTCGTTGTCCGATGATTGCGCCAATAACCATTGCAAACATTTCAGACTTTTCAATGACTTTTTGCACCAAAATTTCAAATGGCACACCTCGCAATAGGGCAATTTGTTTTAGCATTGGTGTTTCTGCGTTGTGGTCTGCTTGCCACGCCAACGCTTCCTTTTCTTGCCGGTAAAAGCTGTCGATTTCCGTTTGTGGATAGCCAACTAATAAACCCGCTTTTAATGTGTCTGTTTTGTTAGCCAATTGTGCAATCAGGCTTTCTTTTTGTTCGGCAAAAAGTGCGGTCATTTTTGCCGGTGAAATCACCCACGCTTTGCCGTCCCATTCGTGATCGGGGGTGGGTTGTTTGTCCACTAACACTAATTTGCCTTTATGTAATACCGGTGTTTTTTGAGATAACTCTTCATCGGAATCAATGTCTAGCACAAAATACAATGATTCATCTTCAGGCGCTGGGAAAATCACATATTGACGAATGTCAGTCTTTAAAAAATATACTTTCATTTTTTTTATCCTTAAGTTAACCAAATACGACGACTTTTTGGATTCTTGGCTTGCGGCCATCATTAAGTGGGGTGATTGTTATATTTGTGCCGTTACGACTTAACAACGCCAGCGTATTAAAATTGTAGTCCCCGGCAGTACCGCCAGTATTAAAGTCACCGATTTTTGTGTCATGGCAATGCTCAATAGGAGAGCTAAACCAAATAGGTCGGTTTGCTTGCGCACCATGTGGTGTATCCATCAGGATACATAGCAATCCTTTGCTAACTTGCACATTAACCGTGATTGGGTTATCTGTTGCCCCTTGCCAAATAAGGCGCTCTCTCGGCAAGTCTAACTTAAATGCAACTCTGCCAATATCAACATTATCGACTCGGACTTTAAATCCATCTCTTTGCCAAGACAAGGCAATATCATGTGGATTGCCCTCGCGATAGATGGCGCTATTTAATGACCGCCCTGCACTAGTAATAACATCACCAGCGGATACAAACTCACCATTGTGGCCAAATTGCCATAGCCTATTATCGCCGGCATCGCTGATTAAATGGATGACACCTGTCCCATAGCCATCTCCGCCTTGTCGTTGATTGGTCGTATACCCAAGGCTAAATGCCGCACCATATTGCCCGGCAGCTCGCACTCGTCCTTTGATAAATGGGTGATAGGTATCTCTTGCGGCCGAAAGTGTTTCATGAACGTAAAATGGCGCTGCGACGTTATATTGTTGAGCATAACTGCCATGCCCAATTTGGTTTGTGGCCAAAGAAGAATCAGAAAAAAACATATTGCCATCAAAGCCAAATCGTTTTTTACTTGACCCATAGGCGATATAACCCTGTTCAGGGTTTTGCTGCCCTTTTACCCCAACGGAATTTCCTACGTTGACATCACCCAACCATGCGTCATCACCTAACTTCAGGCTTTCGCCCGTGTTGTTATCAGTGAGGTGGATTTTGGGCACGGTGAGCTGTCCGGTCATAGTATCGCCTGATTTAGCCACACGATTGTTGGCATTTGTGTTTGCGGCTTCAGCAGTCTGTTGCGCATTATTGGCTCGGTTTATCCCATCATTTGCGCTATTCTGTGCATTATTGGCTCGGTTTATGCCATCATTTGCACTACGTTGAGCATTGTCTGCTGAGTTTTGTGCGGCATTTGCTTTTGCCACACCTTCATTGGCTGTACGTTGTGCGCCATCTGCCGCCTGTTTGGCTTCAACGCCTTTATCGTAAGCTGTCTTGACCGCCTTTGGTGTTGCTACGCCATTTTCGTCATTGCTTGTTACAGATGATGATCTGCTTTTTAATGGTATGTAGTTATTCAGCGC
>ERZ772766.1721-NODE-1721-length-11483-cov-5.527389_pt1 | contig 11483 bp, 10 predicted proteins | sample MGYA00511379_ERZ772766 | MGnify/ENA primary metagenome ERZ772766 (study PRJEB29015, sample SAMEA2737895) | human oral metagenome | biome: human oral; feature: human-associated habitat; material: dental | place: China | collected 2116 ...
TCAACGCTGCCGCCCGCGCCGAGGGCCTGACCTACAACCGCTTCATCCAGGGGCTTGGCCTGGCCGGCGTGGAGATCGACCGCCGTATGCTCGCCGAGCTGGCCGTCAACGAGCCCGCGGGCTTCAAGGCCCTCGTTGAGGTGGCCCGCAAGGCCCTCCCCGAGGACGTCAACGCCCCCAAGGCCTGACATACGTCAGCGGGCCGATGGCCTGCTGAACAGAACTTGACGATGGTGGTGCCGTCACCCTGACCAGGGTGACGGCACCACCATCGCGTCTACGTGGTAGAATACGTAAAAATTCAGTTCGATCGAACTGTAACATCCGGTTTGGATTTCGAAGAAGAACAGCCACGGCGTGAACGTCGACCACCTAAGGAGCTCCCAATGAAGCGAGACCTTGCCGATAAATTGACTTCTATTGTTAAAGCTCAGTGGATGCGATGGAAGCATCGGCGAGTGGGCAACTATGACGTGTTCATTTCCTACAGTCACGATCCGTCTAGAACGCTCGCATTTACGTTGCACGACAGCTTAGAAAAACTCAGCCGAAACTGGTACAGTTTCCGGGCGCTCAATGTATTCTTAGATCGAAGCTCGCTTGGGCCAACAATGAGGTTGGAAAAAGAGCTCGAACGCATTGTCAAGCGGTCTGAATGGCTTGTGTATATTTGCTCTGAGAACGCCGCTAAATCAGACCCGGTCACTAAAGAACTTAAGTGGTACATTGAACGGAACGGCGTCGAGAAACTCATACTTATAGTGGATGATGGTGTCATATTTTGGGATCGAGAAGCGAAGAGTTTTTCCAAAACAACGACAAATATTCCGAGAGAAGTGCTAAATCAGATTAAGGATGAGCCTCTATGGATAGATATGAGAGGGTGGAGCGAATCTCAGGAGTCCTTAGAAAATCATCCAGAGTTTCTCGACTCCGTCCTCAGCATCTCGTCGCGTGTTCAGAAAACTTCGAAAGAGGCTCTACTAGACCGTGAGAATAAGCGCCAGAATCGTCTCGTGAGATTTCGGAGGATGTCGTTCTCGGTACTTACCATCCTTCTCGCGATCTCATTGGCAGTTTCCTGGTTCGCGGTCTCTGCGCGGAATGAAGCATTATCGAACTTAAACGTCGCGACTGCAAGAGCATTCGCTTCTCGAGCTAACGAGTTGTCGAATAGCGATGTAGCCGACTCTCAGTTATATGCCGCGCAAGCGTGGGATCTTCATCAAGATGAAGTCACCCGTGCGGCACTATTCAAATCTGTTGTAGAGTCACGAAATCTGGTAGGAAACAGACTTACGTCGAGTAGCGTTACGTCGCTGGCCGCAAACTCTGATGCAACACTGATATTCGTTGGACATGAAGACGGAACGATGGAACGATGGGAAACTAAAACGAACGCGCTGACGCAGGTTGGAAAACTACGTTTCGCAGTAAGAAGAATTTCCGTGAATCGTTCTGGAGATGTTGTTGTAGCAACGGGATGGCGTGACGTTTACCCCGGATACTATGAAGCTGAAGTCAAACTTTGGAAGTCGGGAAAGGAAGAATGTGTCAGTAAGTTAGATCGCTATGGCGGTGCTGCCGTGTCTCCATCCGGAAATACAGTTGCGCTACCGCCTCAAGGATCTGGTGTTGTAAAAGTACTACGTAGAGAATCGCGAGATTGCCGATGGTCAGATGTTAACCTTCACAGTCGCTTTTCCACCAATGAGAACGACTCAGTAGCGTTACCTGATGATGAATCGGTGGTTATCCAAAGCTACACATCGATACGTACGTACTCTCTTTCCGACCAGCAGGAAGTGTATCGTACGCGCAATTATATTGACGGTCCAGACGATCAGTCTCCTGTTCTTTCACCGAATGGCGGCTATAGCTTCGGCGAAAAGGGCAGTGTATCGTCGCAACAGAGTACTCCTGACTACGTAGAGCCTGCTGTATCCTATTCTGAACTTGATTGGGACAAACGTTACTATGTAAGATCTCCATTGCCAGCGCTCTCAGATGATGGATCGACGGCTGCCGTCATTAACGCAGATGGACTTACTGTATATGATATTGAAGATGGCCGATCTAATCGATGGAATTCCACTTCACTCCCTGTCGGCAATGAACTTTCTGCCTTGGCTGTGCCAGCCAAGCATGTGGTTGTCACTGCGATCGGTTCAAACGTATCATACTGGAGGATGGACAACCCGTCTAAAGTAATTCGGGAATATGAATCGACGGCAGGTCCCATGTGCGACGACTGTGCGGTATCTCGAATTGCCCCATCTCAGTCAGGAAAGTATTTAGTCCAGTATTGGAATACCTCTAAAGGTGGTCACATTTTTGTCCTAAATTTTAGGGATGGTTCGGAGAGTAAAGTTAATAAGGCAGATTTCCTCGCATGGCGAACCGATGAAGACTACTTTGCTATAAAAGGCGGGAAGATTTGCCTTTATCGGGCGGCAGGTAGTGCTTCCGATCGTTGTTGGGCTATACCGTTTTGGACTGAGAACGACCCCGGTTCCGGGCATCTTCTGTCTAATCCTGGACACATTAAAGGGGTGTGGAATGGAAGTTCTCTAAGGTTTTCAAACGGTTCAGACATTTGGAGTTTTGACTATAGCAAACAAGAGTTTAGTCAGACTGCATCTGAAGGTCGCGTAGTTGAAATGACTGATTACGGGGTTGTGGTTTCGGAAGATAGTGACAACGGTTACAGATCTGCCATGTTTAAAGTTATTTATAATGATGGAAAAGTGGAGAACTATGATCGTTATGTTTGGCTGGCTAACGATGGTTCTACTTTCAGTACGTCAAGGAATAAAACTGTTGTTGCTAATACGAGATATGGAACAATCGAGTAACGTTCGTACCTGGAAGGATCCTCTGCTGTAAACATTTCTGGCAATGGCGAGTATCTTGCTTATGTTGATTCCTTGAACACTGTTTCAGTGTACTCTTTGGCCGCGGGGGTGAAGGTCGGAACAATTAAACTTACAGGGAAGCCATATTCTGCTGCTGCAGTCCAGTTTGCCCCGTCAGGTTCGTCATTATATGCCAACTACTTTGATAGCTTGAGAGGCCGGGAAATGACGGTGAAAGTTGATCTTGAGCCCCGTAACTGGTTTAGCAGCAATTGCGGAATTGTGCGCAGAACAGTTTCGCTGACAGAGTGGCGTAGAGTCACCGAGATGAGCGAACCGAGTCGTGGATTTGCTTGCTCCAGTTACGTTCGTTGAGGTTTTCTAGCCGGGGGTGGTGGTACTGGTAGCCTGAGCACTGGGATGGCTGAGAAGGGTGGGTAGGTCCTGACATGGCTCGTGACTTGAAGCAGCGTTCGTGTCCGGTTTTGGCTTGTTGATCAGATCGTATCTGTAAGGTCTTCGTGGCACCTGAGGAGGGTGTGCGATGAGTGAGAGTGATGCTGCACGACGAAGGGGGGCTGGGCGCCGGGCCAAGGTATTCCTGTCTCCTTCGAGGAAGTACTACATCTACATCCAGCTGATGCGTGGGGAGACCACGGGTCGGGGCGGCTGACGCTCAGGCGAGGGTGGATCGCTCCACGATCATGCGTCTACGGCAGGTCGCCAGGCAGGGTGCTTTGGAGGCGCTGGCCGCTTCACGGCCTGGAACCTCGGGCAAACCGGCTCGTGACATCGAGCTTGACCAGGCCAGAACCGAGATCGAGCGGCTCACGCGAACGGTGGCCGAACAGGCGGTCAAGTTGGTGGTGCTGGAGAAAGAAGGGGCTTAGCCTGATGCCTGACAAGCCGGTTCCCGCCCGAGTGGACGCAGCCGTCAAGCAGGGGCTGCTGGACCTGGCGGACTATGCGACCAGCCAGGACTGGCCCGCACCCAAGACGTGCGAGGTCCTGGGACTGTCCCAGCAGCGCCAGCGGCGCTGGAGACGCCGCCAAGAGGGCGGGGAAGCGCTGGGTGATGGTCGGTCCGGAGCCTCGATCAACGCGTTGATGCCGTGCGAGGCCGAGGCGATCGTTGATGCCTTCGAGACCTTTGCCGACAAGGACTTCTTCCACCGGGCTCACCTGGGCTCCTACGACGGGTTGTTCTGGGTATCAACCTCCACGGTCCGCCGAGGGCTGAACGATCACGACCTACGCTTCAGGCATCCTCCCCGGCCATCGGGGTCCAAGCGCCGTCCCTTCCCGGTGTGGGCGACGTACAGACCCAACTCGACATGGATCCACGACTCCACCCACTTCACCGCCTGCGGGATGACAGTACTGATCATCGAGGACCTGGTCTCGCGTAAGTGGATCACCCACGTGGAGACCCACCTCCAGGTCCGTCTCGCCTTGAGCAGGCCCTGGAGGCCGAGAGGACCTGCTCACCTCCGCGCTGGAGCGCGCTGAGGCTCTCCAGCGCCGGCTGGTCTCGGACGGTGACGATGACCTACTCCGCTGCTACTGGCCGTATCGGATAACGGGTCGCGGATGATCGCTACCAGTCCCCGCAGGTTCATGGTCATGGTCGCCATCGTCCAGCACTTCGGACGCCCAGTAACTCGCACTGATCAGGCCTGGATCGAGTCACTCAACGGAACGTTGCATCAAGTCAGCAGTGATGACGTGGAGGGATCGCTGTCATGGGACAGAAGAAGTAGCCCGATGAGCTGTGCGAGCGAGCCACGAGGATAACGTTGGAGACACTGGCTGACCCAGCTCGGGCCAAGGGCGCGATCCGCAGGATCGCCGACGAGCCGGGTATCCACCCCGAGGCTCTGCGCACCTGGGTCAAGAAGGCCCAGATCGACCAGGGCACCCGGCCCGGCACCACCACTGACCAGGCACAGCGGATCAAGGAGCTGGAGAAAGAGGTCCGAGAGCTGCGAAGAGCCAACGCGATCCTGAAGAGCGCGTCGGCTTGTCTATCGCGGCGGAGTGTGAGCGCCCGTCCCGTTGATCTGCCAGTACATCGAGACCAATAAGGAGGAGTTTGGGGTCTGGCCGGTCTGCAAGGTGCTCACTGGCGCCGGAGTCAAGATCGCCCCGAAGCACGTGACTCACGCCCGCCGTAGCCGGCCTCCTAGCGCCAGGAGCCTGCGCGACGAGACCCTCAAGGCGGAGATATCCAAGGTCCACAAGAACCAGCTACTCGGTCTTGGGAGCCCGCAAGATGCACGTGATACTCAACCGACCCGAAACTGCCTAGCGTCACGGTGCCGGTCATGTGGCCCGCTGTACCGTCGAACGCCTCATGGGCGACCTAAGCCTACGCGGAGTCAGACGCGCCAAGTCCCCGCCCACCGCGAGAACAGCGCCCAGCCGACCTTGTCAAAAGGCATTTCAGCGCGTTCAGACCGAACGAGCTGTGGGTCGTCGACATTCCCCCGCAAGCGGGAGTTACCCCCTCCTATGTACGCACCTTCTCCAAGTGGGTCTACGTGGCTTTCATGATCGACGTATACTCGCGGAGGATCGTCGGCTGGCAGACCTCCACGAGCCTGTACACCGACCTGGCCCTGGACGCCCTGGAGATGGCCGTCTGGCAACGAAAACGCCAGGGGGCCGACCTGACGGGCCTGGTGCACCACTCCGACCAAGGTGCAATACAAGTCTATTCGCTACTGGCAGGCCCTGTCCGAGTGCGAGGCGGTCACCTCGGTGGGTTCCCAGGAGGACTCCTATGACAACGCCCTGGCTAAGGCGCTCAACTCGCTGTACAAGGCCGAGCTGATCCGCAACCAGGGCCCTTGGGAGGACATCGACGCCGCCCGTGGTCGCCACTGCCGAGTGGGTCCACTGGGCGGGCACCGTTCGCCCTCACTCCGCCGTCGGCATGCGTACCCCCGCCGAGCACGAAGCCGCCTGGGCCCCGACGTCAGCCAGAACTGCCAGAAACAATCACAACCAGCAACCACCCGCATCAGATAAACCAGCCACCACAAAACCCGAGGCTTGACACTCAGCCGACCAGCCACCTAAGCAGAATTTGCCGATCTTGGCCCATCGAATGCCTAACCAATTTATCCTATCAGTACACCTAGCAAATTGAAACGCAGAATAGGTAACTAACGGCAGTCACTAGCAAGCCCTTTCACCAGGAGCGTTGCGAGCTCAGTGGGGCGATATGACGATGTGAATGTCGCAAGGTCGTCGCTACTCAAATGATTGTTGTCTACATCATACAGCGAATGGATTTCTTGTAGCGCCTCAGCGCATGCAGGATTCATTAGCAGTGGCGCCAAAGCAACTTTGCCATGTTCAGCACCCGGAATACCCAAATATGCTGCGATAGCCGAAGCCGCCCCACCGTACCCTGCCGAAATATATACATGCTTGTGAGCACGTAACGACAATAGAGTTTCTTCGACAACTCCCGGAATACTCCCACTGTAACCTTCGTTGGGTCTACTGGACTCATGTTTTGGGTGGATCTTCCCTCCTAATGCTAAACGAACCGTAGACTTATCCACGAGCGCCTTCCTGAAGCCCGTAAACAGTTCGCTACCACTTACCGACGCCGTGTAGTCGTGTTCTGGCGAAGGGACGCAGTTGGGCGAGTACAGATTCGAGTTCCAATCAACAACCCGAATCTGTCCTTTGTCTCCAAACTTTTCGTGAGCTTCACGTAAATTCCGTAAAAGGACACTCCGCATATTCCAGCATTCATAGATCTTGTGCAGTGGAACCCAGAGATAAAAGTACCTACGTATTGAACAAGTTCTTTTACTGTCTACGGCAGTGGATAAGTTCCTAAAGTATCTAGAAACTGCATCCATCATGGTATTTGAAAGGTCAGGTGAATAGGTTCCAATCATTCCTCCGTAAAGTGAAGCGCCTCCGCACACAGAGACAAGCTGAGAGATCTCCGCTACTACGCGTTCGAGATGAGAATCATGAAGACCTAGGCTAGCAAGGTTATTACTTCGTGCCATCGACAACCCGACGATTGTATCAGGTGAAAGTAGTTCATTCTGCTCCACATCAGAATTATGAAAGGAACTACTCGAGGAGTTTTCGCCGCGGATGACGACTGTCCTAGGAGTCCGAATATGCAGCGATTCATCACTAATCCCCGCTAAAGCACACGCTTGCATAATTGCTTCACGTTCAGGTTCCTGAACTACAGGATCAGGATGAATGATCCAAAACGAGTCGCGATTCAGTTTCCCCGATCTGGCGAGTTTCATAATGTTCGTATTCAATGTGACCAACTCGGGAGTTGTGGCCGAATACCAATCGAATGAGCGTTCTGCCACTCTCGACATGGACTCGTGCCAAAGAACGAACTTAAGAACCTCATCGATTAACCGATTGATTGCCAGAACTATCGAAACCTTCGGCTGATTATGGCGATACTGAACCGTTGGGATGTTGTCTAGTAGAAATGACCCCCTATGCTCCCTTTGTTTAATTGCGGAAAGTGCAACAATAGGCACTTCGTTCTGCTTGGCAAGCAGCACTTCGTGCTGGGTGTTAGGACTAGCAGCATAATTGTCTGTTTTTAACACTAGAAGCGCAGAAACATAACGCGAACTTGAAATAAGTGCACGATCTACAGATGACCTCCAATTATGCAACGGCTTCAAATCTGAAATATCTAAGAATTTAGTGACACCAATTTCCTGTAGTATCTCAGAAGCCTTTCTATGTAAAGATGTGTTTCCGGCAACATCAGATGTGTTTGCGTTGTCTTTTCGGGCATAACTGATAAAAATTCGAAGCGATGGCCGAACTGAATCGGAAGACAAAGCTATTTCAATAATAGCCTGGTTTAATTCACGTTCCAGGCTCCCGACTGCCAGTATACTGGTATCATTCTCTCGAATGCGTTCAATATCCATGGATGAGTGATCCGAGTATGGATTCAAGTGTTGACAGTCTTGCAGGTTACCTAGTGTATCTGAGGTGAAGAAAGACAAATCTATCCCAGCTAAAGGAAGAGGGATAACCGCGAATGAAAGATCTCCCGTTGCCGCCCCGAGAGTGTCAGTAATGTACTTTCTCCAATTGTCGTCGTCAATATAGGCGTCACGCAGAGCAGGTCCGATTACAGGGATTACTACTGTAAACTTAGAAGCATTGAGTTTAATATCCAATGGAGGTTGATTAGGCTCATCATTATACGAAGCTGATCTGGAATACACATCAATTACTCCACTGGCTAATCCAGAGAATGAGTCTGAGCGATAATGCTTCAGAAGCCTTTCAAAGATTTGTTTCCCAACTCTATCTAAGGGGTGCCATAACACAAATATGTCAAGAACTGAAGGGGAAGAAGAAATCATGACGATCCTTGTGGTTAGTGTTGCCAGAAATAGAAGAGTGAGGCGTCTACTATGTTGATGAATATCAAGCCACACAATCGCTAGACGTGACTCAAGCGTTATAGTCGTTTATAGATGACACTAATTATGAATCTCCGTGAGACGATGGCTCATGTATATGTGTGTAGGGTTCTTTCGGATCCTGCGTGCCGACAACCTGGACGTTTATCCCACTCGTCTGACGCTAACTGGAATAGGACCTGCAACTGTTTTCTAAGACCAACGTGGAAGCGATTCACCATTCACGATGGCCTATGAACAGTTGAGATATCAGGATCCTTAGATTCGCGGTCACTCCTGGCGCAACTGAGCGCTCGATGGACTCGCCGGCGGATCTTACAACCTGAGAATTCATCTCTTGGTTACTAGTAGACTGCGGCGAACAGGGCTTAAATGCGCCGTCCTTTAACGGAATGCAGATAAGCAAAGCGATAGGAACATATCCAGGCTAAGCGGTTGACAGATGAAGTTGAGCTCGCAAGAACTCGTTCAGAACCAAGACGCCATTGGCTGCGAGGATCACGTTGCTATCATTCACGACGACAGTTTAATCTCAGCTGAGCTGACGTGCACAAAGTGAGCCATCGCCTTACTTAAATAAACGAACTCCTTTGGAATGATCCAGAAGTCGCCGAAGGTGTGCCTAGTTTAGGTGTGGTTCTGACGTTGTGACGTCACGTGAATTATTACGATTCACTAGACCTTTTATGACAAGACCAGCAAGTTCCGAGGCTCTTTGGGTCGTAGTGAGTTTTTCTATGTCATCGTCTTCGAGATATAGACTGGTCGCAGTGTAGAGTTCCTTTATCCTACAGATTGCATCGCAGCACGCACTGTTATTTGTTATCGCATCCAATGCATGTTGTGATATGGGGAGTTTGTCAGTCAGCCCAATTTCGTACGCCAGAACTGCCGCAGCTCCGCCGAAACCTCCTGCAATGTAAACGGGCTGCTGATTATTAAGTGCTTCCAGTGTTTCTTCAATAATGCCCGGAATGCGTCCTAGGTATCCGTTAGGGTGTTGTTCAGATCTGGGTACTGTTTTTCCTCCGATGACGAGACGGGCATGGGTGAAAGCATGCAAGGAGCTTCGTATACGAGATAGAGCATCAGATGTGCGGACAGCTGATGATGTATCCCACACTTGTGCGTCTTCAAGAGCTACTTCATTTCCGTGTTCATTTATTACGCAGATCTGTCCTGTGGATGCAAAGTCGTTCTTCAAACGAACTAACCTTTGTAGGGACTCCTCTGAGGTTATGTTTGTACATGGTACTGTGAGATTGAACATGGTTCCTGGATGTATGGGCGTTAGCCCGTAACGCTCTTGGCCGTAAACTCTATGCTGATCTAGTTTGGCGTCCTCTATGTATTTTTTGATGACCTGAAGGACCGAATTGGTAAGGTCTGGAGTATGGGTGCCTACTGATCCCGCGTACGAAATACATCCACCTGAAATTAACGTAAGTTGCGCAACTTCTGCAACAACCGATTCTAAATGGCGGTTAGTGATGCCTAGGCCATTAAGATCTTCACCAGCGGATGCAGAGATGGACAAAGTAAAGTCGGACAATGGTCGATCCAACGATAGATTAGGTGTTTGTAGCTCAGGCTCGCCAGAGCCGAAGGATCCTCCTGCAGCAAAGAATAGCCGAGGAGTTAGTAGATGAACACTATTTTTGTTGTATCCGGCTAGAGTGCATAATTCTATCATTGTCTCATGCTCTGGAGGAAGTAGGGGAGGATCGGGGTGCATTATCCACAGATGGTTGTCGTTAGGGTAATTTTTTCGATGCTCTGCGAGGAAATTAGTTAGCATTAATGGTTCTGGTGGGTGAGGAGACACTGCATCGAATCCTCGGTTGTTGCTATTTCCAGTTTCGGCATCGTGAGGTTGTTGCTCTAAGTATACTTCCTGATTCTTCCAAAGTGCGTATTTTAGCGTTTCGTCAACGAGTCGATTTAGTGCTTTTATGATCGAGAATCCCTCTGATATCTCTGAGTGGTTCCGGTAGGCGACGGTGGGCACATGATCTAGAAGGAAGGATCCTCTTGACTCTCCTGTTTCTAAGGCACTCAAACATACAATTGGCATTCCTGCTTTCTTTGCTTCCAGAACCTCCCACTGTGTCCATTCTCGAATGCTGTAGTGATCAGTCCTGACCATCAAAAGCGCACTTGATTTTGCCTGCTGTCGGATGCTTTTATTCCATTCTTGGCCAGGTTGAAGATCATGTATGTCGACAAAACTGGACAACTGTGCTTTCTTAACCCAAGAAGCGATTTTAGAAACGACGCCGTATGTGTTTATGGTGGCTTGATCGGACTCGGGTATGTCCTGGCGGGCGTGACTTACAAATATCTCTAGTCTATCATTTAAAGGCGCTTTGCGGAGTAGTTTTTGCACAATAGCTTTGCTGACATCCCTAGGTAATTTGTCATAGTCGGCGGGTGAGTAGTACGATTCAGGTCGCGATACAGAGACAATATCGCTGTCTGACGTTCCTTGGATGTTCGCAAGTTCGTTGATAAGTGGAGCGTTTGAGTAGTCGACTGTTCGTTTTGGAAATATCGGCAAGATCAGCGTTCTTGCGGGTTCTGTTCTGCTGTAGTGGAGGATTTGATTTAAGTAGTTCGCCCAAGGTGAATCGGTGGTGATGGAATCCCTGATTAGATTTTTTTCGACGTAGATTAGAATCACGGCGAATCGAGCCGGAGATGCTGCGAATGAATTGTTGGTGCTGATTGTTCCATCGGGGGTTGGTATGGGTAGAGGATGCCCGTGCGTTGGGGGAGCAGATACTGAACGTGCATATACTTCGATCGCGCCACCTGCGAGACCGGAGAATGCGTCGGAATGGTAGTGGTTAAACAGCTTTTCGCATATCTGTTTCCCTACTTTGTCATCCGGGTGCCAGACCACGAATATGTCTAACGTCGTTGGGAGTGGTGCTGTTTTTGTCGTTGATTGTATGGAATGCTGATGATTCATGTGATGTATAATACGCTTCGGTCTATGTGTTGTCAGTTGTTTATTGAGCAAGTTCTGGCTATTGCGCGGTCGTTGGCTTGTCAGTGCGGGAGTCCCGTACTCTGGTGACATGATTTGTGTTTCGGCCGTTGACCCTGACGAACTTCTAGATGCCGCTGCCGAGCGTCCTCAGGCCCGCGGGCCGCGGCGGCGCACCGTCAGCGAGGGGCC
>ERZ772766.1722-NODE-1722-length-11475-cov-4.702890_pt1 | contig 11475 bp, 10 predicted proteins | sample MGYA00511379_ERZ772766 | MGnify/ENA primary metagenome ERZ772766 (study PRJEB29015, sample SAMEA2737895) | human oral metagenome | biome: human oral; feature: human-associated habitat; material: dental | place: China | collected 2116 ...
ACGAGAGGACAGCGCAGATGTGTGAAGATGGGCGGCTGAATTTATCAGTGATTCCTGAACAGCGGTTGACGGCTTCTGCCTGTCTATGCTACAATCAAAGAACGCAATGGGCGTTTTCTATGCTGCTCTTTTGAGAAGCCTTTTCCAGTTCGGAGCGCGGCGTCTTGGTCTTGCGCAATGGAGTCTCGTGAACCCCGTCAGGTCCGGAAGGAAGCAGCGGTAAGCGAATCGCTTCATGTGCCGCGAGGGCGCCTGGGGGTCGCGCCCCGAAGTGGAAAAGGAGTATTTGCTGCTGTGCGGAGTTTCGGCTTGGTGCGGCAGCTTTTTTCTATGGATTCGTTTGCAATTTTCTATGCGTTCAAGGAGGGACGATATGGCGTACATCGCGCTCTACCGCCAATGGCGGCCGGGGAGCTTCAAGGATCTCGTGGGGCAGACGGCCGTATCGAGGACGCTTTCCCATGCGATTTCCGCAGGACGCATCGCCCATGCCTATCTCTTTTCCGGCCCGCGCGGCACGGGCAAGACGAGCACGGCGAAGATCCTCGCGAAGTCGCTGAATTGTGAGAAGGGGCCGACGCCCGAGCCTTGCGGCGTCTGCAAAAATTGCACGAAGATCGCCGACGGCACGGCGCTCGACGTCTTTGAGATCGACGCGGCGTCGAACCGCGGCATCGACGAGATGCGGGACTTGCGCGAGAAGGTGAAGTTCACGCCCGCCGAAGGGCGCTACAAGGTCTACATCATCGACGAAGTGCACATGCTGACGACGGAGGCATTCAATGCGCTTTTGAAGACGCTCGAAGAGCCGCCCGCCCATGTCGTCTTCATCCTCGCGACGACAGAGCCGCACAAGGTGCCGGCAACGATCCAGTCGCGCTGCCAGCGCTTCGACTTTCGGCGCATTACGGTCGAGGAGATCGAAGCGAGGCTCGCCTATGTAGCACAGGAGATGAAGATCCCGTGTGAGAAGGAAGCGCTTCGCCTCATCGCGCGGCAGGCGGACGGCGGCATGAGGGACGCGCTGTCGCTGCTTGACCAGTGCGCGAGCTTGGACGGCGATACATTGACGGCGGCATGTGTCGAGGAGAATCTCGGCCTCATCGGGCATGAGCCGATCTATCGCCTGACGAAGGCGATCGGCGAGCGCGCGAAGGGCGAGGTCTTGGAAACGATCGCGGAGCTTCTCGCGCTCGGCAAAGATCCGATGCAGCTCTTGGCGGAATTGACGCTTCATCTGCGAAGCCTCATGATCTACGAGGCGGCGGGCGCTATTGCGGCGCTCAATCTCGCGGACGACACCGGAGCTGCGCTCGAAGAGCAGAAAGCGCTTTTCACGCAGGCGCAGATCATGGCGATGATCGCGCGTCTGCACGAAGCGATGGCGGAGCTTCGCTGGACGCCGCAGCCGCGCATCACGCTTGAGGTCGCGCTGCTTTCGCTCTGCCGTGAGAATGTGGAAGATGGTGCAGAAGGTGCACCAGCGCCAACCCGCCCCGCAGCGCCCGCCCCCGCCGAAGCGGCGCGCGTCGCCCGCCTTGAGGCGGAGCTTGCCGCCCTCAAGGCGCAGCTTTCGGCGCAGCCTGCGAGAGCAGCCGCGCCTGCAGCATCTCCTCTTCCAACCGCGAGAAGACGGGCGGCAAGTCGCACGAACGAAGCGGCTTCTTCCGGCACGCCGGCACGCAATAGCGCACCGCTTGCCTCTTCCGCTCCTGCCGCACAGGCCACGCCGAATCTCGAGGGAGAGAAGATCTACGCCGAACTTCTCTCCCGCCTGCAGGAGAAGCAGCGCATCTCCGTTCTCGCGTGCCTCAAGGGCGCTTCTTTCTCGGCAAGCGGCGCGGGCACGTTTCACCTGCATTTTTCAAGTCCTCTGCTCGCGCGGCGCACAATGCGCGACGACTACCGAAAGATCATCGAAGAATTGCTCGCCGAGATCGCAGGCACACCGCTTGCAATCTCGTGCGAAGCGCAAGCTGTGCCGCCTGCCGCGCCGCCTCCTGCGCCGAAGAAAAAGCCGCCGTTGGCGGCGCTCGACGAGATCGAGCCGCGAGGGCTTTCGCCGAAGCCGCTGGAGATCGACGAGAATGAGCTTTCGCCCGAAGAGCGAAGTCGTCTGCAAAATGCCGTTTCGCTCCTCGGCGGACATCTCGTCGACCTGCCCGAGGAGCAGCGCATCGCCGCCCTCGCCGCGAGCGGAAAGGCAGTCGCTAAGTCCGTGACCGAGACGGCAGAAGGCAAGGACGCGCCGCCGCTCGATGATGCGCCGATGTCTGATGACATTTCGCTGCCCGATGATGCGCCAATGCCCGATGACGTGCCGCCGCCGGATGATGGCGATGCGCCGCCGCCGGAGGAAAACAGTTGACCTAAGAGCCGCTTTGCGGCTATAATCGAAGGAAAAGCGCAGGCGAAGCGCCTGCTTTTGAAAGGAGAAACGCAATGTTTGGTGGAATGGGAAACATGGGCAATATGCAGGGCATGATGAAGAAGGTGCAGAAGCTTCAAAATGACATGAAGAAGATGCAGGAGGAGCTGAAGAAGAAGACCGTCGAGGTGTCGGCGGGCGGCGGCGCCGTCAAGATCGTCATGAACGGCGAGAAGGAAGTGCAGTCGCTTCATATCGATCCCGCCGCCGTCGATCCCGAGGATGTCGAGATGCTGCAGGATCTCCTCTCGGCCGCCTTCAACGAGTCGGTCAAGAAGGTCGACGACATGATGGCGGGCGAGATGGGCAAGCTCACGGGCGGCCTCGGCCTTCCTCCGGGCATGTTCTGAGATGCAGTATATCGCACCGCTGGCAAAACTCATTGAACACTTTCGCGCACTGCCGGGCATTGGCTCCAAGACGGCAGTGCGTCTTGCTTATCACGTCCTCGACATGGATGCAGCGAAGGCGCGGGCGCTCGCTGAGGCGATCGTCGAAGCGCGGGAGAAGATCGGCTTTTGCAGCGTCTGCTGCAACCTCTCAGACCAAGATCCATGTGCAATCTGCGCGTCGGAAAAGCGCGACCGCTCGAAGATCTGCGTCGTCGAGCAGCCGCAGGATGTCGCCGCCGTCGAGCGCATGAAGGACTACAAGGGTCTTTACCATGTGCTGCACGGCTCGCTTTCGCCGCTCTCGGGCGTAGGCCCTGAGAACCTTCGCGTGAAGGAGCTTCTGCATCGGCTGGAAGGAGAGGCGGGCGCTGAGGTGCAGGAGATCATCATGGCGACGAATCCCACGGTCGAGGGCGAGGCTACGGCGATGTACCTCGCGCGGCTCTTGAAGCCCGCAGGACTCAAGGTCACGCGCATCGCGCACGGCCTGCCCATCGGCGGCGATCTCGAATACGCTGACGAAGTCACGCTCGCCAAGGCGCTCGAAAACAGAAAGGAAATCTAATATGCTCGAAATCATCGCGTCGCTCGCCGTCGGCATTCTTCTTCTTTCTATCGCGGCGAAGCTCCTCGACTTGCCCTTGCGCCTTTTGAAGAAATTCATCGTCAACAGCGTTGTCGGCGCGGTGCTGCTCTCCATCGTCAAACTTCTGGGCTTTCATGTAGCGATCAACATCTTCACGTCGCTCGCTGCAGGAATCTTCGGCGTCCCCGGCGTGCTCATGGTGCTCGCGTGGAGCTATTTGTGAGAAAAAGTGCATTGGGCAGACGGCGGTGCTGGGTGTACTCATTTTTTCTAAACATCTTGAAACAATGAAGAAGGCAAGACATTGAACGAAGAAAAAGCAAGGAATGTGGAAACGCTCTGGACGGCGGAATTCATCGGCATGAGCGCCACGAACTTTTTTCACCTCATGGCGCAGTACATCCTCATCGTCGGACTGCCCATCTACATCATGAACGAGATGAAGGGCGGCGAGCTGGAAGCGGGGCTTGCCATGACCTTCTTCCAGATCGGCGCCGTCTCCTCGCGCCCGTTTGCCGGCCGGCTCATCGACAGCCTGCACAAGGGCAGACTGCTCCTTGGCGCGACGCTCGCCTTCTTCGCCATCATGCTCGCCTTCTGCTTCGCGCATACGGAAGAAGCGATCTACACGCTGCGCCTTCTGCAGGGCATCGAATTTGCGCTCGGCACGACGGCGGCGGCCACCTTGGCGGCGCTCGTCCTTCCCGCGGCGAAGAAGGGAACGGGCATCGGCTACTTCGCACTCTCGACGAATCTCGCGATGGTCGTCGGGCCTCTTACCGGCCTCCTTATCATACGCTCCTTCGGCATGATGGCGCTCTTCGTCTTCCTTGCGGCGAGCGCCCTTTTCACGCTCTGGCTCGCAAACCGCAGGAAGCTCCCCGATGAGATCGTTGTGCCAAAAGAGAAAACTGGTCGGGGATTCTCCCTCGTCGAGCGGCAGGCGCTTCCTGCGGCTCTCATTGGCGGACTCATGTTCTTCGCTTACGGCGGCGTCCTGACCTTCATCCCGCTCTATGCGCGCACACTCGGCATGGAAGAGAACGTCAGCGCCTTCTTTGCCATATTCGCGCTCATCATCGTCGTGACGCGCCCCTTCATCGGCCGCATCTTCGATCAGCGCGGCGCCGACTATACGGTTTATCCGGGACTTCTCCTCTTCTTCCTCGGTTTCCTGTGCTTTGCCGCAGCCGAGTCGTCTGCGGCCTTTCTCGCTTCCGCCGCGATTCTAGGCGCGGGCTTCGGCGCTGCAAGCCCCGCCTTGCAGACGCTCGCCGTCGCGAGCGTCGCGCCCGAGCGTGCAGGACTTGCGACGGCGACCTACTTCTGGGCGCTCGACATCAGCGTCGGCCTTGCTGCCGCGACCTTGGGACTCGTCGCCGCGAATTTCGGCTATGCGGCGCTCTACGGCATTCTGTGCCCTGCCGTCCTCGTCCTCGCCGTCATTTTCTATACGATTTGGCGCAGGAGGAGCAAGAAAATCGCATAGAAAAGGCTGTGCATAAGTCGAAGCCATCGACTTATGCACAGCCTTTTTTCTTATATGATTTTCCTAAATTCTCTTCACATCGGCGAAGCAGAGCTTTGGCACATGGTTGATGAGGTTCCATTCATGCGCCTTCCGATAGAACAGCTCCAGACCTTCGAGATGCTCGTCCTTCAAATCCCAGTGGATGACCTGCAGGTATTCTTCAAGCTGCTGGAAGGTGAAGTCCTTTTCTTCACGCACGGATTCGATCGTTGCGTACTTGTTCGCGACTCCTTCCGCCATGCCTCGGACGAGACGCTCGTAGACGAGCTGCAGCTTTTCGGGCGATTCCCTCGCGAAGGTGCGGTTCGCTGTCCAAAGAGAATAGACCATGCCGAGTCCCGTGAGCTTGTGCCACTCGGCGCCGAGATCGTAGTAGTGGAGATCCTCGCGGCGGTGGTGGTAGAGCCAGAGCGCGTCGTCGCCGATGAAGAGCGAGCCTGCCGCGTCGTCGGGCACGGGATTCTGCGGCACGATGTGGCGCACATAGTAGTTGGGGCTTGCGTCGTATCCTTCCTTGAGGATGATCTTCAAGAGGCAGTGGCTCGTCGCCGATTTCGCCGTGAGGATGATGCGGTCGTCCCTGATTTCCTCAAGGGGTTTTTTCGTCACGAGGAGGATGCTCGTGACCTCCTTATCCGTGCGCACGCAGATGTCGGGCAGGATCACAAGGCTTTCGTCGCCCTGTGCGTAGATGATGGATGATATGCCGCTCACATCGAGCCTGCCCGCCAGAAGTTCGCGGTTCAGCTCCGCCGGCACGCCCGGCACGAGGTGCAGCCCTCGGTTTCCGCCGTGCGCGAAGCTCCAGGTGAGCGGCAGGATATTGAGAAAATGGATGTGCCCGACCCTTGGCTCTGCCATAAATGTCTCCTTTCGGAAGAATGAAAAGATTCAGCGCTTCCTTACATATATTCCCACATGTGAAGCAAAGGGCCGCGTCCCTTGCCGATATTGAGCCCCGCGCGGATGGCGCCCGTGATGTATGCCTTGGCGTCCTCAACGGCGATGGTCAGCGGCTTTCCCGCTGCAAGGCCGCAGGCGATTGCCGTCGAGAGCGCACAGCCCGTGCCATGCGTATTCTCGTTGTCGATGCGCGTCTGCTTGTACCAGCGCGCCTTGCCGTCCGCATAGAGCAGGTCGTCGGCGCTCTCTACGAGGTGGCCGCCCTTGATGAGCACGGCGATCGGAAACCTCTCGGTCAGGACTTTGGCGGCCTTGAGCATGGAATCTTCGTCGGTGATGGCGACACCCGTGATGGCTGCAGTCTCGGGCAAATTCGGCGTGACGATGTCGACGAGCGGCAGAAGCTCGTCGACCATCGCGAAGAGCGTGTCGCTCGTGATCAGATCGCAGCCGCTCGTCGAGGCGATGACGGGATCGAGCACGATGTTCTTCGCGTCCTTTTCCCGCAGTTTCTCGGCGATCGTGTGCACGATCGCGTCGTTTGCCACCATGCCGACCTTGACGGCGTCGGGACGGATGTCATCGTAGATGGCGTCGATCTGCTCCGCGATGAAGTCCGGAGGAATGACGAAGGTATCGCGGATTCCCGTCGTATTCTGCACGGTGAGCGCCGTCGAGATGTTCATCGCGTACATCTTGTGCGCCGTGATGGTCTTGATGTCCGCCTGTATGCCTGCGCCGCCGCTCGGATCTGAGCCTGCGATCGTCAGAACCTTTCGGATGTCCTTCATGCTGCATTCCTCCCAAAAAAGACCGGATGGATGGAGTCTTCCAAAGATACTCATATAGTATTTATATATCTATAGTATACCATAAAGATTAAGGTTCTTGCCACAAATCGTATAGGGCGATCATGTTCCTGAGGCGTCGCTTCTCTTCGCTCGTCAGCGTATGGCTGATGGATTTTCCCTCCGCCGTCGACCAGTAGATGAAACGGGCCGCGCGGGCATTTGACGCGCGGCGAAGGATAAAAGCTCCCTCTTCGCCCAAAGCGATCTGGGAGCGTTCCGTCAGAAACTCGACATCCTTGTCGAGATGGTCGCGGCGCTTCTTTTCCTCGATTTCCCAAGTGCGGCGCTCGCCGTCCGCCTCGATGGCGAAGTGGTCGCCGAAGATCCAGCCGCGCATGCTGCTTTCGTGCATTGAATAGTAGTAAAGGATGTTGCAGCGAAACGTCGAGTCCCGACTGTGCCCGAGGAGCGGCTGGACGTAGAGACCTCCTGCGAGCTTCTTTTCCTCGGGATAGCTGTACCATGTATAGGCTCCCGAGTCTGTGCGTTCCATGCCCTCCTTGAGCTTTTCGATGCGAGCCTCACGCTCTTTTCTTCGCGCCTCTTCGGCAAGACGTTCTGCCTCGCGTGCTTCGCGCTGCGCCGCTTCCTGCTCTCTTTCTTCAGGCGAAAGCGTTTCCTCTTCGAGGAGGGCGAGCGCCGACTGCATCTCATCGCGGTGCGTGCTGCTGTAATAGAGCATCGCACCCGTAAAGAGGGCGACGAGCACGCAGAACAAGATCGCATAGCGAACAATCCTCACGCTTCTGACTCCTTTTTGCAAGGTTATTTCTCCTTGATTCGTTTCTCTATTATACACGGAATCCGCTTCGTTTGCACAAAAAATTGTGCAGTTTCTCCCGTGCGTACTTGACAATAGGTCTATGGAATTATATGATACACGTGTGACTTTATATAGCAAATCTGCTTAATCTATACAGCATCCGTGATTTTTGGAATAAAGTGCTTTTTGACTTTTATCGAAATTTTTATCGAAAAGAAAGGAATGATACGCCTTGAAGCAATTCTCCTTCTTGCTTTATAAGGAAGAGGATCTTGCTCTGTGCTTGCAGGAGGCAAAGGATGTTGCCGCCTCCATGGCGCACATTTCCGATCTTCTCGTGACACTTTTTGCCTCGGAGCTTTCTGTTCATACGATGGCGGACTTCGAGCGAGCGACAAGGAAAATTTTCCCACAGGCGAAAGTCGTGGGGTTTGCGGCGGAATGCGGCTTTGCCAACGGCAAGATGTGGAGCGGCGAGGACGATTTGCCCGATGCGGCGAGCGCCGCCGTCACCTTTACCTTTTTCTCCTCTTCACGCGTCATTCCCCTGGCGTTCGATGAGCAGTCCGACATATCGGCTGCGGCGAAGGGACTCGTTCGGACGATCTCGCAGGAAAAGGCGACGAAGGCTGTCGGTCTGTTCTTCGCGGCGCAGGTGCCGGGCATTACGGAGCTTCTGGACGTCCTTTCGGATGTGGACGAGGAGATCGTGTTCTTCGGAGGTCTTCTTTCCGATCAGACGGATGAGAGACGCATCACGATCGATCTCGCGGGACACAGGATGTCGCGCGGCTTTCTTGCCGTCGTCTTTGTCGGCGAGGAGCTTCACGCCAAGGCACAGATTTCATTCGGCTGGAAGCCCTTCGGCCCTGAAGTGCAGATTACGCGCATGGCAGATGAGCGCACGATCGTCGAACTCGACGAAAAGCCCGCGAGTGAATTCTTCTCCCACTATCTCGGCATACGCCATTGCTGGGAATCGCTTGCGAGCGTCGAGACCTTCCCCATGTGCCTGAAGCGAAACGGCGCGACGCTGGCACGCCGCCTCATGGACATTCATGCCGACGGCTGCGTTTATGTCAGCGCTGACCTCCGAGAGGGAGAGCGTCTGCGCATCGCGTCGGGCGATCCCATCGCCATCATCAGCGAAGCGCAGAGGACGCATGCGGAGCTTTGCGAATTCTCGCCCGAAGCCGTCTTCATCGTCAACTGCATGGGGCATTACGTCATGCTGCAGCCGAACAATGTTTACGAATATGCCGCCATCTCGCGTGCCGTGCCCACGCACGGATTCTATTCCTACGCGGAGTTTTTCCGCAGCAAGGGCAGGTTCATGAAGACGAATCTCATGATGGTCAGCGTCGGCTTCCGCGAGGGCGAGCCGAAAGAAGCGCCGATTTACAAGCCCGTATCGCCGCAGTTCGGCGATCATACTTCGATCATCGCCCACCTCGTGCACTTTGTCGATGCCATGACGAAAGAGTGGGAGTCGATGCACAGCAAGCTCGTCGTTCTCGCCGAGCGTGATGCGCTCACGGGTCTGATGAACCGACGCGCCATGGAACGCTCTTTCAAGGACATCCTGCACGATGCGCTCGCCGCGGACATTCCGTTTGCCGTCATGATGCTCGACATGGACGACTTCAAGGGCATCAATGATACCTTTGGTCATGCCATGGGCGATGAGGCGCTCGTGGCGCTCGCCGACATCCTGCGCTCGTCCGTGCGCAGCGTGGACATCGTGTCGCGCTGGGGCGGAGACGAGTTCTTCGTCATCCTGACGCATGCCGACCGTGCAGCAGCCGAGCGCGTGGTCGAGCGAATCCATCGCGGCGCGTCTTCCCTCTCCCTACTGATGCCCGACAAAAGATCGGTCGGCTTGAGCATCGGCGTGACCCTCTCAAGTGCGCATGATACGCCGGAAACCGTCTTTCAGCGCGCCGATGCGGCTCTCTACGAATCGAAGCGAACGACGGGCAAGAACAAGGTCACCTTTCGCTGAAATTCATCACAATCGACATCATATCGGATATGCAGCTCCCCGGTTTGAGTGCTTGGGGAGTTTTTTGTTGTTCGGTTTTCGTGACAGCGGACGTTTTTCGCTGTATAATATCTTCCGTACGACTTCTGGGCGCTGCAGATAAATTTTTCAGCGCTCAAATTCTTTGTAAGGGAAGAAAAATATCATGGATCTCTTTCGCAGGAAAAGCATCGACGAGCTGCAGGCTGCGGCTGCGGCCTCGGGCATGCTCAAGAACCTCGCCGCCGTCGACCTTCTGATGCTCGGCATCGGCGCTGTCATCGGCACGGGCATCTTCGTGCTCACGGGCGTCGCTGCCGCCAAGTACGCAGGGCCTGCCGTGCCGCTTTCGTTCATCCTATCGGGGCTCACATGTGCGCTCGCGGGTCTCGCCTACGCGGAGTTTGCCTCCATCGTGCCCGCCTCGGGCAGCGCCTACACCTATGCGTATGCGTCCTTGGGTGAGTTCATCGCCTTCATCGTCGGCTGGAATCTCATTCTCGAATACACAGTGACGTCGAGCGCCGTCGCTGTCGGCTGGTCGGGCTACGTCGTCGGACTCTTCGCCTCGGCGGGGTTCGTGCTGCCGCATGAACTCGTCGTCGCGCCCGCAGAAGGCGGCATCTTCAACCTGCCCGCTGTCCTCATCACGCTCTTTTTGTCGTTTCTCCTCGTGCGCGGCACGAAGGAGAGTGTCAAGCTCAATCGCATCCTTGTCTTCGTCAAGCTCGCTGCGATCTTCCTCTTCCTCGTGCTCGCTGCACCGCATGTCGACGCGACGAATTGGGAGCCGTTCCTGCCGTTCGGTTACAGCGGCGTCGTCTCGGGCGCGGCCATCGTCTTCTTCGCCTACATCGGCTTCGATGCCGTCGCGACGACGGCGGAAGAGTGCCGCAACGCCGCAAGGGATCTGCCCGTCGGCATCATCGGCTCGCTCTTTATCTGTACGCTGCTCTATGCCGTCGTCGCCGCCGTCCTCACGGGCGTCGTGCCGTATTCGATGCTCGACACGGCGGAGCCTGTCGCCTTCGCACTGCGCCACATCGGCTACAACGTCGGCTCCGCCATCGTCGCCGTCGGCGCGATCTGCGGCATCACGACGGTGCTGCTCGTGCTCCTCTACGGCCAGTCGCGCATCTTCTTCGCGATGAGCCGCGACGGCATGGTGCCGGCGAACGTCTGCAAGATCCATCGTCGCTTTCATACGCCGTACCGCGTGACGATCCTCGGCGCGATCTTCGTCTCCGTCATCGCGGGCGTCTTCCCCATCGGCATGATCGCAGAGATGGCGAATATCGGCACGCTCTCCGCCTTCCTCATCGCCTCCGTCGGCGTCATGGTGCTCCGAAAGACCGAGCCTGACCTCAAGCGCAATTTCAAATGCCCCGCCGTCTGGCTCATCGCGCCGCTCGCCGTCCTCTCGTGCGGCTACCTCATGGCAAATCTGCCGCTCGCCACATGGCACCGCTTCGGCTTCTGGATTCTCTTCGGCCTTTGCGTCTACTTCGGCTACAGCCGCGCCCACAGCGTCATCGGCCGCCGTGCGGCGGAAGAAGCGGAAAAGCAGTGAGGCGGTGAAAAAGCGGGGGAGTCTTCTTATGAAACGTGTCCGGCACTTTTTTCGATCTTTTTTTGGGGGCTTGACGCGCCGGGATTATCTCTTGGCATGGAGCGTGCTTCTAGCACTGGAAGTTTTCATTTTCTGTGGAGGCGCCGTTTTGATTATGGTTTTTTACATGATGCCGGCAGGATTTTCAGCGGACACGATGGTTCGCCAGGTCATGGTCATCCTGATTCTTTCGCTCTATATCGCGCGGACCGTTCTCGCCATGCGCCGCTTGCACATCCTTGGTTACAATAGGTTCTGGGCTTTGATCGCCCCGCTTTCTTCCGTTGGTTATTTTCTTGTTTGCTATGCATTCATAAATGATATATCGGAGAACTGGTCTGATTACACGCCCTCAGGGAAGGATTCTCTCGGTCTCGGAGCTGGTCTAATGA
>ERZ772766.1723-NODE-1723-length-11474-cov-6.983449_pt1 | contig 11474 bp, 7 predicted proteins | sample MGYA00511379_ERZ772766 | MGnify/ENA primary metagenome ERZ772766 (study PRJEB29015, sample SAMEA2737895) | human oral metagenome | biome: human oral; feature: human-associated habitat; material: dental | place: China | collected 2116 ...
CCCGGCATGGGAGCCGGGCCGCCCCGCGTCCGCGGGCGACGGTGCGCACTGTGGTCGGGTTCGGCGCGAAGGTCCCGGGCCTGTAGAGCTCCGTCCCGCGGTCGCGTCCGCGGGCCGGCCCGGGGCCCGCGGCCTCGGTGAGGGGCCCTTTCAGTCCGCAGCCGGCGCCGCCTCGGTCGTGGCAGCGTCCGGTGTGTCGGCGACCGGAGCCGCGGTGCTCCGGTGGGCGGAATCCGTGCGGGCGGCGCCTGAGGCTGTCTCTGGCTCGCCGGTGGGCTTGGCGGCCGTCTCGGCCATGGCCTCGGAACCGGCCGCCTCGGCCGCGGCCTCGCCTGCGGCCGCATCCGCGGCCGGGGAATCAGCCGCGTCAGAACCGGCCGCCGGCGCCTCGCCGGAACCGGAGCCGCCGGCCCCGGCCGACGGCTCGAGCTCGGCCCGGGCCGCCTCGGGGTCGCTGGCCGCCAGGCGCGTGATATAGCGCTGGTACCAGGCCAGCGCCAGGCCGAGGAAGACGACCACGCCGCCCACGTTGTACACGAGCGTGAGCCACAGCGCCTGGTCGACCGGCGTCGTCCCCGCGATGAAGACGAAGCTGAACACCGCCAGCAGGAACACCGTGATCGCCAGTCCCGTGGTCCGCGAGCCCATGCGGAACTCGCGCTCCGCACCGTCGTGGCGCAGCCGGAGCACCAGGTAGGCCAGCAGGATGAGCAGCGGCGGGATGAGCGCCGTCGCCGCCGTCATGTTGACGACGATCTCGAGCAGGTCGTTGATATTGCCCGATCCCAGCGCCGGGATGATGAGGATCGGCACCACGATGGCGAACTGCAACCACGCCGCCCGCCACGGAATACCGTGCTCGTTGAGCTCGATGACCTTCTCCCCGAACACGCCTCGCGGAATCTCGGAGAAGAAGATCTTGACCGGCGTCGACGTCCACATGAGCAGCGATCCCAGCGTCGCCGCGAGCAGAATCAGCCCGACAATGCGGTAGGTGACCAGCACCGGAATTCCGAAGTAATCGCCGACGGCGCCCATGACCACGAACAGGCCGTTGGACAGTTCCAGGCCGCCTACCGGCACGAAGACGTTCATGAGCAGCGAGGCCACCGCGTAGAGCAGGCCGATCATGAGGCCGGCGACGACGATCGTGCGCACGAAGGCCTTGACGCCGCCGCGCAGGTCGTTGAGGAACACGCCGACGGACTCCGCACCGCCCACGCCCTGGATGATCCAGGCCAGCGTTCCCAGGAAGGCCCACGTGGTCGCGAAGGACGAGGTGTCCGGAGCGAGCGCGCCCATGGTGATCGGGGTGGCCGGCTCCACGCCGCCCGCCAGCGCGATGAGCGACATGACGACGAAAACACCGGTGAGGACGAGTACCGCGGTCGCGCCCACCGACGTGATCGTGCCGATCCACTTGGCGCCCTTCGTCGATACCCAGGTCGCCACGGCGAAGATCACGATCGACAGCCCCGTGATCGCCCACGGCGACATCGTCTGCTCGTCGCCCGTGACCAGGTATGAGGTGAAGACCAGCACGAGCGGCAGCAGGGACGCGAAGAAGAAGAGGTTCACGAACCAGTAGCAGAAGGCGGCCATGAAGGCCCAGCGGCCGCCCATCGAGGTCTTCACCCACTGGTACACGCCGGACTCCGAGTCGCGGTTCATGGCGACGAACTCGGCGATGATCAGCGTGAACGGCACGAAGTACAGGATCGTGGCGAGGAAGAACGCCGGTGCTGAGGCCAGGCCGATCGCCACGTTGTTGTTGATGACATTTCGGATGTTGAAGACGGCGGACACCGTCATGGTGAGAAGCGCGAATTGACCGATTCGCGCTCTGGTCTCGGAGGACATGGACAAGGGTCCCTTTCTGACAGGATGGTGGATGGGGAGAGGTAGTCGGGGCGGCCCCGGGTCGGGTTCGGGCAGCGGCGGACCCGGGGGCGGCAGCGGCGGACCCGAAGGGCCGCCGGCGGCCGTGCCGACGCCGGGAGCGCCGGTACGGCCGCCCTCCGAGGGCGCTACTTGTTGGGGAAGGACGCCCCCTCGACGGTGACGCGGATGATCGCCGCCTGGCCGCCGGACCCCGGCACCAGCCGGAAGGCCTCGCCGAGCCCGACGACGCCGACGCCCCCGGCGGGAATGGTGGCGGCGCTGACGCCCGCAGCGGCGTCCAGGACCTCGCGGTCGCTGAGATCGTTGTACGGGACGCGCACGTCCGCCCCCGCGACCGGGACGACCTCGACCGCGAGGTCGGCGTCGATGGCGTGGAGGACATTGAGGTAGCGGCGCGAGGCCACGAGCCCGTCGCCCGCCCGCCATGCGGCGAGCAGCCCGTCGGCCGTCCCCCTCCAGTAGGTCAGGGAGTCGCCCACCGAGTGGGCCACGCCGGGCCTGACTCGTCCGAGGCTCTCGATCGCCCGGCGCGTGCGCTGCCACTTCCTGGCATCGCCGTGCTCGCGGACGAGCGTGTCCGGGTCGGGGAAGATCTTCATGGTGTCAGGCTCCTATCGCGGGGCGGTCGGTGGCGGGACTCTCGGGGAGGGCTCCGGCGGCGGCACCCGCAGCGGGCTCGGCGAGGGCGCCGTCGAGGGGTATGAGGTCGAATGAGAAGGCGAAGTCCTCGAACCGGGTCCGGTAGGCGTCGAGCACCTCCGAGCCCCAGGAGTTCGAGCCGAGCCCGAGCACGCGGTGGTTGACATTGACGGTGACGTTCTCCCGCGGGGCGAGGTCGGTGCGGTGGCGCGCCGCGTCGATGTCCTCGCACGTCCACGGCCACACGGAGAAGGAGAAGTCGCGCTCCGCCGTCGGTCCGCCCGACTCGCCCGCCGTCGGCCCGCCCGGCCCGCCCGCCGCAGGACCGCCCTGCGGGCGCCCGTCCGGAGCGCCGTCGTCCGGCGTCCGCGCCACCGCCAGTCCCGTTCCCCGCGAGTCGGTGAGCGCGAACCAGCGGACCCCGCCGCGGTTGGCGCAGTCCTGCGGCACCACGTACGGCGTCTGCATGTCCTCCACGGTCGAGGTCCATCTGCCGACGACGGCGGCCGCCCGGGAATCCGGGTAGTTCTCGCCCGGCCCGAGCCCCAGCCACGTGACCTCGCGACCGGTGCCGGGGGCCTCGAAGGTCACGCCGATTCGGGGAATGATGTCGTGGTAGTCGCCATAGGTGCGACCGCCGGCGCTCAGGCTCACGCCGCAGGCCGTCACCGTGTACGTCAGCGTCGCCTCGACCCCGAGATCGAGAGCCGGCGGGGCGATGAGTTGGACGACCTCGACGACCACGCCGTCGTCCTCCTCGCGCCAGGCGACCGAGCGGGTGGAGGTCTGCATGACCTGCAGGTGCCGGCTCGTCCAGAGCTCGTCGCTCTCCTGCTGATGGTTGTCGATCAGCGGCGTCCAGAAGCCGATCGCGGGGGGTCCGGTCAGGACGCGGCGCCCTCGGCGCATCCACAGGCTCAGAGCACCGGTGACGGTGTCGAAGCGCACCTCCTGGCGATCGCTCGTGATCACGAGCTCGTCGCAGTCGATGCGCGCGCGGCAGGGGCGACCCGCTTCAGAAGCGCGCGGCCGCAGCCGGGCGGCCGCATCCGGGCCGGTCCGATCGGCGACGAGGAACTGGTAGACGCCCAGCTCGTGGCCCTGGGGCGCCCAGGCGGTCGCCGCCGTCGAGCGAACGCGGACGGTCAGGTGGGTCGGGCCCTCCGCAGCCGGCTCGACGGGGCAGGGCAGGGCCGTCTCCTGCTGCGGGGCGAGCGCGCCGGGCGGCAGCGTCCGGACCGATTCGGTCACGCCGTCGACGACGCGCTCCAGATCGAGAACGACATCCGAGGCGTCGGTGAAGAAGCGGCCGTTGCGCACATGCAGCACTCCGTCCGACCAGGAGACGGAGATCGGGCACAGGACCTGTTTGTACTCGGCCAGCCCGGGACTCGGCTCCTGCCAGGGGAAGACCAGTCCATCGATGCAGAAGTTCGCGTTGTTCGGGTAGTCGCCGTGGTCGCCGCCGTAGGTGTGGTACTCGCGGCCGTCCTCGGTGGCGGCGGCCAGGCCGTGGTCGCACCACTCCCAGACGAACTGCCCCTGGATGGACTCCCAGCGGTCGATGACCCGCTGATACTCGGCCAGGCCGCCGGGGCCATTGCCCATCGCATGGCCGTACTCGCACAGAATGCGCGGCTTGGCGTGAGGGTGCTCGCCGAAGTCGTTCATCTGAGACACGCGCGAGTACATCGTCGAGATCACGTCCACGCACTCGGCGTCACGATCCTCCTCGTAGTGCACGGGCCGCGGGTCGAGCTCCTTGCAGCGTGCGTACATGGCCCGGATGTTGCAGCCGAATCCCGACTCGTTGCCCAGCGACCACAGGACGATGCAGGCGTGGTTGCGCTCCTGGGCGACCAGGCGCTCGATGCGGTCGACGAAGGTGGTCTCCCAGTCCGGGTCGTCGGTGATGCGGGCGATATCGCCGACGTTCTCGAAGCCGTGGGTCTCCAGATCCGTCTCGGCGACCACCATGAGGCCGATCTCGTCGCACATCTCGTAGAAGCGCGGGTCGTTGGGGTAGTGGGAGGTCCGCACCGCGTTGATGTTGTGGAGCTTCATGAGCTCCAGGTCGCGGCGCACCCGCTCCATGTCGACGGCGCGGCCCCGGCGGTCGTCGTGGTCGTGGCGGTTGACGCCGCGCATCTTGATGTAGGCGCCATTGAGCAGGAGGCGACCGTCCTGGATGGTCGCCTCGGCCAGCCCGAGGCGGTGGGGCACCGTCTCGGACACGACGCCGTCGTCGTCGCGCACCTCCATCAACAGGTCGTAGAGCGCGGGCGACTCCGGGTTCCATGTGATCGCGTCGGGGACGTGCACGGTGGAGGGCGCATCGTCGCCGGCGACGCCCTCCGCGTGCGAGCCGTCCGGGCCGGTGAGGGACCACCGGACGTCGCGGGCTCCGTGCGTGGTCACCTCCAGGGTGACGTCGGCGCCGCCGTCTGCGGTCAGGCGAGTGCGGGTGCGGAAGTCCTCCAGGCGCACCGCCGGCCGGGTGATGAGGTAGACGTCGCGGAAGATCCCCGAGGCCCACCACATGTCCTGGTCCTCGACGTAGGTGCCGTCGCAGTACTGCAGGACTTTGATGGCCAGCAGGTTCGTCTCTCGGTCCAGGTGCCCGGTGACGTCGAGCTCGGCGGTCAGCCGCGAGCCCTTCGTCATGCCGACGAGGCGGCCGTTGACGTAGACCTCGGCGTAGGAGTCCACGCCGTCCAGGCGCAGGACGGCCTGCTCGCCGGGGCCGAGTGCGGGCCGGGGCAGTTCCCGCTGGTAGACGCCCGTCGGGTTCGCGGAGGGGACCAGGGGCTGTCTGACCGGGAAGGGGAAGCCCTCGTCGGTGTACTGCAGCCGGCCGTAGCCATCGATCTGCCACAGGTGCGGGACCCGGACCTCGTCCCAGTCGGGGTGGGGCGAGGCGAGGTCGTCCTCGCGGACTCGGCCGGGGGAGTCGAAGAGGCGGAAGGACCACGCGCCGCTGAGGTCGGTGAAGCCCGTGGACAGCCTCCGGTCGCGGGTGGTCGCGGCTTCGGCCGAGGAGTAGCCGAAGAAGTAGGCCCGGGCCGGCAGTCGGTGCCGGTGGGGCAGGCCGGGGTTCTCCCAGTCGTTCAAGTTCGCCATCGATCGCGCTCCTCGTGGGCCCTGCGGGCCAGGATGTGGGGAACCGGTTCCACGACACCGTGGAAGCGGTTCCACGAATATAGAGCGACGGCCGCCCGGAGTGCAAGCGGGATGCGGATCCGCGAGCGTTCGAGCAGGATTGAGACGTGACCTCCTCCGGCAAGCGCGCTGTGACCATTGCCGACGTCGCCCGCGCCGCCGGCGTCGCGCCGTCGACCGTCTCCCGGGTTCTCAACAACTCCCCCAAGAGCACGCAGAGGACCCGCGACCGGGTGATGCGCGCCGTCGAGGACACGGGGTTCGTCGTCAGCCGTCGGGGCCGGGCGCTCGCCGTCGGCCGTTCCGAGGCCATCGCCCTGCTGTTCACCGACCCCTTCGAGGAGCTCTTCACCGATCCCACCTATGCGCGCCTGTGCCACGGAATCGTCTCGCGCCTCGCCGACGGCCCGAACCTGCCCATGATCCTGGAGGCGGCCACCGAGGCCGAGCGGGAGCGCGTCGTCGAGCACATCGGCAGGGGCGCCGTCGACGCCGTCATCGTCATCACCCCCTACGAGGGGAGCGGGCTCCTGGCCCGGCTCCGGACGCTCGGCATCCCCGTGGTCCTGTGCGGCCAGCTCGAGGGCGACCCGTACCGGGGCATCTTCTCGAGCGTCTACTCCGACGACGTCGACGGGGCGGCCCTGGCGGCGCAGGCGCTCGTGGACGCGGGCAGGAGCGACGTCGTGTGCGTCATGGGACCCGCCGGGAACCCGGCGTCGGCGGATCGCATACGCGGCTACCGGCGCGTGCTCGGGGGACGTGCGGGGGCCGGTCGGGGCGGCCGGATCGTCCGGGTCGTTCACACCGGCTGGGACCAGCTCGGCGGGCACCGGGCCGTGCGCGGGCTGCTGGAGTCCGGCCCTCGTTTCGATGCGGTCCTGGCCGGCTCGGACCGTATCGCCGTCGGCGCCATCGAGGCCCTGCGCGAGGTCGGGAAGGACGTCCCGGGCGACGTGTCGGTCGTCGGCTTCGACGACCACGCCCTGGCCTCCCGGTACAGCCCGGGGATCACGACCGTTCACCAGCCGCTGCGCGAGGAGGGCGCGCGCGCGGCCGAGCTCGCGCTCGCCATGATCGCCGGCGCGCCCCCCGAGACGGTCGTCATGGACATGCGTCTGGTCGAGCGCGCCTCGGTCTGAGCGGTCCTGGGCGGTTCTGCGTGATCCTGAGAGGTTCTGCGCGGCGTGCGGCCGCCTGCCCGCCGCGCCCGGCACCCCACTGCGGACATGACTCGGCCCGCGTCCTGGGTTGTCTCTCCCAGCCCGCGGGCCTTCGTCGTCGAGGGGCTCGACCCCGGGTTCCCACATCCGGGGGAGCGCATCCTCCTTCACCGGAGCGTCCGGCCCGGGCTCCCTAAGACCCGTTCCGACCTCGATAGCGGCCCGGTCACCGGGTTCCCCAACCCTCGCGGCCCGCTTCGTCCGGCGGCGCCCACTATGTAATCAACCGGTCCTGGAAAAGCGCCCCGCCCCGCCTGTGAAACTCCTAGGAAATCGGTCCCGCGCCAAGATCGGTCCGGTTGCTCGCCGGTGCCGATGGGCGGCACGGTCCGCCCGACCTGCCCTGAGTGCCAACGGCGGTTGACGATGTGAACGTACCTTTCTCCCATCCTTCTGGGGGTAGAGCTCAGAAGGATGGGAGAAAAGTACGTTCATGTTGGAAAGGTGCGTCGACGTTCCGACCCGCCGCGCTCCGCTGGAACCAATTGATGAGACAGGGCCGGGCCCGCGGTGCCGGGTTGTCTCTCCCGGCCCGCGGGCCTGCGGCATCGAGGGGCTCCCCCGGGTTCCCTGCTGTCCGGGGGAGCTCGCCCTCCTTCGCCGGAGCGAATTGCCGGGGCTCCCTGCGACCCCGTCGCTTCTCGGCCGGGCCAGTCACAGGGAATCGTCCCTTAGCGGCCCGCGCCGCCCGGCGGCGATCACTATGCAACCGGTCCGACCTGAACACAGGCCCCCGCGCAACCTGTGAATGCTCTATGAATTGAAATCTGTGCTTTCGCGGCACCCGTGGTCCCAGATGACTGGTGCCGACAGGGGCCGGGCGGCGAGGAGTGCGCAACCCGCCCCTCGAACTCATATATCGAGGGGTTGATGACCGGGGGAGGGCAGGACGGCCCCTGCCGCCCCACCTCAGGCGCCCGCGTACTGCGAGCGGTAGCCGCTGCGCGATCTCCTGGTGGGCGCGGCCGCGGTGGGCGCAGCGGGCGCAGCGGGCGCGGCCGCCGCGGGCATGGGCCATGACTGCCAGGCGCCGTACTCGATGTGCACGGCCGCCCAGGTGCGCAGGTACGGGTTCAGCCCCCATGCCTCCAGGAACCGCCAGGGCCCGCCGTCGCGGTGCCGGGTCTTGACCGAGACGCTGAACCTGATGTGCTGGAGCTCGTCGAGGCGGATCGGGCCCTCCATGGAGTCCAGCTCGGCCAGCCCGGGCTGGCGCGCCGGCCGCTGGCGCCCCGGAACGGTCTCCAGCTCCCGGACGTAGGCGTAGGCGTAGGCCACGTGGCGCACCTCCACGTGACGTCCCCGCCAGATGGCGCGCACGCGCGCCACCGAGAACGTCCCGTCGAGCTGGGAGGTCGCGATCGGCCTGGTCATCCACCACTTGGAGTAGTTCCGGTCGACGCCGAACCCCTGCGGGCGCGGGTAGTAGGGGTCGGCCTTCAGCAGCGTCACCGGCTCGGGGTACACGTGATCGCGATCGTGGAACTCGGCCGCCTTGAACGGCACGCCGCCGAGCACCGCGAACGTCTGGCCGGACGCCGGGACCGGCCCCACGTACGACGGCGTCCACCCCGCCAGCGGCGCCTCGGGCACGGAGCCGGATGCCCCCAGGCCGCTGAAGCCCTGCGGCAGCACCACCCGCCAGTCCATGAAGCGGTCGGGGACCAAGGCCGTCAGCTCGCCGTTCGTCGCCGTCAGGGCCCGGGTCTGCTCCACGACCACCCGCGTCAGCCTCGACAGGTCCACCCAGTCGCCGAGGGCGTCGCGCTCGTCGGTGCTCACCCGCGCCGTGTCCCCCCACACGTCCAGCAGCCGCACCGGCGTGCGGTCGAGCATGGCCGTCGCCGCGGCCCGGAAGCCGTCGACGGCGGCCTCCGGCGAGAGTCGTCGCCCCCAGGCGCCGCGGTCGCTCCAGGCCGAGAAGTCCCTCGGGCAGTCGATGCTCTGCGGGACCAGCAGCGACCACGCCCCGTCGGGGGGGAGCATGTACCGGTCGAACTCGCTGCCCCAGGACTGCCCGGACGACATCCACATCGCCGCCGACGTGTCCCATCGCGTCACCGCCCCCTCCGGGAGCAGCGGCCTCTCCGAGCCGTCGTCGGCGACCAGGGAGGCCGAGCGGGCGTAGTCGCCCACCCGGACAGGACCCGACAGCGGCGGCACCACGGCGCCGCTCACGGCCTCACCGGACTGGTGTACCTGTGAGAGTCCTTCCACCTGTTCATCATCCTCACGTGCTCGTGCCTGTCGCGCTCGCCGCGCGGGGCGCTGGAGCGGCTCACTGGGCTCACTGTGTTGCTGAGTTGCTGTGCGGCTATTGTCGATGCTCCGCGGCGCTCGGGCGCGCGCTGCGTCGGCGGGGAGCCCGGCGCGGTCGTTCCGGCCCCCTCCGGCGGGGCCGCCGTGGAGGCGCCGCGGGACCGCCACGGCCGCTCATGCCGCGTCCGTTCCCCGACGACGGCCGGCGAGCTCCGCCCCCAGACTCTGGGCCGGGCCGCCGAGCAGGCCGTCCTGGCTGCAGGCGTCGATGGTGGAGCGGATGGTCTCGATGGTGGAGATGAACCGGCTGTTCCAGGCCTCCCGGTACGCCTGCGCCGGTGCGCGGTCCGCATCTGCCGCGTCGTCGGCCTCGTCGTCCTCCCGGGACCTGTGTCGCAGGCTGCCGACTCCCGGGTCCAGGTCGACGGCGGCCCGGACCCGCTCCCAGGCGCCGTCCGGGGCCGTGTGCTCGCCCGCCGTCGCGTCCCGGTAGGCGTCCAGCGCCTCGACGAGCGCGTCGGCGACCGGGTCGGCGCTCAGACGGCACAGCCACTGGTCGGCGTCCCCGCCCGAGCGCTCGGGATGGAGCCCCAGAATGTCGAAGAGCCCGGCGTGCAGATCCGCCAGGCCGGGCTCGGGGGACGCCGTCGTACCCCGGCGCTCCGGCAGGCTCCCGAGCTCGAGGCGGTGCAGGTCGAGGGCGAGGACGTAGAGCCGGCCGAGCCCGGTGGCCAGGCTCGCCAGCACCTGATCGCGGTTCGTTGCCGACAGGCGCCCATCGCGAATGGTCCTCAGCCCGTCGTCGATGAGGTCGCTGGAGGAGGACGCCTTGAACTGCAGCTCAAGATGCTGCTGAGGCGTCAGGTCCGTCGCTACCGCATCGTGTGTTACCACATCGTGATCATAGAGTGGTACGAGCATCCCTCGCTGGCGACTCGCGGTACCTCCCGTGCTCTCCGCGTGTTGCGGACCGCACCCCGGGCGGTGCACGGCGCCGCGTCCCGATGTCCCCGCGGTGACACCCGCCGCGGGAACCCGCGGACTACTACCGTGAGGGCATGATGGACGCGTCCTCCTCCCCGCCCCGCAGCCCCTACGTGTTCGACGAGGCCGAGACCCGCCGTCGTCTCAGCACCGGAGAGCTCTACACCGACTTCGGGCCCGGCCTGGAGGCCCTTGAGGAGGAGCGCGTGCGCGGCAAGGAGCTCGTCGAGCGCTTCAACGCCACCTCCGTCCGCGACCCCGGGGCCCGCACGGCCATCGCCCGCGAGCTCTTCGCCTCCTTCGGCGAGCACGCCTGGCTCGAGGCGCCGATCTACTGCGCCTACGGCTCGCACACCACCATCGGCGAGGGCTGCTGGTTCAACACCGGCGCCACCCTCATCGACGATGCCGAGATCCGCATCGGCGCGCGGGTCCTGTTCGGCCCCCATGTCACCATCGCCACCGCCGGCCATCCGCTGGCCCCCGCCCTGCGCTCCACCGCCGGACAGTTCTCGGCCGTGGTCACCATCGAGGACGAGGTGTGGGTGGGCGCGAACGCGACCATCCTGCCGGGCGTGACCATCGGCCGCGGCAGCGTCGTGGCCGCGGGCGCGGTGGTGACCAGGAGCGTCCCGCCCATGTACGTGGTCGGCGGCGTGCCCGCGCGGATCATCCGCGCCATCGATCCCGACGAGCAGACCGCCTACCGGGAGCCCGGCACGCTGGAGCCCTGAGCGGACGGCGCCGATCGGCGGGTTCGAGCAGTTCGGGTGATAGGGAGGAACCCGGCGCCGTTGACGGGTCCCAGAAGGCAAGGATCTCACGGTCGACGTCGTCTTTCTGTGATCAAGGACACGAACTGGGGGGCAATCGGACGTCCTGTCATTTTCAGCAACCCTTTCATCGGGCTCATCGGGCCGCCGCAGGACCGATGACCCCTCACCGCTTCCCGCGGCCTTGAGCCCTGTCGCGGTTTGTCAGGACTACTGTCGGGCGGCATTCGACGAACGGCGCCCGCCCCGGCTGCGATCGCCGCGCGCTGCCGCCGCCCCTCATACGGCTCGCATCGCCGGGCGGCACGCGTGCCCCGGTCGGAACAGCCACATCCGTCGTCGTGTGGCTACCCTGGTCCCGTGAGTCCGACGCCATCGCATGAGCCGCAGCCCGACCAGCGCTCTGAGCAACGGGTGGCCGTCATCATCCCCGCCAGAGACGAGGCGGACCGTATCGCCGCCACGGTGCGCGCCTGCCGGTCCATCCCCCGCGTCGATCTCGTCGTCGTCGTCGACGACGGCTCCGCCGACGGCA
>ERZ772766.1724-NODE-1724-length-11463-cov-8.978962_pt1 | contig 11463 bp, 9 predicted proteins | sample MGYA00511379_ERZ772766 | MGnify/ENA primary metagenome ERZ772766 (study PRJEB29015, sample SAMEA2737895) | human oral metagenome | biome: human oral; feature: human-associated habitat; material: dental | place: China | collected 2116 ...
GGCGGGCGCGCGCGAGCACATGGGCCGGAAACTAGGCGACCGTTTCGCTGCTATTGCGTGCAGCCGACTCCGCCAGCTCCTCGGGACTCACAACGCCCTCGACGGACACGCGGTCCAGGTAGACCATGCCGTCAAACGCCAACTCGCGAGCGTTCTCCGGGTCGCCCTCGTTGCCGATCGAACCGTGGGCCATACGGTCGACGATGAGCGCGATCGCACCATCGCCCGTCACGTTCGTGGCGGTGCCGAAGGAGTCCAGAGCAATGTAGGTGGCGATCATCAGCGCGACCTGCGCGTCGTTGAAGCCCAGCATCGAGCTCAGCAGGCCCGTGGCCGCCATGATGGCGCCGCCGGGGACGCCGGGGGCCGCGACCATCGTGATGCCCAGCATGAAGATGAAGCCCACCCACTGCAGGGAGGAAACCGTCAGGCCCTGCGTCAACACAATGGCGAACGCGAAAGAGAAGATCTTCGAGGTCGAGCCAGCCAGGTGGATCGTCGCGCACAGCGGAATCGTGAAGGACGCGACCGCGTCGGACACGCCGTTCTTCTTCGTCTGGCGCAGCGTCACCGGGATGGTGGCCGCCGACGACGACGTACCCAGAGCCGTCAGGTAAGCCGGCATCATCGTCACCAGCGCCTTGAAGGGGTTACGACGCGCGACAAGGCCCGCGAAGCAGAACTGGGTCAGCAGAATCACGACCTCGAGGACCAGGACCACGACGACGACGCGCAGCAGCGTACGAATAACCGAGGCGGCCTCGCCCGTGTAGGTCAGGTTCAGGAAGATACCGAAGATGTGCAGCGGCAGCAGCGGAATAATAATCGTCTCGATGAGGCGCGTAATGATGGCGCGGAACTCGATGAAGCCCTTACGCAGCACGCCGCGCGGCACCATCGACAGGCCCAGGCCCACCACGAAGGACAGGAGCAGCGCCGTCATCACCTGCAACGGCGCAGGCATCTCGATCGTGAAGTAGGACTCCAGGGCGCTGCCCGGCTCGGCAACATCAGCCAGCTGGGTGGACGCCAGGAGGCGCGGGAACAGGGACGCGCACACCAGGTAGGTCAGGAAGCCCGAGAACAGCGTCGACGCGTAGGCGATCGCCGTCGTAATACCCAGCCACTTACCCGCGCCGCGGCCCAGATCCGCGATCGCGGGGGTCACGAGGCCGATAATGATCAGCGGGATCGAGAAGGACAGGAACTGGCTGAAAATAGCCGAGAAGGTCGCAAAGATACGGCCAATCTCAACGGGAACCAGGTGGTTATCGCCGATACGGACGGATCCGAGGACGGTCGCGAGGACGATCGCAGCGATCACCCACACGAGGATTCCGGATTTACGCAGGAACGCGCGCATGTCTTTCACCTTGATATTAGGGATGATGGGTCACGCTTAGCATGCCCGAACTTTACGCATTCTTGAAGCGGTAGCCAGGATACGAGATAGCTATGGCGCAAATCACGTGGCCGACAGGGCGCGCCGACGAGGCCATCCACCCCTCGCGCGGGCCACACTCCGCGGATTTAACGCACCGCCAGCGTCGACACGAACGGCGCAAACCACCAAATAATCACGGCAAGGATCACGTACACCGCGACATCCATGACACGCGCACGCGACGCAAACCACGGGCGCCCCGGCGTCCACAAGCGCAGCGCCCCCATCCCGACGAGCACGCCGACCATCAGCATGACTGCACGGTGACGGTGATCCGTCACGGCCAGCGCTATCACGCCGAGCACCCCCACCGCGCTGAGGGCAGCCCCAAGCCACGCACCCACTCGTGCGCGCATGGTCTTCTCCTCGTCATTCACGCCCCCTACCCTAGCGCACGAGCGCACCCGACCATACGACCGCTCACATCTGCCCCTCCGCCCCCAGCCCCGGCCTCGTGCCGCACAGAACCAGCCCGGCCTCGTCCGAACGAAGGAATAGGACTCTCAGGGCGCGCGGGTTTATTATTAGTCCAAAGGTCCCTGAGACCAGCAACATATTTCTCGCATCAAAGGAGCATTCGAGTGTCCCGCTTTATTGTCGTTGCCCCCGGTTCATCGGAGGCAGCAGCCCTCGCCACCGACGAGCTGGCCCGCGTTCTCGGCGTCACCACGGTCGACGCCCTGGCCGGCACGACGGCCACCGACGCCGCCCTGCGTCCCGCCTCCGCCCTGCCCGCCGTGGTCGAAGCCGTGCGCGCTTCCGGTGACGACGCGCTCATCTCCCCCGCCCGCGAGGCCTCGAACCGCGCCTTCGACCACGTCGCCTGGAACCTGAACCTCGCGGCCGCCACCCGCGCAGGCGTCGTCCTCGCCTTCGACGCCGAGGGCGCCAGCGCCGAACTCCTCGCCGAAGAGATCGCCGCAGCCCGCCTGCGCGCCGAGGCCGCCGTCGCTTCCGTCGTCGCCGTCATCCTGACCGGCGGCGCCCCCGCACTCGAAGCCGACGTGCCCGTCCTGACCCTGCCCCTCGGCGAGGACGCCGCCACCACCCTGCGCGCAACCGCCACCCCCACCGCCGTCACGCCTCTCGCCTTCCAGGCCGACCTCATCGAGCGCGCCCGCGCAAACCGCAAGCGCATCGTCCTGCCCGAACCCGACGATGACCGCGTCCTGCAGGCCGCCGCCCAGGTCCTCGCCGCCGGCATCGCCGACATCACCTTCGTGGGCGACGCCGACTACGTCGCCAAGCGCGCCGCCGAACTCGGCCTCGACCTGAGCGCCGCCCAGGTCGTCTCAACGGCCGACCCCGCCTACCTCGAGCGCTACGCCGAAGAGTTCGCGCGCCTGCGCGCCAACAAGGGCGTCACCCTCGAACAGGCCCGCGAAAAGGTCACCGACGTGTCCTACTTCGGCACCATGATGGTCCACATGGGCGACGCCGACGGCATGGTCTCGGGCGCCGCCCACACGACCGCGCACACGATCGTCCCCTCCTTCCAGATCATCAAGACCGCACCCGGCGTCTCCGTCGTCTCCTCCATCTTCCTCATGGCCATGAAGGACCGCGTGTGGGCGTTCGGCGACTGCGCCGTCAACCCCAACCCCACGCCCGAGCAGCTCGCCGACATCGCCGTGACCTCCGCGCGCACCGCCGCCCAGTTCGGCGTCACCCCGCGCGTCGCCATGCTCTCCTACTCCACCGGCACCTCCGGATCCGGCCCCGACGTTGACGCCGTCGTCGAAGCCACCCGCCTCGCCCGCGAAAAGGCCCCCGAGCTGGCCATCGAAGGCCCCATCCAGTTCGACGCAGCCGTCGACGTGGCCGTCGCCTCCAAGAAGCTGCCCGGCTCCGACGTCGCCGGCAAGGCCACCGTCTTCGTCTTCCCCTCGCTGGAAGCCGGAAACATCGGCTACAAGGCCGTCCAGCGCTCCTCCGGCGCGCTCGCCGTCGGCCCGGTGCTGCAGGGCCTCAACAAGCCCGTCAACGACCTGTCGCGCGGCGCCCTCGTCGAAGACATCGTCAACACCGTCGCCCTGACCGCCGTCCAGGCCCAGGGCTGAACGGGAACGAGCCCCCGGGGTCCGGTTACCATTAAACGTAAACGAGCCCCGGCCTCGTCCTTTTCCCCCAACCCCACAACACGAAAGGCGAACGCGTGACCTCGTCCTCCGTTCTCGTCATTAACTCCGGTTCCTCCTCCATCAAGTACCAGCTCGTCGACCCCGAGACCGGCGACGCCATCGCCAAGGGCATCGTCGAGCGCATCGGTGACACCACCGGTCTCATCAAGCATGAGCACGGCGAGGCCGTCACCAAGGAAGAGCTCCCGGTTCCCGACCACACCGTCGGCATGCGTGAAGTCCTGCGCCTCTTCGACGCGGAGGGCCCGTCACTGGCTGATGCGAACGTCGTCGCCGTCGGCCACCGCATTGTTCAGGGCGGCCGCTACTTCGACGGCCCGGCCCTCATCACCGACAAGGTCCGCAACCTGATCGAAGAACTGTGCCCGCTGGCTCCGCTGCACAACCCCGCCCACCTCAAGGGCATCGACGTGGCGCGTGAGCTCATGCCCGACGTCCCCCACGTCGCCGTCTTCGACACCGCGTTCTTCCAGCAGCTGCCCGACAAGGCCGCCCTGTACGCCCTCGAGACCGAGACCGCCGAGAAGTACTCGGTGCGTCGCTACGGCGCCCACGGCACCTCCCACCAGTTCGTCTCCCAGGAAATCTCCACAATGCTGGGCCGCGACGACCTCAAGCAGATCGTCTTGCACCTGGGCAACGGCGCATCCGCCTCCGCCGTCAAGAACGGCAAGCCGATCGACACCTCCATGGGCCTGACCCCCCTCGAGGGCCTCATGATGGGCACCCGCACCGGCGACATCGACCCCGCCGTCGTGTTCCACCTGCAGCGCGTCGCCGGCATGACCGTCGACGAGGTCGACACCCTCTTCAACAAGAAGTCCGGCATGAAGGGCATGACCGGCGAGTCCGACATGCGCTCCGTGTGGGAGGTCATCAACAACACCTCCGACCCCGAGGCCGCCAAGCGCGCCCGTACCGCCATGGACGTGTACATCAACCGCCTGCTGAAGTACGTGGGTTCCTACGCCGCTGAGCTCGGCGGCCTGGACGTCATCACCTTCACCGCCGGCATCGGCGAGAACGACGACGACGTGCGCCGCGAGCTGGCCGAAGCCCTCGCCCCCTTCGGCGTCAAGATCGACGTCGAGGCCAACAAGGGCCGCATCAAGGAGCCGCGCATCGTGTCCGCTCCCGACTCGACCGTCACCCTCATCGTCTACCCGACCAACGAGGAGCTGGCGATCGCCCGCCAGGCACTGACCTTCGCCTGATCGGTTTTTCCGCGCGAGGCCGGGGTTCCCACGTGGGTCCCCGGCCTCGAGCGTATCCTGAGAGAGTAGTCATCTCGAGGAGGGCCTCATGAACAGCGACGTTTCTACCCTGGCGGACTGGATTGCTGCTTCCCCGTCGACCGTGTTTTTCGGTGGAGCAGGCGTCTCGACCGAGTCCGGGATCCCCGATTTTCGCGGGGCGAACGGCTTCTACTTCCAGGAACGCGAGATCCCCCTCGAAACGGTCCTGAGCATCGACTTTTTCACCCAGCACCCCGAGGCGTACTGGGAGTGGTTCCACGAGATCTACCGCCCCGTGGAACCCAACGGCGCGCACATGACCCTGGCCGCGTTGGAGGGTGCCGGGCTCCTCGATGCTGTCATCACGCAGAACATTGACGGCCTGCACCAGCGGGCCGGATCCCGCTCCGTGTGGGAGCTGCACGGCAACTGGGAGCGCCTCGTGTGCACGGCATGCGGGTCCGTCGCAGCGTTGCGCGATACCGTCACCGTCGACGGGGACCCGGTGCCCGTGTGCCCGTCGTGCGGAGGACAGATGCGCCCGGACATCGTCATGTACGGCGAATCCCTCGACGAGGCCGTCATCGAGGCCGCCGTGTCAGCCATCGCGCGAGCGTCCACACTGATCGTGGCTGGCACGTCCCTCGTGGTGTACCCGGCAGCTGGCCTCATCAACTACTTCTCCGGGGACCACCTGGTTCTCATGAACGCCACCCCGACCTCGGCCGATGCCCGCGCCGACCTGATCGTCCGCGCCCCGGTTGGCGCGACTCTTGATCGCGTCATGGACGAGCTGCGCGCGCAGGGCATCGTGCCCGCGTAGGGCTTGCAGCGCACGGGATTCCCTCACAGGACACGGCCCCAACGCACAGGCGCCGCCTCCCCTGCGCACATCCGGATAGGTTGTGCGCATCCGGATAGCTTATTTTCCTATCCGCATCTTCATAACCTATCCGGATGTTCGTAACCCATCCGCGTATGCGCGCCTTGCGCCACCCCGCTGCCCTGCGCGATGTCATCAGCCCCATCGGCACGCTCTCGGACATCCCCCGACACAGTGAACGAGGCGTGCGCGCGAGTAGCACGTAGTCTCAGTGCGATCATGCACACCCGCAGGGTCAGCCCTGCCCCAGCCCGGCGGGGTCGACCAGAGAGAGGGCGCGCGGGGCGCGAGAGATCCGCACGCTTTGGCCCCACGTGAGGGTCAGGCGGTCTGACTCCATGCCGTCGCCGAAGAGCACGAGGGATTCGGAGCCAACGACGAGGCTGAGATCCTCACCGTCGTCCAGGAGGCCCTCGGTGTGCTCGACTCCGGTGTAGGGCGAGGGCCAGGCCTCGCGCACGAACCACGCGAGCGAGCGCGAGGTCGGGGCGGGCAGCTCCCCCATATGGCGGCCTCGCTTGAGGGAGGCGCCCCACCCGGTCGCCCCGGTTCCCGTGGAGACAACGACCCCGGAGGAGGATTGACGCTCGACTGTAGAGCCCACGGACAGCTCGTAGCGGGCGCTCTGGTGACTGTGATGCCCAATAAAAACCTCGTTGAGGGCCGTGAGCGTGCGCGAGTCGTCAGCGCTCGCGCGCACCATCGTCAGCTGATCCACCCGCAGGTCCGCGCCCGCGTCGATGCGACCGAGGGCGGCGACCCCCTGGTCGGGCGTGCATCGCACGAGGACACCGGCGTTGGACTGGGGCACCGAGTTGATGCCGACCACGGTCTGGTCGCCCGCGTACTTGGAGACGTTGGCGACCAGACCGTCGGGTCCCACGACGACAATGACGTCCTCGGGGGCGAAGAGAAAACGCGACAGGCAGTCGCGCTCCACGTCGGCGCTCGCCCACCCGTCCGGGATGCCCGCCCGCACGTGGGCCAACGCGGCCGTGTGCGCGTCATGAGCACGTTCGACGGACTCCAGGGTGCGCCCACGGCTGCGCAGGACGAATTCGACCTGGCCGCGCGTGGAGTAGCGGTCCATGAGCTCGTCGAACTCGGTGGGGCGTCGGACGATGACGGCGCGGCGACGCATGGTTACTAGCCTTCCTTCGCGTGACCGGTGAACGCCGACACGAGGTCACTCAGCACGTCGGCGGTAATGGTGATGTTTCCGAAGGACGGCATGTTCTTGGCCATTTCCTTCAGGGCGAGGGCGCGCGCCACTTCGGGTCCAGCCTCAGCGAGGGCCTGGATGTAGGCCGCGTCGTTGGCGGTGCGTGCGCGGCCCGCGGTGTTCCAGTCGATCTCGTATGCCTTGGCCTTCTCCGTAATGCGGCGGGCTTCCGATTCGACGGCGATCGCGTCCGCGGCGGCCTTCTCCTCGGCTTCGCGACGCGCGTTGTGGCCTTCCTGATCGACCAGGTCGGCGCGCTTGCGGGCCAGGTCAAGCTTGGATTGGATCTCGTTTTCAGAGATCTGGGATTCGCGCTCGACGGCGAGTGCGCGGCGCTCGTAGAGGGCGCGGTCGGCCTCGGCCTGAAGCTGCTCGAGGAGCGGGGCGCGCAGGGAGGATTCGACTCCCTCGTCCGGGCGCAGACTGAGGAGGCGCGCGTCGACGACGGCGACGCCGGTGACGCGCAGCTGCTCGTCCGCCGCGAAAGCCTGGGTCAGCACGCGGCCGACCCGTTCAAGGGATCCGGTGATGGCGTCGGTCAGCGTCATCTCCCCAATCGCCGAGGCGAGGGCGGAGAAAGCGATGCGGGTAACGGTTTCGTCTATCTGCCACAGGCCCTGGGCGTCCGCCCCGGCCTCGCGCGGGTAGAGCCCGAAGTCGTAGTGAGCGGCGGCGGCCTCGGCGTCCTCGATGTGGTAGGTGATGGCGACCTGCGCGTTGATGTTTTGCTGGTCGGAGGTCGTCGCCTGGACGAGGAAGCTGTGGGCGCGGTTGGCGGTGGGGACTTCCGCGAGCGCGCAGCGTCCGGCTCGCAGCCAGAAGGACTGGCCGACGCCGGATCGGATGGTGCGTCCGGCGCGGATCTGGACGACGTGGTCGCCGGCTCCGCCCTGGTAGCGGATGAGGAAGGGGTGGTGGTGGATGGTTCCCATGATGGCTCCTTGGTTGGTGACCCATTTATTTGTGTCAGAATGACGATAACCCCGAAAGGCATTTAATGTCAACTCGACGCAAATAGGGTAGGATGACACCATGACACAGCCCCTCACCGTTCCCATTGCCGTCGACATCGTCGCCCTGACGGTCATCGACCACACGCTTCACGCCCTCGTCGTGCGTCGCGGCATCGAGCCCTTTAAGGACCACCTGGCTCTGCCCGGCGGCTTCCTGCGCGAGGGAGAACAAACCGATGAGGCCGCAGCGCGCGAACTGGAGGAAGAAACCGGCATCACGCCCCCCGGACACCTCGAACAGCTGCGCACCTACGGGCCGCAGGGACGAGACCCCCGAGGGCCGGTCCTCTCGGTCGCCTACCTCCTCCTCGCCCCATCTTTTGCGTCGGCCCGCGCGGGAGGCGACGCCTCGGGAGCGCTCTGGCACCCCGTCGACGCCCTCCTCACCCCCGACTCGCCTCTCGCCTTCGACCACGCGAGCATCCTCGCCGACGGCGTCGAGCGCGCTCGCTCCAAGATCGAATACTCCCCCCTGGCCACGTCCTTCTGCGGCCCCGAATTCACGATCACCCAGCTGCGCACGACGTACGAGGCCATCTGGGGTTCGGCGCTCGACCCGCGCAACTTCCACCGCAAGGCAACGAAGACAGCTTCCTTCATCGAGCCGACGGGCGGCACCGTGCGCGAAGGGGCAGGTCGCCCGGCTGCCCTCTACCGCCTCGTCCCCGGCGTCGACGACACCGCCTTCGTCCTCGATCCACCCCTGCGCCGCCCGCCCGCCCCGGCCCCGTCACCACAGAGCACGAGCGCGCCGAGTACGCAAGAATAAGCCCGACACCAAAGGAGAACGATGAACTTCCATTCCCTCTACGATCAGGGCTTCGCGCGCGTCGCCGCCGTGACCCTGCCCGTGCACCCCGCCCGTCCCTTCGAGAACGCGCGCGAAATCATCAACGCCGCCCGCCAGCTCGATGCGCGCGGCGTCGCCATGGGCGTCTTCCCCGAACTGTGCGTCTCCGGCTACGCCATCGACGACCTCCTCCTGCAGGACCTGCTCCTCGACAACGTCGAGAAGGCCCTGGCCACCATCGTCGAGGCCAGCGCCGACCTGCTCCCCCTCCTCGTCGTCGGCGCTCCCCTGCGCAAGGACAACGCCCTGTACAACTGCGCGGTCGCCATCCACCGCGGACGCGTCCTCGCGATCGTCCCCAAATCGCATCTGCCTAACTACCGCGAGTTCTACGAGAAGCGCCACTTCGTCACCATGCCCCCGCGCGCCTGCGAGCGTATCGAAGTGCCGTGGGGCGGCGTCGAAGAATTCAGCGGCGGCCCCGTGTGGGTCCCCTTCGGCCCAGTCCTCCTGTCCGCCGACGACGTGCCCGGCTTGACCGTCGGCATCGAAGTCTGCGAGGACATGTGGGTCCCCGTCCCCCCGTCGACGGAGCTGGCGCTCGCGGGCGCAACCGTCCTGGCGAACCTGTCCGCCTCCCCGATTACCGTCGGGCGCGGCGCGGATCGTGAGCTCATGGTGCGCTCGATCTCCTCGCGCTGCTGCGCGGCCTACGTCTACACGGCAGCCGGCATGGGCGAGTCCAGCACGGACCTCGCGTGGGATGGCGAAACCATGATTTACGAGGCCGGGGAACGCCTCGCGATCGGCGAGCGCTTCCAGGAGGGCGTGCACATCACGATCGCCGACGTGGACCTGGAGCGACTGCGCACCGAGCGCAAGCGCCAGAACTCGTTCACGGACAACGCGCAGCGCTACTTCGCGGGCGACGAGCGCATGGCCCCGCAGGAGGTCGAGTTCACGCTCGACCCGCCGCGCACCGACCTGGGCCTCGAGCGCTCCGTCAACCGCTTCCCCTTCGTCCCCAACGACCCGACCCGCCTGGAGCAGGACTGCTACGAGGCCTACAACATTCAGGTGGCGGGCCTCGTGCAGCGCCTGCGTGCGATCGGCAACCCGAAGATCGTCATCGGCGTCTCGGGCGGCCTGGATTCGACGCACGCGCTGGTCGTGGCCGCCCACGCGATGGACCTGCTGAGCCGTCCGCGCACGGACATCCTGTGCTACACGCTGCCCGGCTTCGCCACGTCCGAGCGCACGAAGACGAACGCGACCCGCCTGTGCGAGTACCTCGGCACCTCCTTCCAGGAGATCGACATCCAACCGGCGGCCTCGCAGATGCTCGCCGACATCGGTCACCCCTACGGCGAGGGTGAGGCCACCTACGACGTGACCTTCGAGAACGTCCAGGCGGGCCTGCGCACCGACTACCTGTTCCGCCTCGCCAACCACCTGGGCGGCATCGTCCTGGGCACGGGCGACCTGTCCGAGCTGGCGCTGGGCTGGTGCACATACGGCGTGGGCGACCAGATGAGCCACTACGCGGTCAACACGGGCGTGCCCAAGACCCTCATGCAGCACCTGATCCGCTGGGTCGTGGCCTCCAAGCAATTCGACGACCATGTCGGCGAGGTGCTCCTGTCGATCCTCAACACGGAGATCTCCCCCGAGCTGGTTCCCGCTGAGCCGGGCGAGAAGATGCAGTCCACGCAGGACAAGATCGGCCCCTACAACCTGCAGGACTTCACGCTCTACTACGTGCTGCGTCGCGGCGCACGCCCCTCGAAGATCGCGTTCCTGGCCGAAAAGGCCTGGTCGGACGCGTTCACGGGCTCCTGGCCGCTCGGCTTCCCCGAGGAGGACAAGGTCGCGTACTCGCTGGACGAGATCGTTAAGTGGGAGCGCCTGTTCCTGTGGCGTTTCTTCAGCCAGCAGTTCAAGCGCAGCGCCCTGCCCAACGGTCCGAAGGTCATGGCCGGCGGCTCCCTGTCCCCGCGCGGGGATTGGCGCATGCCCTCGGACGTGTCGGGCGCGGATTGGGTCGCCGAACTCGACGAGGCCGTGAAGGGCCTGGTCGACTGACCTGACGTTTCGCTCGGGAACCCAAGCTGTTCTCTGAGGGGCGGTGCTCACGCGAGCATCGCCCCTTGGCATACGCGCAGCGGTCATTTCCGGGCCTCATCAGGCCATACACCCCCTGCACCTCACCCTCAAAACTATGCAGGCATTCACACGCACGAGGCTCAAAACTACTGTATGGTTGCTTTGGCAGTTAGGTAAGCCTTGCTTTTCCTCTTTCAGCCTCAGCACAGTTACCCTCTACGGAGAAATGATGTCTCGTACGACCACCTCCCTGGCCGCCATCGCCGCCATCGCCGCCCTCGGGCTGGCCGCATGCTCTTCCGGCACCACCACTTCTTCCTCCCAGTCCTCCGCTTTGCCGAGCGAGACCACGCAGGCCACCCAGGCCTCGTCCGTGAGCATCGAAGCGAACGACGGCACGGTCGAGATTAAGCTGCCCGTCACCCGCGCAGCCTCCCTCGACAACCGCACCTTCGAGGTCCTCGCGCAGTGGGACGTTCCGCTCGTCGCGGTCCCCAAGAAGCTGATCCCCTCCACCGTCACCGCGTACAACGGCGATGACATCGCCGACGTGGGCATACACCGCGACCCCAACCTGGAGGCCCTGGTCGCCGCCGAACCCGACCTCATCATCTCCGGTCAGCGCTTCTCCA
>ERZ772766.1725-NODE-1725-length-11460-cov-6.256817_pt1 | contig 11460 bp, 9 predicted proteins | sample MGYA00511379_ERZ772766 | MGnify/ENA primary metagenome ERZ772766 (study PRJEB29015, sample SAMEA2737895) | human oral metagenome | biome: human oral; feature: human-associated habitat; material: dental | place: China | collected 2116 ...
CAGCCAGCACATCTTCAACCAACTCCCGCTGCGGCGATAGTTTTTCTTGGTTGGCAGCGATGATTTGGCAGTTGTGTCGGTTTGCCATGTGTTCGAAATAATCAAAACCAAAGCGGACAAGCCGGTCTTTGTGCGCGACATACAAAGTCTTTATCTTGCAGAACTTGCATGCTAACACGGCGCGGCGTGCGCAAACGCCTCAAGGTGCCGGGCGCTGCTGGCTCCGTCCCTGCGGCTGTCCTTGCGTCTGCGGCGCACCGCCGCCGCTGATACGCCCCTGCTCCTGCCGCATCATACTGTCCATCTGCTGCAGGGCGCGGTCGTAATCGCCGTACACCGCCTCTTCAAAGGCGGCGCGTTGTTCCGCTCCGCTTTTGCCCTCAATGGCCTTCATAACCTCCTTCACCTCCGGCGTCATCCCTGCCCCGCTTAGGCGCAGGTTTTCCAAATGTTCCTGCATCGCCGCGTATTCGGGGTCCCGCTGTAAGCTGTCCGCCCTTCCGACTCCGTCTGGGATGTCGGTTTGCCGTGCCTGTCCGCTGTTTTGCTGCCCGCCCTTCGTCCGGTCACCTTCGCGCCCTGCGGCGGGCTGCTGCTGCGTCCAGTCTTCAGAGGTTCCGCCGGCGTAAATACTGCCCCTGCTGCTGCCCATGTCCGGCAGGAGGCCGAACGACGACGCGCCCGCATACATGGCGCCGCATAAAAACACGACGATGCCCGCCGTTTTAGTCCACATGATAACCTCCGGGTATTTTTCTTCCAGTTCTCTGTATTTTTCCAACATATCCGTTGTTCCTGGGTGACGGTATCCGCTCATTGTACCAACACAAGGCGCGTCACCAAAGCCTGCACTTCGTATCCGCATTTCAGACAATCAAAAACGGCAGCCCGCTCCGCATCAGTTCCCGCCCGATTTCGGAATCCGGTTTGAATTCGTCGCCGTAATAGCCGACGGTATGGGTATGGCACGGAAAACCATATTCGGACTCGTAACGGTACGGGCGGCAGATGTGGGTGTGTCCGTGAACGGCGGCTTTGATTTTCCGACCGTAACCGTCGTCGGGCAAGAACCAACGCGCCGGCAGGGCCGTGCCGTAACCTGGCTCGGCGGCACCGAAACGCAGACTGGGCGGATGGTGCGTGAACAGGATGTCTGTGCCGTCTCCGGCCGCAGACAAGGCGGCTTCCAGGAAACTCAAAGCCTCTTTGTGGCGCGACAGGATGTCGTTGCATTGCAGTTTGCGGTATCTGCCGCCCTCATGGCAGCAGATGCGGCGGTAGTCGTTCAAACGCCACTTCAGTATGTATTCGTCTCCGGGGCGGAGGCCGTACCAAAACACCGTGCCGTGAATGCGGACACGGCCGCCATCAAAAAATGCGGTTTCATTGTCCAGCAGGCGGAACACTTTGCTCAAACCTGCCTCCTCTGCCGCACGCCGGATGCGGTCGGCGGCATGTTGCAGGCTGTCGCCGTAATACTCGTGGTTTCCGGGCACGTACAGGATCGCATCGTAACCGTTTTCGGACACCGCTTCGGCCAAAAAAGACGCGAAGTAATGGAACTTGCGCGATTCGGCGAAATCGCCGGCGATCAAAAGGATGTTTTCGTTCACATCCGGCTGCCGGTTGCAGGCAAGCAGAGGCTTGTAGCAGCGCGACAAGAGGTCTTTTTCCAAGCGACCGCGCTTGTCGAACAGCCCTTCCAAATGGGTGTCAGATATGTAATTCAACTGCACGCGTCCGCCTTTGGCTATTTCGCTCACCAACCATACTCCTGTTTTGGCGCCTTGACTGTTCCGATTTTCATCCGGGCTTTGCCGGGGTTCATTTTCACCATGCGGCCGTTGCGGTTTTTCAAACACTCGCGTACTCCCGTGGACGGATCGTACCGGCAGACGGTGTCCCAATCCGGGCCTTTTTTCGGCAGCCCGTCCCGTGTGACGGCAGTGCCGTCCGTGCGGGCGCAGGCGCACAACAAAACCAGCAAAACCGCCGAACAGGCGGCTTTCATTCCGGCGCGCGGCCGCACTTTTGCATCATATCGGTTTTTCATCCATCGTCATCCTTCTGCTTCACATGCCGCCGAAATGCGGAAGCACGGTGTCGCTGCGGTTGTCCATCACGGCGGAAAGGATGTCTTTCTTCTTCACAACACACTCCACCACCCGCTCGTCCGTGGTGCCCTCCAAATATGGGCAGTAATATGAAATCAAACGCTCCTGGCCGTAACGGCGCAGGCGGTCTTTGGCCTGGTCTATCCAGCCCGGCACCCAGGAATACTCCAGTAGCAGCATATGGGCCGAGCGCGTCAGCGTCAGGCCGTCGCGGCCGATGGCGTAACTGACGAGGGCCAGTTCCACCCCTTCGTCGGTCTGAAAACGGTGCTCAAAATCGTCGTCCTTATGGTTGCCGTAGAGGCACATGGTTTTGATGCCCTTGTCTCGGGCGAACTCGCGCAAGGCGTCACCGACGCTGTTGTGGTGGAAAAAGACCACCAACGGTCCGTTGCGGTTTTCGAGAAAATCGGGTATCCATTCCGACGCCCACTTGATTTTCTCTTCCGCCGCCAACAGCAGCAGTTTGGACAACAACGACTCCGTCTCGCCTTTTGAGCGTGCTTCCTGCACTTTGCGCACGCACTCCTCTTCCCGTGCCCAGTATTCGTCGGACACCGGCAGCACCATCGGGATGTCCTCGAACGGAATTTGCGCCATCACGTCGTTTTTCAGACGCCGGACCATGCCGGTGGCCCGCAGGCGGTAAAACAGCTCTTTCAGGTTGCTGGCGCCGTCGTAGTCCATAACTGTGACCTGTTTGGTTTCGCGCCGTCCCGTTTCCTTATTGAACACCGTGCGCGGCTGTTTGACGATGTGCGCGTCGCAAAAGCGCAGCCCGTAGTGGTGAAAGTCGCCGAAACGGTAGGGAAAAACCAAATCGAACAGATGGAAAAGCTCGCGCGGGCGGTTGCTGCCCGGCGTGCCCGTCATGGCGACGACGGAATCCACCTGTTCGGACAGGCGTCGGGCCGACTGCGTCAGCATCGAGTCCGGGTTACACAAAGTGTGCGCTTCATCGAACACCACTGCTTCCGGCTTCCATTCCAATAGGCGGGGCAGCCATTTCTTCAGGATGGCGTAGTGGACGATTAAAACTTCATAACGCTCGATGTCGGCATCAAACGGCACGTTGTACTTCTTCAGTCCCAACCACTCCGGATGCGCGCCGGGGTGCTTGCCCGGACGTTCTCGCGCCTTGCCCGGCGCCGACACCGCCACGGCCATTTCGGATTCCGTTTTGCCTGTCCATTCTTTCAGACGCGCGTAGAAAGACGGCGTCAGGCTGTTTTTGGTGACAATCAGCTTGCGTCCCTGTGAGGCGTTGAACAGGACGCAGATGCCGGACATGGTCTTGCCCAGACCCATGTCGTCGCCGATGATGCCGCGGTACCCCATTTTGCGGGTGTATTCGATGGCTACTTCCTGAAAAGGCAGCGGCGCGTAACCGTCGCGCAGGAAGCCGGTGGTGTATCCGCCGCCGCCCTCCGCCCCGAAATTCGGCAATTTCGAAAGCAGGAAGCGCTCGTGCGCGCGGCGGATGGCTTCGTGCCCCATGTTTCTGACCTTGTCCGGTACCTGGATGCCGGCCTGTATCAGGCCGGACTCGATCGCCTGCCAATCCTCTTTGAATACCGGGAAAGGCAGGCGGACAAAGGTGCTGCTGTATATGCCCTTGTAGGGCGACAGGTAGGACGGTACCAGTGTGGCATAGATTGGGTAGGCGGCACGCAGGGTTTCCGCCTGTGCCGCATTGTCGCACTCTACCAACCAGCCCAGCCCCATTTTGCCGGCTTTGAAATAACCGAAACGTTCCGCATCCGAGGCCATCGGTCGCGGTTTGAGTGGTGGCGATAGGCGGCGGCTCCTTATTCCTGCAGCCATAAGGTCCCCTTCCCTTTTTCCACTCTGTCCGCCGTTTCCCGCTTCAGGAGCGGGTTGAAGTTGATGCCTGACCAACGCTCTATTTGGGCTATGCCGACCCGGTAGCCGTTCAGACGATAGTCAGGCTTTTCGTTCTTTTTGGGCGCATCGCCGTCTTTTCCGTATCCGGGAACGTCGGCGTTGGGCAGGACGAAGGCGGCCGAGTCGCCGTTTTCACGGTCGATGACGATTTTGTAGAAATGGGACGGGACTGGCGTTTTATCTGAAAGCAGCCTTTTTTTACCGAGGTACAACGGGCCGGTGTACACCACCAAACCCTGCGGGTGGGCTTTCTCGTCGGCCGCCCGGTCGGCGATTTCCGTTTCCAGCGCGCGCCACGCCCCGCGGTTCAGGGTGCGGAATTGCGGGGCTGAATTGGTGACGAGCGACACATCCTTATTGCCCCAGTAATCGTTACGGTTGTTTTCGGCGGCGGCCATTTGGCCCCGCTCCACCACCTTGCTCTTTTCCAAGGCCGTCCTGGCCGCGTAATAAGCCGCGTCCACCTGTTTGTCCGGCGTCCATTCTGACAACGGTTTATGGGCGGCCAATCCGCCGCTGCTTTGGCCGGGGCGCACCCATTCCGCCGTCCACAACGGCGCTTTGAGCGTTTTGGAGTAGGCGGAGGCAAACGTATAACGGCACAGGTAGTAAAGACCACCCGTGCCGCTGCCGGAGATAGGACGCGGCATGCCGAACGGATAATGCTCCGGACACAGGCCGGGCTTGTCCGCCTTTTTGTATCCGCCGTTTTTGATACCGGAAGACACCGCCGAGACGGCATCCGTCAGGCCGTGTTTCTGTCCGTTGCCCGCCATAGACAGGGCGGCGACGAACAGCGCCACAATACCGTACCCCGACGCCAGTACCATGCTCGTTCTGACCGCGCGCGGCAGGGCGCGCAACCTCTCAATGGCCGCGTAGTAATACTCCCGCGCCTTTGCCGTCCGTTTCTCCCGATCTGTCGCCAACCCGTCAGCCGCCATGCCCTCTTTCCCCGTCTTCTGTTTTTTCTTCGGCAAACTGGCGGATCATGTCGGCAAGCCTCTTGGTATCGCCCGGCAGCAGCCTTTTCGGCTTTCCTGCCATTTCCTTTCCGGTTTTAATGTTCAGGAAGACGAACTCCACGCTTGCAGCCTCGCAGGCGGCGGCGAGCCATTCCCTGTCCCGTTCGTCCAGCATGTCCGGTGATGGGACAACCAGCCGCCCCGTCCCGCCATCTAACAGCATGGCTGTGACTTTACGCACGGCAGCCGCGCCGCCGTCGTCGATGTCGCAATAGACGGCGCCCCAGCCGTAGCGCACACAGCGCCGTTCGGCCTCCAGCCGCACTTCGGGCAGCGAGGGGTCGGCCAGGACGACGGCCCGATCCGGCTTGGGCGGAATCAGTGCGACCAAATCCTCGCGGCGGAAACGGCGGTGTCCGCCGTCGCTGCGCGAAGAGGCTATCCTGCCTGTGTTCGCCCACAGGCGCAGGGTGTTGGCATTCACGCCGCAAAGCTTGGCGGCTTGCCCGATACTTAAAAAATTTTCCATAAATACCATTGTACAGAGATTTTTTAGATTTTCAAGCGGGCATTATGTAGTGGTGCGGAAAGTTTCCCAAACTGGGCGTGGCCCGCTTTTTGTTCGCGACAGCATTTCGATACCCTTATGCACCAACGGTTTTTGTTGATTTTTTGTTAGTTGTTTTATAAAATACCGCCTTTATTCGAGCACCGGCGAAAGCCGGTTTCTACAGGCGGCCGCGACGCAGACCAAACGGCGGCCGGCCAAACACCCACGACAGAAAGGCAGGTTTTGCCCATGACGGACGAAATCAACCATCTGCCGGCCTCCCCCTCCGGCGGGACGGACGGTATTATCGACGCCAACATTGCGCATATTATGTTGCAGCGTTCCCTCAATTACGCGGTAGCAGTCCTGACGGACCGCGCGCTGCCGGATATCCGCGACGGCTTGAAGCCCGTTGCGCGCCACCTGCTATACGCCGCACACCGAATGGGGCTCAGGGTGTCGCAAAAACACCGTAAGGCCGCATCCTTGGTCGGCGAGACGATGGGTAAGTTCCACCCGCACGGCGACAGTTCGATCTATGGCGCCCTGATCTTCCAAATCCAACAATGGGCCAAACTGCACCCCGTCTTCGACGGGCAGGGCAACTGGGGCTCGCTGGACGGCGACGGCGCGGCGGCGATGCGTTACACGGAAGTGAAGCTGACTCGTGCCGGCGAAGCGTTCTTCAACGGGCTGGATGAAGACGCCGTTTCCTTTAAAAAGAACTACGACCAGACGTTGGAAGAGCCGACGGTGTTGCCGGTCACTTATCCGGCGCTCTTGGTACAGGGAACCATCGGCATCGCGGTCGGCATGGCTTCTTCCATTCCGACCCACAACCTGCGCGAAACCCTCGCTGCCGCCGCCCTGTTGTTGGAAAATCCGGATGCCGAAACATCCGAAATCGCCGCCCTGTTGCCGGGCCCTGACCTGCCGACCGGCGGCGTGCTGTACGACACGCACAAATTTCAGGACATTATTGAAACCGGACAGGGCGCCGTGCGCCTGCGTGCGACTTATAAGGTCGAACACCACGGCAAACGCGAAGTGTTGGTACTGGACAGCCTGCCCTACCTGCCGAAGTTGAACAAAGGCCGGGTCATGACCCTGCTGTCCGAAGCGGTGGCCGAGAAAGACCGCTTCCCCGACATTACGGACATTGTCGACGAATCCAACAACATGGACGTGCGCATCGTGGTCAAACTCAAACCCGGCGCGAGCGCGGAAGCGGTGTTCGGCCAGTTGTTGTCCATTCGCGGGGCACTGGACGTGTCCGTCGGCTACAACATGAACGTGTTGCAGAACGGCCGCCCGGTACAGGCCGGCATCCGTACCGCCCTGACCGCATTCAATCAGTTCCGCGAAGAGGTCATCCTGCGCGTCGGCGCTTTCCGCCGCAAAAAACACCTCGACCGGGTGCACATCATCGACGGCTTCCTTACCATCCTGCACCAAGACCATTTCGACGAGGCCATCCGCCTGATCCGCACGGCAAAAGGCACGCAGGCCGCCGCCGATGCGCTGAAAGCCCGTTTCGGGCTCGATGACGCACAGGTCTCCTCTATTTTGGCGATGCGCCTGTCCTCGCTGAACGCGCTGGAGGTGCAGGAATTGACCGACGAGCGCACCAACCTGGTCGAAGTGAAAATCGCTTATTTAAACCGCCTGTTGGACGAGAGGCCGTTCAGGATTGCCGAAATGCTGAAGGAATATGCCAAAACCGCCGAAGACTTGGGCAGTCCCCGCATCTGCCGCATCGACAACGCGCTGGGTCAGGTGCGCAAGGCCGATTATGTGACCGAAGAAAAAGTGGTTATCCACCTGACCAAAGACGGTTACATCAAGCGGATGCCGGCCGCCGGCGTGCGCAGCCAGAGCCGCCGCACGCAGGGCAAGACCGCCATCTTCCTCAATCCGGGCGACGTGGTTTCCGACGTATTCGAGGGCAGTACCCACGACATCCTGCTCGCCGTCACCGCCTCCGGCACGGCCTACGCCGTGCGCGTATGGGACATCCCCGAAGGCGATGGCAACCACAAAGGGCGCCATTTGAACAACCTGATGCCCCAGTTATCGGGCAAAGAGATTGCCTCCGTCCTCTTCGCGCCGGACTTCAACGACAAAAAGGCCGTCTTGATGATCGCCACCCGCCACGGGCGCATCAAGGCTACCCGCCTGGCCGAATACGCCGGGGCGACCCGCGTCAGCGGCGTGGCGGCCGTCCGCCTCGAAGAAGGCGACCGCGTGGTGTCCGTCCGCCTATCCGAAAGCGAAAACGACGACATACTGATGGTTTCGGACGAGGGCTTGTGCGCCCGTTTCAAACGCGGCGACGTCAGCATCCAAGGGCGCGTCTCGCGCGGCGTTTCCGGCATGAAGATCGGAAAGGCCGGTTCCGTCCTGACGATGGATGTATCCGCCCGTTCCGACGGCCGCCTTTTGACTATTGCGGCTTCCGGTATCGGCAAGTGTACGCCCGTCGAATCGTTCCGCCTCACTTCGCGCGGCGCGAAGGGCGTGACGGCCATGAAGTGCAATACCGGTAAAGTCGGCCCGCTGGCCTTTGCGTCCGTCGCCTACCCCGAGCAGGACGTTTTGTTGTGCACGACCTCGAAAATCAAACGACTGCCGCTGGATGCGGTCAGCGAAGCCTCCCGTTCCGCCTCCGGCACGATTTTAATCGACCTGACCGACGGCGATTCGCTGGTGGCGGTCATCCCGAGCGAGAAAGAGGCACAAACCGCAGACGCCGACGCCGCTTTCGACGGCGCGGTTTCGGAATAAGGACATCGACATGAATCAAGAAGGAAACAAACCGGCTCAAGCCGCCGCCCTTTACGACGGCAACGCCATCATCAAACTCAGCGACCGCGAACACGTCCGCGAACGTCCCGGCATGTACATCGGCGCCACAGACGCGCGCGGGTTGCACCATTTGGCCTGGGAAGCACTCGACAACGCCGTGGACGAGCACAATGCCGGCTTTTGCCGCCGCATCGACGTGACCCTGCACCGCGACGGCGGCATTACCGTTGCCGACGACGGCCGCGGCATCCCGACCGCGATGAACGAACAACTGGGGCTGCCCGGCGTCACCATCGCCGTCAGCATGCTCAACGCCGGCGGTAAGTTCAACACCGACGTGTACGCCACTTCCGGCGGCCTGCACGGCATCGGCATCAAGGCCTGCAACTTCTTGTCGACCTCCTTTACGGTCGTCGTGCGGCAAAACGGCAAAATTTACCGCCAATCCTTTGCCGACGGCCTGCCGCTGGAGGATTTGACCGTTATCGGCGAGACGGAGGAGACCGGCACCACGTTGACGTTCAATCCGGACCGGCGCATCCTCAACGAAATGCGGCCGGGTGATGAAGACGGTGCCGAGGGGGAAACAGTACGCGTAGAATTCGACCGGCAGACCGTATTGGAGCGTCTGAAGTCGCTGTCGTTCCTCAACGTCGGACTGACGCTGACGCTGACAGACGAGCGGCTGGATGAAAACGATGCGGACTATCGCGTCGAAATGAAAGCCGACGCTTTCGGCGGCATCATCCCCGATATGCAGTCGCGCTTCTTCCGCGACGGCGAGGCCGAGAACCTGTTTCCCGAACCGCTGGTATACGGCAGTACGGAGACCGTGCGCGAGAAAACGATCATGGTTACGGTGGCCGTCAATGTCAGCGGGGCGGACAAAGGCGAAATACGCTCTTATGTGAACTGCATTCACACCGCCCAGGGCGGCACGCACGAACGCGGCTTCAGGCAGGGCTTGTTGCGCGCCCTGAATAAATATGCGGAAGATAACGATTTGTCTAAGTCCCCGTTTGTGGCCGAGGATGTTTCAGACGGCATTTTCGCCGCCGTTTCCATCCGCATGCCGACCCCCAAATTCCCCAGCCAGGACAAAGTCAAGCTGGACAGCATGGAGGCCGTCACCGCCGTCCAAAGCTCCACGAGGGCTTTTTTGGAACGTTACTTTGAGGAGAACCCTGCCGATGCGGGAAAATGGGTGGCCCGCGCCCAGCTGGCGCAACGTTCTCGGCTGGCGGCAAAGCGTTCGCGCGAAACCGTCCGGCGCGAAAACAATGACCGCACCCGTCTGTCCCTGCCCGGCAAGCTGGCCGCCTGCAGTTCCAGCGACCCTGCCTTGTGCGAAATCTTCCTCGTCGAAGGGGACTCCGCCGGCGGCTCTGCCAAGAACGCGCGCGACCGCCAATATCAGGCCATCCTCCCCTTGCGCGGCAAAATCAGCAATGTGAACAAGGCGCCTGCCGAAACGGCCTACAACTCGTCCGAGATCAAGGCCATCTCCGCCGCCTTGGGTGTTTATCCCGTTGAGGGCGGGCAGGCCGATTTGTCCCGGCTGCGCTACCACAAAGTCTGTATCATGGCCGATGCCGACGTGGACGGCGAGCATATTTCCATCCTGCTTTTGACCTTCTTCCATCACTATATGCGCACCCTGATTGAGGCCGGCCACGTCTATATCTGCATGCCGCCCCTGTTCAGGCTGGACCCGAAGGCGAAAAAACAGCCGCATTTTTACATTCACACGCAGGAAGATTTGGACGACTTCTTCCAAAGCCACAACCCGGACGACTATGTCGTCAGCCGGTTTAAAGGCTTGGGCGAGATGAACCCCGACCAGTTGTCGGAAACCACCCTGAATCCGGACAGCCGCACCTTGTTGCGCGTCGGCTACCGCGACCGCACGCCGATGCCGGAGAACATCGGTTTCGACATGGGGCCGGTGCTGGAATTGGTGCAGGAGCGGCCGGACGAGTTTTTCCTGCTGCCCCAGCCGGAAGACGGGGGCGAGATACCTTTGGCAGAGCGGATGACGGATGAAACGGTGATTGAGGTGGTGATGGGCGAAGAGGTTCCGCCGCGCCGCCGGTTCATCATCACCAATGCCCAGTTTGCCGAAGACGTTTCCTGATGGTTTGGCCTTGCTTTAAAAAACGCCCGCTCCCGGTTGCGATGCCGGAGCGGGCGGTTTTTGTTTTTGTTTCAGACGGCTTGTTTTTGCTGATCAAAGATGATTCACATGGAAAATTCCGAATTCGCACTGCGGGCTTCGGGTGATTCAGACGCCTCCGTGTCTGTGTTTTCGCTCAAAACCTGAATCAATTTATTCCTTGTTTCAACATCCCAGGCGTCTTCCAAATCCCACGCGCTTTCTTCTTCAATTTCATGTTTGAGATCGTCAAGGACTTCCTGTTTTGTCTCGTAAATCAGCGTCCATCCGTTGGTTGTGTCGTTTGCCGCATTCTCGACGGCCCAATCTAGGAGTATCTTTTTTGATTCTTCTTCCGTGCATTCAAAGTTACGGTGTCGTTTGCCTCCGCGGTCCCAAGTCCATATATAGCCGTCTTCAAAGAAATACTTCTGACCAACACCGTATGGAGTCGGTGTTTCCTCACCGAACTGATGAATAACGTCTTCTGCAGACAACTCAACGATACGAAAATTATCGCGGTCGAAATAAAACATACTCGTTTCTCCTGTGTAATATGAATATGCGCCCCTTCATGACGCGGAATGATGCTAATTCTATCATTTTCGCCACGGTTTTCTTTTCATTTCCCGTTTGTGTTTTTTGTTATTTACCACCTTGTGCTGTAAAGCTCCGTACTTTAGGGCGAAGATATAAGGCACAAATGGCTTATCCGTTTTAAAACTGACTGATCGGGCGGTTTTTGCCGCAAAGACTAAACGAACAGGCACATAAAAACCGCAACGTTTGCAGTGCTAATTTCACTTTCTTTTTTCATAGACCAAGTGTAGAATATGAAAAATCACATTCTAAACCCTGCCCATGCAATTACGCAAAGCCTTTCGATTTGAAATCATGCCAAACGGCGAGCAAAACCGCAGAATCAAGCAGTTCTGCGGCTGTTCGCGTTTTGTTTTCAATCGGGCGTTG
>ERZ772766.1727-NODE-1727-length-11454-cov-6.196333_pt1 | contig 11454 bp, 9 predicted proteins | sample MGYA00511379_ERZ772766 | MGnify/ENA primary metagenome ERZ772766 (study PRJEB29015, sample SAMEA2737895) | human oral metagenome | biome: human oral; feature: human-associated habitat; material: dental | place: China | collected 2116 ...
CCTCGAGGCCTTTGTATTCTTTGGTCAGCCGCACGAAACGGTTGCGATCAGCGATAACCTCGGGGTCAGTGATCAGCGTAGACACTTCCTCGAAACGCGCTGTAAGGCCGTCGAGCTTTTGAAGGATGGGGTTAGTGGATGACATAGGGGTTTTATTCTTCAGAGAAAAAATCGGAGTCGATGCGCTTGATCTCGTAAACATTCTGCACCGATACGCCGATATTGTAATTGATCATGTGCTGACAGAGCAGGTTTCCATCGATCAGGGCCACCTTGATGTTATTCTGTGGACGGAATTGCCGGGCTTGCTCACTGAATTGAGTCGTAGTAATAAAGATGCCCTTCGTAGCTCCCTGTCCGGAGAGTGCTCCGACAAACTTCTGGATCTCGGGACGCCCAATGCTTTGATGCTTATCCCATCGTTTGGCCTGCACGTAAATACTGTCCAAGCCCAGCTTATCCCCTTTGATAATCCCGTCGATACCCTCATCGCCCGTCTTGCCAACCACCATATCGGAGATTTCTTCTTCCGATCCACCGTAACCCATTGCCACAAGCAAGCGAATCACGAGGCGCTCGAAGAATTCCGGTGTTTGTTGTGCGATCTGCTCCAGTAGATCCTCAACCAATGCGCTGCGCATCTGCTGATAGGCTACTTCGATCTTCTCCTCAGGGGTAATCTCCGTGTTTTCTGTCGATACATCTTCCGATGAGAAGTTTTGAGCCACTTCGCTTTCGTTATAGTTCCCTATTGAACCTTCTTTCCACTCACGAAACTTCGAATACCCCATCAGCATTTTTACATTGATTTCTTCGGGCTTAGAAGCGAGCAAAGACTTTCCGTCAGGAGTAATGAGGTACACTCCTCTTCTGGGAGAGTAAATCAACCCGGCAAACCGCAAATAGACTCTTGCCCAATTGATATTACTGGATAATCGGCTCTGGTTACTTGGTAGCATCACTTGCATCTCTTTCTCCGTAACGGAGAAGCGCTTGATAATAAATGGACGAATATCTTTTGCTGAATGAGGCTTTCCATCTGCCAACGCTTGCAGCGTAGGCAGCATACATTCTTGAAAGGTTGGTAGCATATCGATAAATTTTATATGTGGTAAAACTGTTTGAGTTATTCGATTCTATTGTTCGGAAGCGTTTGCAACAATGTTGCAAACGCCAGAAAGTTTTTCGCGGGACTTGCAACGGTGTTGCAAACGCCAAAAAGTTTTTCGTGGGACTTGCAACACTGTTGCAAACGCCAGAAAATTTTTCGCGGGACTTGCAACAGTGTTGCAAACGCCAGAAAATTTTTCGCGGGACTTGCAACAGTGTTGCAAACGCCGAAAAGTTTTTCGTGGGACTTACAACAGTGTTGCAAACGCCGAAAAGTTTTTCGTGGGACTTGCAACGGTGTTGCAAACACTTTCAATACCGGAATTCCCCGAATTCGCTACGGATGATCAGCTCCTTCCGCTCGGCAGACTCTACGCGGCCCACGATACGGGCGTCGATACCGAACGAGCCACTGAGGGCAATGACTTCTTCTGCTCGCTGGGCGTCTAAGTAGATCTCCATGCGGTGCCCCATGTTGAAGACTTTGTACATCTCGGCCCAGTCTGTGCCGCTCTGCTCGCGGATGATGCGGAAGAGGGGCGGCAGGGGGAAGAGGTTGTCTTTGACGACGCGCATGTCCTCGCCGATGAAGTGGAGGATCTTCGTCTGCGCGCCGCCGGAGCAGTGCACCATGCCGTGGATCTCGGGGCGCATGGCGTCGAGCAGGGCCTTGACGACGGGGGCGTAGGTGCGCGTGGGAGAGAGGACGAGGCGGCCGGCATCTACTTTCAGGCCTTCGATGGCGTCCGTGAGGCGGAGCCCACCGGCGTAAACGAGATCGTCAGGAACGGCGGCGTCAAAACTCTCGGGGTATTTCTTGGCCAAGTAGTGGGCGAAGACATCGTGGCGCGCACTGGTGAGTCCGTTGCTGCCCATGCCGCCGTTGTAGGCATGCTCATAGGTGGCTTGACCGAAGGAGGCCAATCCGACGATGACGTCGCCGGGGCGGATGCGCGCATTATCGATCACATCGGCGCGGCGCATGCGGCAGGTGACGGTGCTATCGACAATGATCGTACGCACCAAATCGCCCACGTCGGCCGTCTCGCCGCCCGTGGCGTACACACCGATGCCCATCTCACGCAGCTCGGCCAGCAGCTCGTCTGTGCCGTTGATGATGGCAGAGATCACCTCACCGGGGATCAGCAGTTTGTTGCGCCCGATGGTGCTTGAGACAAGGATGTTGTCCGTGGCACCGACGCAAAGCAGGTCGTCGATGTTCATGATCAGCGCGTCCTGCGCGATACCCTTCCAGACGCTGAGGTCGCCCGTTTCGCGCCAGTATAGATAAGCAAGCGCCGACTTGGTGCCGGCGCCATCAGCGTGCATGATGTTGCAGTAAGCAGGATCAGCACCCAGTATGTCAGGGATGATTTTGCAAAAAGCCTTCGGGAAAAGACCCTTGTCGATGCGTCGAATGGCGTTATGCACGTCTTCTTTCGAGGCGCTGACGCCGCGCCGTGTGTACCGTTGGTCGCTCATTATTGTTTTGTCTTCTGAGGGTAGACGTTTTCTGCGGTGTTTTGGGTTCTTTTTTCTGAGAAGCCTGAGGGGTCGTCTTCTTGACGAGAGCCGTTTTGGCTGCAGGCTTAGCTGTCGGCTTCGCGGCAGTGGCTTTGGATGCTGGTTTGGCAGCAGACTTTGTGGCCGGTTTAGCGGTGGGCTTAGTGGCAGCGGGAGTCTTCGCCTTATTAACGACAGAAGCCGCAGGCTTCTTTGCCTGCGGCGCGCGCTGATCTTTAGGAGTGACCTTTTTCGTTGGAGTCGCTTTAGACTTCTCCGACGATGCCACCAGTTTACCCGACTGTTTCTTCGGTGTCTGGGCAGGCTTCTTCGCGGCGGGTGGGGAGACGGCTTTCTTCGTCGCCACCGGTTTCTTGGCGCTGGCTATGGCTGACTTCTTGACGGCAGTCGCAGGCTTTTTTACAGCAGCAGCGGCCTTCGGATCGGCTGCGGGTTTCGTGGCAGGCTTAGGAGCATCCGCTTTAGGAGCAGGAGCCGGTTTAGCAGCCGGAGCTGGCTTTTTCGCAGCAGCAGCCTTCGGATCGGCTGCGGGTTTCGCAGCAGGCTTGGGAGCATCCGCTTTAGGAGCAGGAGCCGGTTTCTTAGCATCAGCCGGAGCTGGCTTTTTCGGAGCAGCAGCCTTCGGATCGGCAGCGGGTTTCGCAGCAGGCTTGGGAGCATCCGCCTTGGGAGCAGGAGCCGGTTTCTTAGCGTCAGCCGGAGCTGGCTTTTTCGCAGCAGCATCTTTCGGATCGGCAGCGGGTTTCGCAGCAGGCTTGGGAGCATCCGCCTTGGGAGCAGGAGCCGGTTTAGCAGCCGGAGCAGCTTCCTTTTTCGGTGCAGGTTTCGCCGGAGCGGGTTGGGCAGCTGGCTCTTTTTGAGCTTTGGGTGCGGCCGCTTCCGGTTTCGATTTTTTGGGCACCTTGATACCGTGGGCTGTGGGTTTCGTTCCCGGCTCAAGTTGCGTGGCGGCAGCGGGTTTGGTTTCTGCAGGTTTCTTGCGCTCCGGCTTCACCTCGGGTGAGGTGGCGGGACGCTTGGCCGGTGCCGATGGTGTGGAGACGCTCCTTGCGGGTCTCGAGGCGATGGGTTCGGAGGACGAGGCACTGGCCAGATCATAGGCATGCAGCTCGTAACGCTCAATCAGCTCGATCAGCTTACTGGCATACTTGGGATCGGAGGCGTAACCACATCGTTTCAATCCATGCGCCCAACCCACATAGTCTGTTGGCTTGAGCTCAAAGAGCGACTTGTAGTGCGCTCTGTCAGCGATGAAGTGCGAGTGATCTTCGTAGGATTGTTCTACGGAGGTGTACTTACGAAAGCGTTCCAAGCGACCATCATCTTGTTTATAGAGATAGTCACCCGTCCAGTTTCCGCATTTGATACCGAAGTGGTTGTTACCCTGAATCGCCAGGTAACTTTTCCCTGCGCTCGATTCAAGGATACCCTGTGCCAAGGTAATACTGGCAGGTATACGATGTCTGGTCTGCTGATGAATAGCAGCCTGATGATAAGCCTGGATATACTCTTCACAAGCATCCAAATTTCGAACTTCTGTTTTGCCAGCCTCCATGCGTTCGACGAGCACGGGGCCACTGGCAAGCGTAATACAGCCTATAATAACGGCAAGACGATATAGTGATAATGTACGTGGGCGCATCATGTATGAAAGTTCTATTATCTGAGTTTAAGTGTCTCTCCCTCTCGGGGCACATAACTTTGGTTTTTCTCGTTCAGGGCATAGAGCGTACTGACCTGTATGCCGTAGTACTGAGAAATGCTGTGCATAGATTCTCCGATCTGCACCTGATGATAAAGATGAGGCATATCGGCCCGTTTCTTCTTTTTCTCCAGGTAAACGATATCCCCCCGTCGCAGGGAGAAGTTCTCGGGGGATTCGTTGAATCGCGCCAGTTCGCGTGCCGTGAAGCCGAGATCCTGAGCGATCCGATCGAAGGTGTCGTTGTAGCGTGCGATGGTATAGAGTAGGCCACCCGTCTTGTAGACGTCACGGGGTTTCAGACCCTTGTCGTCTGGTGATGAGGGTTGAGGCTGCTCGGCCTTCTTTTTGCCGAATAGACGTTCGAAGAAGGTGCCTTCTTTCTTCCCCGGCTCGGTAACGGGTCGGGTAGAGGGCTTCTGACTGGGCGTGGTAGGCGTTGTTCGAGGCTGTTCGTTTCTCGTTTTCTCCTGGACCTCACGCGCTATCCTTTTGCCGGTGTCAAAGAGATAGAGTTCATAGTCTTCGATCATTTTGATCAGCTTGTTGGCATAGGCGCGATCGGTGGCGTAGCCGCATTCTTGCAAGCCTTTGGCCCATCCGCGATAGTCTGTCTTGCGGAGGAGGAAGAGTTTGCTGTAGCGCTTTTTGTCGACTAAGAAGCGGGAGTGATCTTCATAGGATTCGGCCACGTTGTTGTATTTGCGAAAGCATTCGTCCTTGAGATCGTCGTCCCAATAGGTACGTGCGCCTTTCCAGTCTTTGTGGCACTTGATTCCGAAATGGTTGTTGGATTCTAAAGAGAGGCGTGATAGGCCTGCGCCAGATTCATGCAGCGCTTGTGCGAGGGTAATGCTGGGGGGTATGTTGTATCGATCACCCTGTTGTACGGCGATATAGCCGTATTGGGTAATGTATTTCTCATAAGCAGGGTATCGCTTTCGCTCGGCATGGCCTGCCGCTACGATCGTGAAGCCTGTATAGAAAGTGAGAATAAAGTATCGGATACATCGAGGGATCATCGGGGCCGTCTCTTTTAGGAATCGGGGCAAAGATAGAAAATAACCAGAACGCAATTAACCTGTTAGGAAAATCGGGCTACCTTCGTTGGCCCAACCAAAGACCCTAAAATATGCGAGAAGAAAGGATTGAGATACGCCTCCAAAGAGGCCGTATTGAAGAACTCACGGCGGACGAACGTCGGGGCATGGATGTGGCACTTGCGGCGGCCGAGCGGGCGTACGCTCCGTACTCAGGATTTCACGTTGGGGCGGCTGCAGAACTGGTAGACGGCACCTTGGTGCCGGGCAGTAATCAGGAGAATGCGGCCTATCCCTCGGGATTGTGTGCAGAACGGACGGCGCTATTCACGGCCGGGGCACAGCATCCGGACGTGGCGGTGCGGGCGCTGTATGTGGTGGCCATGAAGGATGGCGTGGTGCAGGACAAAATCAGCCCGTGCGGCGGCTGTCGGCAGGTGATCTCGGAGGTGGAGCATCGCTACGGGCAATCCATCCGTATCTACCTCTGCGGACGGACGGAGTATTGCTGCGTGGATTCGGCCGAGGCGCTGCTTCCGCTGTCGTTCGGGAGTAAGGATCTGTGAGTAGAGGGCATGGAGGGTAGAGAGTAGAGACAGAGGCTTCTTGTCGGCCGTGTATGGCTGATGGGGAGCCTTTTTTCTGTGTCTCTCGCATGGGAATGTATGCCGTCCGGAGCAAAAAGGGCTTGTCGCTTGGATGCGATCGGCCTGTAATCCGGAATTCTGCTGTGTTTCTTCCTGGAAACAGGCCCGTAATTCGGAATTTCGCCGCGTTTCTTCTTAGCAACACGCTGTAATCCGGAATTACGGAACGTTTCTCTACCTGCTTTTCTTCCCTTGATGGAAGAAAAGCAGCAAAAGAAGATCAAGGCCTCACCGAGGCCGGGGAAGTTGGCCGGGTATATGATATGATCAGCCTTGAAAAAGTACCAGGCAAACTTCCCGGCCTCGGTGAGGCCGACTGATCGATGCACCTTTGCGCGCCTAACACGTATCATAACACAGAGAATGAGACTTTGCATTGCGGAGAAACCGAGCGTGGCTCTGGAGATTGCGCGTGTGCTGGGGGCGAACACGCGGCGAGATGGGTATTATGAGGGCAACGGCTACGTCGTCTCGTGGACCTACGGCCACCTCTGCACGCTGAAGGACCCGGGCGACTACACGCCGGCCTGGAAACGTTGGGATATGCGCTGCCTACCGATGATCCCGCCACGATTCGGCATCAAGCTGATCGAGGAGGAGCATTGCATGCGGCAGTTTCGCGTGCTGGAGGCACTGATTGCGAAGGCTGACGAGGTGATCAACTGCGGCGACGCGGGTCAGGAGGGGGAACTGATTCAGCGTTGGGTGATGCAGAAGGCGCGTTGCCAGTGTCCCGTGAAACGGCTCTGGATCTCGTCGCTCACGGAGGAGGCTATCCGCGAGGGCTTCCACCGACTCAAGGACGCCTCGGCCTACCAACGACTCTACGAGGCGGGTCTGGCGCGCGCCATCGGCGACTGGCTTCTGGGCATGAATGCCACACGACTCTACAGCCTGCGCTTCGGTGGGCCCGGACGCGTGCTCTCCATCGGACGGGTGCAGACGCCCACGCTGGCCCTGATCGTCCGTCGGCAACGCGAGATCGAGGCTTTCCGGCCAGAGCCATATTGGGAGCTGAAGACCGTCTATCGCGACGTCACCTTCACGGCCTCCCGCGGACGGTTCGCAAAGAAGGAGGAGGGCGAGGCCCTGCTGCGTGCCATCGAGGGGCAGCCCTTCACCGTGACCGACATCGCCAAAAAGAAGGGGCGTGAGGCACCCCCGAAGCTCTTCGACCTGACCTCGCTGCAGGTGGAGTGCAATCGCCGCTTCTCGCTCTCGGCCGAGGAGACGCTGCGCCTGATCCAAGCTTTATATGAGAAGAAGGTGACCACCTACCCGCGCGTAGACACGACGTACCTCAGCGAGGACCTCCACCCGAAGGTGTCCGGAATATTGAAGGGGATGACCGATTACGCCACCCTGACAGCACCGCTCACCGTCGCACCGATCGCGAAGAACAAGCGGGTGTTTGACAACAAGAAGGTGACGGATCACCACGCCATCATCCCCACCGGTACGGCGGCTCCAGCCGGGCTCACGGCTGACGAGCGACGGGTGTACGACCTTGTGGCACGACGTTTCATTGCCGCTTTTTATCCCGACTGTGAGGTCGCAACAACGACCGTCACGGGCGCCTCTGCCGAGGTCGATTTCCGGGCCACCGGTCGGCAGATCCTGAAGCCCGGATGGCGCACCGTCTTCGAGCGGGAGGGCAGCAAGAAGGAAGAGAAGGCAGAGGAGGAAGAGGCGGAGGCTGTGCTTCCGGCATTCCGAAAGGGTGAGAGCGGCCCCCATCAGCCGTCGCTCGTAGAGAAACAGACCACACCACCGAAGCCCTACACCGAAGCGACACTGCTCCGGGCCATGGAGACGGCTGGCCGTTTCGTGGACGACGAGGCACTGCGCGAGCTGATGAAAGAGAATGGCATCGGCCGACCCTCCACGCGTGCGAACATCATCAAGACGCTGCTCAAGCGCGATTATATCCGTCGTGAGCGGAAGCATTTGGTAGCCACCTCGACGGGTGTCAGCCTGATCGACACCATCCACGAGGAGCTGCTGAAGAGCCCCGAACTGACGGGCCAATGGGAGCGTAAGCTCCGCGGCATCGAGCAAGGCAGCTACGAAGCCGCGGCCTTCCTCACAGAGCTCAAGGAGATGGTGGCAAGGATTGTGCGGTAGTCAACCTGGCAGGCGTCCCTGACGGCCCCTTCCGGGGCTGGGAACTTTGCCTGGTACCAGGTCAACCTGACCAGCGTCCCTGATGCCACAAAAAAGCCCTGCCGGACGCGAGAAAAAGAGATCCGCTCCCCCTCTCCCACTGTCCGGCAGGACTATTCCCACTTTTCGTTATTACAAGGTTCAGTTCTCTTCGATCTTCGTCTTGAGCGCCTGACGGGCAAAGAAGATGCGACTCTTGACCGTCCCCAAGGGGATGTCCAGCGCATCGGCAATCTCGTTGTAGCGATAGCCACTGACATACATAGTGAAGGGCACACGCAGCTCATCGTTCAGCTCGCCGATAGCCTTCGTGATCTCCTGCAGTCGACAGGCACTTTCGGGCGTCTCGATGCTCGACTCGGTAGTAGCCTCGAGGTGATAGAGGTCGATGTCCTGCTCCACAACCGTCTGCGAGCGCAGCACACGGCGGTAGTTATTGATGAAGATGTTCCGCATCACGGTCAACACCCAACCCTTGAAGTTGCGGTTGTCCGTGTACTTCTCCAGGTTGTCCAAGACACGGAGCGACGTCTCCTGCGTCAGATCCATCGCATCTTCGCGATCGGCCGTGAGGGTGAGCGCAAAGTTCATCATGTAGTCCTGCAGGCCCAATAACTTATTCCGGAAATAAGAGGTATCCATCTTGAAATCGTTGTATTACTCGTTGCGGGCGCAAACATAGAAAATCGATCATTCATCCGGTAGATGAATGTCGGGGCCGCCGTCGTCTCCGCCCGGTTTGGGCTGAGGTTTGGGGTCGGGTTGAGGCTTGAGATCGGGTGCGGGTTGGGGATCCTTTGGCTGTTTCGGATCCTTCGGATCTTTGGGTGGCTTGGGATCTTTCGGCTCCTTGGGCTTCTTCTTGTCCGCAGCACGCTTTTGAGCCAAGCTGTAACGATACTTCTCGTAAGTCTCCTCCATGCGTTGGTTCATCTGCTTGACGATAGACCCGATCAGGGTGCGCTCGATGGGCGCAGTGCCGGAGTAGTAAGCCGCTTGCAGGATGAAAGCGATGCGATCAAAGACGGCATCCGTCTTGGCGCGTGCATCCTTGGCGGCGGGCAGCTCCTTGTCGTCCGCCCGTGCAGAGGTACGTTCGGCGTAGACTTTGCGAAACTCCGCGTTGGCCGTTTCCAGCTTTGGCAGCACGGCGGCCAGTCGCAGCGTGGTGAGGTGAGGCGTGTTTTTCGCCTTTCGGAGGTCGATCAATAGGCCATCAATGGCGGCTGACTCCTTATCGAGTCCCGCCTTTTGAATACGGTAATAAGGTCTTACGACGATCTCCAACTCATCGGCAGCCTCGGCCTCGGCCGCTTCGGGCGAGAATTGGTAAGCGCGAATGGTGTTGAAGAGGAACGAGAGCAGGCGGTCGCGCTCGGCATCTTTCTTCAGCATGCGCTGTGTGTTCGAGTTGGCTTGCGTCTCAAGGTTGAGTTCGCCTTCGACATCAAGGCAACCCTTGTACTCAGTGATTTTCGCAGCGGGGACACCGATTTTCGTAGCGTCAGCCGCGCTGAGGAGGCCATACACAAAGTTGTGATACTCGTAATGCCGTCCGTTATCGAGCTGAGGCAGCCCGACCTTGTTAATCTCAATGTATTCGTCCATAGGTAGTCATTGTTATAAGTAAGCTGATACGTTTATTCTGTATAAAAATTCATCTCAGGATAGGATCCAAACCACATGGTTTGACTCCAACCGTGGGTGCGTTTTACTTCAAACCACCTGGTTTGACCGAAATCGGAGCTCGGTTTTACCCCAAACCACCTGGTTTGACCAAAATCGGGGCTCTGTTTCACCCCAAACCACCTGGTTTGACCAAAATCGGAGCTCGGTTTCACCCCAAACCACCTGGTTTGAACCAAATCGGAGCCCGGTTTCACTTCAAACCACCTGGTTTGACCAAAATCGGAGCTCGGTTTCACTCCAAACCACATGGTTTGACCAAAATCGGAGCCCGGTTTCACTCCAAACCACCTGGTTTGACCAAAATCGGAGCTCGGTTTCACTCCAAACCACTTGGATTGGAAACGCAACAGCGAAGAAAACAAAAAAACCGGGCACCGCATGATGAGACGTGGAGTCTCATCGTGCAACGGCCCGGCCTTTCACTTTTCACTTCTTAGTTCACGTACACTTTCTCGGCCGTGTCGCCCACTTGGACGATATACACGCCTTGAGGCAGGGCGACCGTCGTCTCACCTGCCGGCGCCGAGATCGTGCGGACGAGCACACCGTTGAGGTGTATAGACACCTACCGGTGCAGCCGTCTGGAGAGTCAGATAAAGCCTTCCATCCGCAGCATAAATGCGCGCCTCGGGGAGGGCGATGTTGGTCAGGGGATCGAGTACAGTCTTGAAGATCTTCCATTCGGAATCTGCTTTATAAACGTCTATGGCACCCTTCGGCACAATGAGGTGGACGTTGTCCACGGGAACGTCCTTGAAGACATTGCTCGCTAAGCGCGGAGGCGTTTTACTCTTTACCGAGAGGGTCTGTAGGTTCTTGCATCCGCCGAAGGCGCTCTCTTTAATAGCAACTAAGCCTCCGGGTAATATGACCGTTTTCAGATTCTCACATCCGGTGAAGGCTCCCGATCCGATGGTATCCAATCCTTCATGGAGTCTTATCGACGATAACTTAGAACAGCCCGCAAAAGCAAGGAGATCGATCGTTTTCACGCCTTCCGGAACGGTCACAGTGACGAGTGCTTTTGAGCTAGAAAAAGCTCCACTACCTATTCGGGTTACCCCTTCTTCTACGACCACGGACTCCATCATATCACGAAAAGAATCCCACGGGCTCCTCGGTATGAAATTATTATTCTTAATAGTGACATAGCTCGGCATCTCTCCCTTGCCCGAGATGGTGAGGGTTTTGGTGCCGGTGTCGTACTTCCACGTCAGCGGACCAGTGGTGCCGCTTGTGGGGTTCTGCGCCTGCACGGTAGCGGCGCCCATCACGATCGCCAAGACGGCGATCAGTCCTGTTGTAATCAACTTTCTCATGATTGTGTTATGTATAAAATGAATATGAAGAGCCGGGCAACACATGCACGGTAGCCCGACGCGCGGTCACTCGGCTTTAGTTTTTTAGTTGATAAACACCTTCTCGGCCGTGTCGCCTACCCGGACGATATACACGCCTTGAGGTAGGGCTACCGTCGTCTCACCCGCCGGCGCCGAGAACGTGCGGACGAGCACACCGTTGAGGGTATAGACACCTACCGGTGCAGCCGTCTGGAGAGTCAGATAAAGCCTTCCATCCG
>ERZ772766.1729-NODE-1729-length-11449-cov-8.118483_pt1 | contig 11449 bp, 8 predicted proteins | sample MGYA00511379_ERZ772766 | MGnify/ENA primary metagenome ERZ772766 (study PRJEB29015, sample SAMEA2737895) | human oral metagenome | biome: human oral; feature: human-associated habitat; material: dental | place: China | collected 2116 ...
GTCGCGGCCATGATGTACAGGGGCAGCGACATGACCTCAAGGGCCACGAAGAGCGTCACGAAGTTGTCCGCCGCGGGGAAGATCATCATGCCGCCCAGCGAGAACAGCGTCAGCGGGAACATCTCGGAACGCTGGTAGCCCTTGCGCTCCGACAGTTCCTCGGCAGCAGAGTCCGGGCGATCCGAGGGCTGACCGGCGAACGCGCCGTCACCGACGGTCGTGCGGTCGGCCATCACCAGGACGGCAAGGAAGCCGATGATGACGAGCACCGACTGGGCGCCGATCGTCAGCGGGTCCTCAATGTACTCCCCCAGCGAGGCCGGGGCGGCCACGACGGGAGCCCAACGCAGCGCGAGCATGACGCAGGCACCGGCGGCGGCCAGGATCGACAGGCCGATCACGATGGGACGGCGAGCCTTGGCCGGGGCGAAGGCCTCGACGAGGATGCCGAGGACCGCGCCGCCCAGCACGATGAGAATCGGCGCGAGGCTCAGCCACGGAACCTCGGGGGCTTGGAAGTTAGCCATGGTTAGAACGTTCACTGTGCGCTCCCTTCAACGGCGGCCGGGACCTGCGAGTTGGTCAGGTCAAGGTCTGAAGCAACCGGGGTCAGGGCGCTCACGAGGGGCGCCGACCAAATACCAAGGATCAGCATCGCGGCCACGAGCGGCACCATGACGCCGCGCTCGCGCATCCCCAGGTCCGCCAGGTCCTCCTTGCCCTTGCCGGGCGCGCTGGTGAAGACGCGCTGGTAGGGCATGAGCACGTACATGGCAGCGATGACGACGCCAAGGACCGCGAAGAGAGCCAGCGCGCTGTTCACCGACCAGGTGCCCATGAGCACGAGGTACTCGGGGACGAAGCCGGACAGGCCGGGCAGCGCGATGGAGGCGAGGCCGCTCAGGAGCCACAGGCCCGCGAGCACCGGGGTCACGCGCTGCATGCCCACGTACTCGCGCATGTCCTGCGTGCCACCGCGGCGCGAGAGCCAGCCGGAGAGCAGGAACATCGCAGCGATCGACACACCGTGGGCAACCATGTAGAACATGGCGCCGACGAGCGCGATCTGCGAGCCGATGAAAATACCCAGGACCATGAAGCCGAAGTGCGACACCGACGTGTAGGACACGAGGCGCATGATGTCGTTCTGGCCGTTCGCCGACAGGCCACCCCACAGGATGGAGATGACGGCGAGGATGCACATGACCCACTTGGCGGACACGGCCGCGCCGGGGGTGAGCTGCAGGCACAGGGTGATCATGCCGAAGGTGCCGATCTTGTCCAGGACGCCGACCAGCAGCACCGAGGTGCCGGGGCGGGCGACGGCGGCCGTGTCGGGCAGCCACGTGTGCACCGGGACCATGGGGGCCTTGATCGCGAACGCAACCATGAAGGTTACGAAGATGATCATCTGGATGACCAGCGGGGCGCTCGGCAGGATCTGGGCGAGCGTATCGATGCGGAAGAACGTCGACACGTCCTGCGCTGCCTGCGAGCCCATCGCCCACAGGTAGAGGATGCCACCGAGCATCACGAGTCCGCCGAACAGCGAGTACAGCAGGAACTTCATCGCGGCCTTGTGGCGCTCGGCCTCGTCACCGACGCCGTAGCGTCCGATCATGAGGTACAGCGGCACGAGCATCGCCTCGAAGGCGAAGTAGAAGACCGTCAGGTCGTAGGCCGCGAAGATGACGACCATGAACGCCTCGAGGGCCAGGACCAGCGCCGGGTAGGCGCCGCGGTCCGCAGCCTCGTCCTCGTCCCAGCCCGCGATGAGCACGAGCGGCACGAGGCCGAGCGCCAGCAGGATCATGACGAGGCCCAGGGAGGTGACGCCGAGCGACCAGGTGATGCCGATCTGGGGGATCCACAGGTGGGACTCGTACACCTGGTACGAGGCCGGGGCGGACCAGTCGAACACGGAGGCGGCGACGTACACGCCGAGCGCGAGCTCGACGAGCGCGATCACCAGGGCGATGACGCGCCCGGCGGCGCGCCTCAGGGGCGGGACGAAGCCGAGGAGGGCCGCGCCCGCAGCCGGAACGGCCACGAGGACGGACAGCCACGGGAAGTTAGCAGCAACCATTGCACTTTCCATTGTCGTGTACCCCTTACAGCCTGAATCCGAGGACGATGGCCAGGGCGAGGATGACGCCACCCAGGATGTAGGCGGCGTACGTGCGCACGAGGCCGTTCTGGGTGATGCCGACGATGCGTCCGAGCAGCTGCGAGCCAGTGCCGAGGCCATTGAGCGCACCGTCGATGGCACTCGCATCGCCGACGGTCGCGACGGTGACGAGGCCCTTGGCGGGCATCATGAACAGGGTCTCGTTGACGGTGTCCTGGTAGAGGTCGCGGCGTGCGGCCTCGGTCAGGGCGTTGCCTGCGGGGACGGAGGTGGGAACCTCGTCGCGTCCGTACTTCATCCACGCGATAACCGCGCCGAGGATGACGAGGGCGAGGGTGGCTCCCTGAATGACGTACTCGTTGAGGACGGGCTCGCCGTGCATGACGTGGCCGATCGAGGGGACCAGCCACTCGGTGAACGTGTTCCCCACGGACAGGGCACCGCCGAGGACGACCGCACCGATGGCGAGGATGATCATGGGGATCGTCATGAGGGGGCCGGACTCGTGCGGGTGCACGGGCGCGCCCTCGGCCTCGGTGGTCCACCGAGCCTTGCCGTGGAAGGTCATGAAGAAGAGGCGCGACATGTAGAACGCGGTCACGCCCGCGCCAACCAGTGCGACAGGGCCGTAGACCCAACCGGCCCACAGGGCCGTGGTGCCGCCGAAGCTGTCGGCGCTGAAAGCGGCCTCGATGATCTTGTCCTTCGACCAGTAGCCGGAGAATGGCGGAACGCCGAGGATGGCGAGCCAGCCCATCATGAACGTCAGCCACGTGACCTTCATGGCGCCGCGCAGGGCGCCGAAGCGACGCATGTTCACCTGGTCGCCCATGCCATGCATGACGGAACCGGCGCCGAGGAACATGAGGGCCTTGAAGAAGCCGTGGGTGAAGAGGTGGAAGATCGAGAACGCCCAGCCGATGGGACCCAGGCCCGCGCCCAGCATCATGTAGCCGATCTGGCTCATGGTGGAGGCGGCGAGGACCTTCTTCATGTCGTCCTTCGCGCAACCGACGATCGCGCCGAAGAGGAGCGTGATCGCACCGATGATGGCGACCGCGGTCGCGGCGACGGGCGCCGCGACGAAGACGTCGCCGGAACGGATGATCAGGTAGACGCCGGCGGTGACCATCGTGGCCGCGTGAATGAGCGCGGAGACGGGGGTCGGGCCGGCCATGGCGTCACCCAGCCACGCCTGCAGCGGGAACTGCGCGGACTTACCACAGGCGGCCACCAGCAGGAAGATACCGATGACGGTCGCCGACGCCGTGGGGATGGAAGCGACCTGGGAGGAGACCACGGAGAAGGACACCGAGTGGAAGGAGGCGACCATCGCCATCATGGCGATCAGCATGCCCATGTCGCCGACACGGTTCATGACGAACGCCTTCTTGGCGGCCACCGCGTTCGCGGGGACGTGGTTCCAGAAGCCGATCAGCAGGTAGGACGCCAGGCCCACGCCTTCCCAGCCGGCGAAGAGGCCGGCGTAGGAGTCCGCGAGGACCAGGGTCAGCATCGCCGCGATGAAGAAGTTCAGGTAGGCGAAGAAACGGCGGCGAGCCTCGTCGTGCTCCATGTAGGCGATCGCGTACACGTGGATGAGCGAACCGACGAAGGTCACCAGGATGACGAAGGTGATCGACAGCGGGTCCACGAGGAGACCGAAGTCGACGGTGAAGTCACCGGCGGGGATCCAGGTGAACAGCGTCTCGCCGAAGCGGCGCGCGTCCACGGGGGCATTCCACATCTGGGCGGCGATCGCCGCGCCGACCGCGAAGGTCGACCAGGAGGCGAGGGTGGCCAGCAGGTGGCCCCACTTGTCCGAGACGCGGCCCAGCGCCAGGAGCAGGCCCGCGCTGGCCAGCGGGATGAGGATGAGCAGCCACGCGTAGGCGGCAACTCCGGTGGCGGCGACCGTATCGTAGACGCCGGTAGCCTGTGTGGAAATGAAGGTGGTCATGAGTTACGTCCTCCCTCAGTTCTTCAGCAGGTTGAGATCGTCCATGCTCGTGGTCGAGCGGGAACGATAGATGGACACGATGATCGACAGGCCGACGACGACTTCGGCGGCCGCGACGACCATGACGAAGAACGCCATGATCTCGCCGTCAACGTTGGAGTTAATGCGCGCAAACGTCACGAGGACGAGGTTCGCGGCGTTGAGCATCATTTCGACGCCCATGAGCGCGATGACCGCGCTGCGGCGCACGAGGACCGTGGTCGCACCGATGGCGAACAGCACACCCGCAAGGATGAGGTACCAGGCGAGGCTCACTTGCTCTCCTCCTTCTTCTCAATGGGGGTGGTGGTGCGCGCCTTGCGGGCCCGAGGCTGGGCCAGTCCGGTGGGCGCGGCGGCGCCGGGCATCCCGAAGGAGCCGGAGCGCGGGACGTCGGGCGTGCGCCCGATGGTGTAGGGCGACTCGTCGAGAGAGTCGGTCGCCGCGGTCTCAGTGCGAGCGAGCGCGAGCTGCTCGGAGACCTCGGGGGCGACCTCGCCGATCGTGCGCGTCAGGCCGCGCACGCGCAGGACGCGGGGCACCGACTCTTCGAGCGGGCTCAGGGTCTCGCCCGAGATAGCGGGCACGTCGGCCGCGTTCGACTGGGCGTAGACACCGGGGGCGGGCAGCTGGCCGATGCGCGAACCCTTCTCAGCGAAGGCACGCATCTTATTGCGCGCCGTCTCGAACTGATCGGCCTTCGGGGCGAGGCGATCCGAGTGGGTCAGCAGCATCGCACCGACGGCGGCCGTGATCAGCAGCGCGCCGGCGAGCTCCATGCTCAGCCAGTGCTCCTGGAACAGCGTGATCGCCAGGTCGGTGATCGGCTGGTTGGAGTAGGGGTCGACCTCGTCGGCTTTGTGCGGCGTGGGAACGGACTTCAGGATCGCGGTCGCAACGATGACGATCAGTCCGAGGCCACCGAGCACAGCCGAGACGATCGCGCCGCGGCTCTGGCGGGCGTAGTCGTCGGAGGTGCCGATGCCGATCAGCATGATGACGAAGAGGAAGAGCATCATGATCGCGCCGGTGTACACGACGATCTGCGCGACGCCCAGGAAGGGCGCGCTATTCGCGATGTACAGGACGGCCAGGCCGAGCATGACGCCGACCATGCAGATGACCGAGTGTGCGGCCTTCTTGAAGAAGAGGACACCCAGAGCGCAGGCGACCATGACGATGGCCGTGCATGCGAAGAGGATGATCTCCCCCGTTGACCCCATCATGGGCCAACCGTTGGACAGGTTCATCAGTGTGCCTCCTCGGCGACTCGTACCGTCTTGAGGGAGGGGTCGTCAGGGCGGCGGCTCGCGACCCAGTCGACCTGGGCGGCGGTGGGGCCGGTGACTTCCCCGCGGTAGTAGTCGATGTCGTTCTTACCCTCGACCATGGGGTGGGGCGCTGCGAGCATGCCATCGGAGAGCGGGACCAGGAGGTCTTCCTTCTCGTAGATGTCGTCCTCGCGGGTGTACTTGGCGATTTCGAAGTCGTTCGTCATCGTCAGGGCGCGCGTGGGGCACGCCTCGATGCACATGCCGCAGAAGATGCAGCGCAGGTAGTTGATCTGGTAGACGCGGCCGTAGCGCTCGCCCGCCGAGTACTGCTCCTCGGGCGTGTTGGATGCGGCCTCGACGAAGATCGCGTCAGCGGGGCACGCCCAGGCGCACAGCTCGCAGCCGACGCACTTTTCCAGGCCGTCGGCGTAGCGGTTGAGCTGGTGACGTCCGTGGAAGCGGGGCATGACGCGCGCGGGTTCGCGCGGGTACTGCTCGGTGACGGTGGGCCGGAAGAAGGAAGCCATGGTGACTCCGTAGCCGGCCATAGGCGCGACGAACTGGGCGAACGCACCCTTGGGGTCATGCTCGAAGAGCATTTCCTCGTCGGTGGTCTTCTCACTCATCGGTGGACTCCTTCGGGCTGTCGAGTGCCGAGGCCGGGGCCAGTTCGCCCTCGATGGTGGCGAGGCCGCGCGGCGAGGCGACGGGGGTCTGTCCGGGCAGCGGCGGGACGGGGAAGCCGTCCTCGAAGCCGGTGTATTCGCGCTCGGATGCGGGGATTTCCTCAGGCTCGGGCTTGTCGGTCAGCCAGATGATGCCCAGGGCGATCACGAAGATGACGCCCACGCCTCCGAAGAGGATGTGGTTGGGCAGCGCCACGAACTGGGTGATGCCGCGCACGAGGGCGACGAGCACGAGCCAGCCCAGGGCGATGGGCATGAGGCGCTTCCAGCCGAGGTTCATGAACTGGTCGTAGCGGAAGCGCAGCAGCGTGGCACGCGTCCAGATCAGCAGGAACATGAAGAACCAGATCTTCAGGAAGAACCACAGCAGGCCCCACCAGCCGGAGTTGAGGAACTCGACGTGGGACAGCGGCCACGGGGCGTGCCAGCCGCCGAAGAACATCGTGGTGGCCACGGCCGAAACGTTGAGCATGTTGACGTACTCGGACAGGTAGTACCAGCCGAACTTCATCGACGAGTACTCGGTCATGTGGCCTGCGACGATCTCGCCCTCGGCCTCGGGGAGGTCGAAGGGCAGGCGGTTGACTTCACCGGTGGCGCTGATGCAGTAGATGACGAACGCGGGGAACAGGGTGAATGCCCACCAGAACTGTCCCTGGGCGGCCACGATCTGCGAGGTGGACATGGAGCCCGACATGAGGAACACGCTCACGAGGGACAGGCCCATGGCCAGCTCGTAGGAGATGACCTGCGCGGAGGAACGCACGGCGCCGTACAGGGGCAGGGTCGAGCGGGTCGACCAGCCACCCAGGACGATGCCGTACAGGCCCAGCGAGGCGATCGCCAGGATGTACAGGGAGGCGACGGGCATGTCGGCGAGCTGCAGCGGCGTGGAGATGTTGCCGATCTTCACGTTCGGGCCCATCGGGATGACCGCGTAGACGCTGAACGCCGCGAAAGCCGCGATGGCGGGGGCCAGGAAGTACAGGAAACGCTCGGCCCGGCGGGTCCACATGTCCTCCTTGAAGAGGAGCTTGCCCGCGTCGGCGAACGCCTGGAACAGGCCGAGGGGGCCCGCGACGTTCGGGCCGGGACGCGTCTGCATGCGGCCCAGTCCTCGGCGCTCGACCCACAGGGCGAGGAGCACGTTGGCGATCAGGAAGACGATGATGAACACGGCCTTGATGAGGCTGAGCCACCAGGTTTCCTGGCTAAAGTCCGCGGCGGTGTATTCCGGGACTGCGAAGGGTGCGAGTGTCATCGTGCCACCTCCTGCGTGGCGCGCAGGGTCGCGACGGTGCCGGCACCGCCGAGGTTTTCGTAAATAACGGAGCCGGTCGAGCACTCGGGCACCCACGCGACGGAGTCGGGCAGGTCCGCGATGGCGGCCGGGAGGGTGATCGTGCCGCGCTCGGTCTCAAGCGTCGCGTCCGCGCCGGGGGCGATACCCGCGGCGGCGAGCGTGGCGGCCGAGGCCAGGAGGACGGGGCGACGGGCCGAACCGGCCAGCCACGGGGCGCCATCCTGGAGGCGACCGGCGTCGATCATCGGTTTGTGGGAGGCCAGAACGACCTCGCCCGTGCCGGCGGCGACGGGGGCCTCGGGCGACACCGGAGCGAAGGCCTGCGGAGCGCCATCCCACTCCATGAGGGGGTTGACTTCCTCGTACAGGTCGGCCAGGGCGGTGATGCCCAGGTCGAGGTCGAACTCTTCGGTGAGGCGCACGAGCACGTCGCGGTCCGTGAGGGACGTTGCCGAGCGGGCCTGGCCGAAGGGACGCAGGCGGCCTTCCCAGTTGATGTAGGTGCCGTTCTTCTCGACCGCGGGGGCGACCGGCAGGACGACGTCCGCGCGCTCGGTGATCTCCGAGGCGCGAACCTCGAGCGACACGAGGAAGGGAACCTCGTTGAGGGCTTCGCGCACGGCGGCGGGCTCGTCGAAGTCGCGCACGTCGACGCCGCCGACGACGAGAGCCGCAAGCTCACCGGAGGCGGCGGCCTCGATCATCTGCTCGGCGTCGAGGCCGCGCTCGGGAAGCTCGCCCCAACCGAGGGACTGTGCCCCGGCCTCGTCGATGCCGCGGCCGAAGGGAAGCAGACCCGGGAGGAGTCCGGCCTCGACGGCGGCGCGGTCGCCGGCGCGACGCGGGACCCACGCGAGGCGGGCGCCCGTGCGCTCGGCCAGAGCGACGACTGCGGAGAGCAGGCCGGGGGTCTGCGCGGCGCGCTCGCCCACGAGGACGATGCCACCGGAGAGGGCCTGCGCGAGGTCCGCGTAGGCGCCGCCAGCGGCGATCGCGTCGAGAACGCCGGGCTCGGAGCCGGGGGCGGCGTGCAGGACCTGGGCGTTCATCTTGCGCGAACCGTTGGAGGTGAAGGGCGCGACCGTGGTGACCTTCAGGCCCGACTTACGCACTCCCTTGCGCAGGCGCAGGAACATCGCGCCGCACTCGTCCTCGGGCTCGAGGGCGACCAGCAGCACCTGCCCGGCGCTCTCCAGGTCGGAGTACGTGACGTCGAGGCCGGAGCCCGCCACGTAGGAAGCCAGGAACGAACGCTCTTCCTCGCTGGCGCGACGCGAACGGAAGTCGATCGAGTCGGATCCGACGACGGTGCGCGCGAACTTCGACCAGGCCCAGGCGTCCTCGAAGGTGAGGTGGCCGCCGGGCAGGAAGCCCACGGACGAACCCGCCTGCTCCAGGCCCTCGCGGACGCGGTCCAGCGCGTCGGACCAGGAGGTGGGAACGAGCTTGCCGTCCTCGCGCACGAGCGGGTAGGTCAGGCGATCGACCTTGTCCCATTCGAAGGCGAAGCGGTCCTTATCGGTGATCCACTCTTCGTTGACCTCGGGGTCGTTGCCGCTCATGCGACGCACGACCTCGCCGCGGCGCACGTCCTGGCGGATCGCGGAGCCCGACGCGTCGTGCTCGGTCACGGAGGCCGTCGACACGAGGTCGAAGGGACGCGCGCGGAAGCGGTAGGACGCGGCGGTCAGGGCGCCGACCGGGCAGATCTGAATGATGTTGCCCGAGAAGTAGGACGCGAAGGCGCGGCCCGACACGTCGCGCTCGGCGACGGAAAGCTCGCCCTCGTTGAGCGAACCGACGATCGCATCCGTGCCGAACGGCGACGACAGGGACGAGGTCGCGGCCTCCTTGGCCTTGGGATCGAAGAAATCGAGCGTGGTCGTGTCAAAGCCGCCGACCTGCTCGCCCATGAAGTAGTGGTGCTCCGTGGGGGCGGTGCCGCCGCCACGACCCTGCAGGTCCATGAACACGTCGCCCGAAATCTCCTTGCCGAAGCGCACGCAGCGCTGGCACAGGATGCAACGCTCGCGATCCAGCAGGATCTGCGAGGTCAGGCGCAGAGGCTTCTTGAAGGTGCGCTTGGCGTCCGTGAAGCGGGACTTACCGCGCCCCTCGGTGAGCGCCTGGTTCTGCAGGGGGCACTCGCCGCCCTTGTCGCAGACCGGGCAGTCCAGCGGGTGGTTGATGAGCAGGAACTCCATCACGCCGCGCTGGGCGCGGTCCACCACTTCGGAGGTGTGCTGGGTCTTGACGACCATGCCCGGGGTGACGGTCTGCGCACACGAGGGCTGGGGCTTGGGCATGAAGCGCAGCTCGCCCGTGTTGCGGTCGGGCATGCCGACCTCCACGAGGCACTGGCGGCATGCGGCCACGGGAGCCAGCAGCGGGTGATCGCAGAAACGCGGGATCCGGATGCCGGCCTGCTCGGCCGCGCGGATAACGAGCGTGCCCTGGGGAACAGAAACCTGAACGTCGTCGATGGTGACGTCGATCATGTTGGGTGCGTCGCTCATCGGCCACCTCCTCGCGCGTAGTTAGCGGACGCCTCGTAGGGGAAAAGCTCGCGGGCGGGCGTGGTCAGGCCGGCCTCGAACTCGTCGCGGAAGCGCTTGATGCCCGACATGATCGGGGTTGCTGCGGCGTCGCCCAGCGGGCAGAAGCTGCGGCCCGCAATGTTGTGTGCGATCTCGTCGAGCAGGTCGACGTCGCCGGGGCGGCCCTCGCCTCGCTCGAGGCGCAGCATGATTTGCTTCATCCAGTAGGTGCCTTCGCGACACGGCGTGCACTTTCCGCAGGACTCGTGCTGGTAGAACTCGGACCAGCGGGTGATGACGCGGACGACAGAAACCGTCTCGTCGAACACCTGGAGGGCACGCGTACCCAGCATCGAACCGGCCGCGCCCACCGACTCGTAGTCGAGGGGCGTGTCCAGCTCGTCTTCGGTGAAGATCGGGGTGGAGGAGCCGCCGGGGGTCCAGAACTTGAGCGTGTGACCGTCGCGGATGCCGCCCGCCATCTCGATGAGCTCACGCATCGTGATGCCGAAGGGGGCCTCGAACTGGCCGGGGTTGTTCACGTGACCCGACACCGAGAAGATGCCGTGGCCCTTGGACTTTTCGGTGCCCATGGACGCGAACCATTCGGGGCAGTTGCGGAAGATGCCCGCCACCTGAGAGATGGTCTCCACGTTGTTGACGACCGTGGGACGGGCGTACAGGCCGGCGACCGCGGGGAACGGGGGCTTGAGGCGCGGGTGGCCTCGGCGACCCTCGAGGGAGTCCAGCAGGGCCGTCTCCTCACCGCAGATGTAGGCGCCAGCGCCGGCGTGGGCGGTAATGCGCAGATCACCGAGCACGCCGGATTCGGTCGCCTCGCGCACGGCCTGCAGCAGGCGGCGGTACACGTGGGTGACCTCGCCGCGCAGGTAGACGAACGCGTGGTCGCAGCCGATCGCGCGCGACGTAATCGCGATGCCTTCGATGAGGACGTGCGGGTTGCCCATGATGAGCGGGATGTCCTTGCAGGTGCCCGGCTCGGACTCGTCGGCGTTCACCACGAGGTAGCGGGGGCCGCCGTCGGCCGGGGGCAGGAAGGACCACTTGAGGCCGGTCGGGAAGCCTGCGCCACCACGGCCTCGCAGGCCGGAATCCTTCACGGTCTGCACGATGTCGGCGGGCTCCATGGTCCGAGCCTTTTCGAGGCCCTGGTAGCCGCCGCGCTTGCGGTAAGAGTCCAGCGTCCAGGAACGGTCCTCTCCCCACCCGTTTGTGAGGATCGGGGTCAGCGGTCCGGGCGCAACGTATGCGGTACTCACTTCGCCTCTTCTCCCTTCGTGTCAGTGGCCTCGTCGGCGACCGAGGTGGCGACCGGCTCAGTCCAGCCGTTCGCCGCGGCGATCTCGCGGCCCAGCAGGGTGGCGCGGCCCGCGGAGGGGCCCTCGTCCTCGTGGCCGTCAAGGAAGCCGGCGAGGACGCGCTCGTTCTCCTTGAACGTGGGGGCCACGATGGGGCCGCGCGTCGGGTGAATGTCGCGGCCAGCCTGGATGTCGTCGATCAT
>ERZ772766.1731-NODE-1731-length-11438-cov-8.057454_pt1 | contig 11438 bp, 10 predicted proteins | sample MGYA00511379_ERZ772766 | MGnify/ENA primary metagenome ERZ772766 (study PRJEB29015, sample SAMEA2737895) | human oral metagenome | biome: human oral; feature: human-associated habitat; material: dental | place: China | collected 2116 ...
CCAGCTGGCCGGAGCGCGCCCAGTCGGTCGCCTGGTTGAGGATGGAGATCGAGTACGCCGGGGCGTGGAACCCGCGCCCGTTCTCGGAGAAGGAGTAGTCGACGATGAACTGGGCCTTGCGCTGGTAGTCGCGGGCCGTCGCCAGCTGCTCCTCTGTGGCCGAGCCGTTGCCGGCGGCCGTGGTGATGTCGGTGATCAGGGCGTCGAGGGCGGTGAAGCTCACGTTCAGCGAGCTCTGCCAGCGGGTCTGGATGCCCTCGACGCGCTCGCGCATCTCGGAGGCGCTCGAGTGGTGGCAGGTCAGGCACGAGGAGTTGATCGTGTCCTCGCTCGCCATCGGGCTCATGATCTGGTGGTTCGAGACCTTCGACGCCCCCTCGCGGTTGTAGGACATGTGGCAGTCGGCGCAGGTGACGCCGTTGGCCGCGTGAATGCCCTGCGCCCAGGTCTCGAAGTCGGGGTGCTGCGCCTTGAGGATCGGGGCGCCGCTCTCCTCGTGGGTGAAGTCAGTCCAGCCGACCTCGTCGTAGTAATTCATCTCGTCGTAGACGGTCAGGCCCTTGCTCCACGGGAAGGTCAGGGTCTTGCCCTCGCCCGCGAAGTAGTATTCGACGTGGCACTGCGCGCACACGTAGGTGCGCATCTCCTCGTTGGTGGCGTCGCGGTTGACATCGTAGTCGGTGATGCCCTCCGCGGCCTTGGCCTGCTTGATGCCCTCGATGAACGCCGGACGGGTGATCGTCAGCTCCATGGTCTTGGGATCGTGGCAGTCGATGCAGGCGATGGACGAGGAGGCGTGCTCGAAGGCCTCGTCATAGGACATCGCGTTCATGGCGTCGAACCCGGCCTTGCGGTCCCCGTCGCCCAGCTCGTCATAGATCTCGGGCATCGACGCGTGGCAGTTCAGGCAGGTTCCGGGCTGCTTGAAGCGCGGGGCGGTGCGCCCGGTGTACCTCTGATCGTCCAGCGCCCACTCGTGCCCGCGGGGCTCGGTGTAGTCGACGGCGAACGCGTAGCCGCGCCACATCCGCTTGGCTCTGGTCTCGGAGTCGATGCGGGAGATCGTGTGGTACTCACGCGGGTCCTCGGCGGTGGGGTCGACCTTGATGAAGTCGCCGTCGGTGTCCTCAATGGTCTTCTTGTACTGCTCGTACTGGATGGGGAAGTTCTCTCCCCACACGGCCGGGTCGTAGGTCGTGTCGGTCAGCTGAACCACCTGGGCGAAGGGCCACTTCGCCTCCTGCTTGTGCTCGACGATCGTGGTCAGCAGCCAGGTGAGGGCCGCCGAGCCGATGGCGACGACGACGAGGACGGCGACCGGCACCCACCGCCTGCGCGGGCCCGTCCACCTCTTGCGCCTCCTGCGCCTCCCGGCGTGCTTTTCGCGGCGATCGGCGCGCGTATCGGCGTCGTCGTCGAAGTCCTCGACATCGGCGGGCTTCTCCGCGTCGGTGACGGGCACCTCGGCGTCGTCGTTCTCGGTACTCATGTCGCATCACCTCTTGTGCCCGACGCCGTCGTGGCAGTGGATGCACGACACCGTCTCGCCCTTGTGGGTAGAACTGTTGGTAGCCTGCTCCACGTAGTCGCCGTGGCAGTAGAGGCAGGCGGCCTCGGTGATCTCGCGATTGTGCTCGCGGATCTGGATATTCTCCGGATAGTTCTGGAACGTGAACTTCAACGAGTGCCAGAAGCCGTTATCCGCCTTGTTGATGTACTTGTGGACGATGCTGTCGTGCGGCGCGTGGCAGGAGTTGCAGGTCGCGACGTCGTGGTGGCTGCCCTTCTGCCACCCCTCGTACTCCTCGCGCATGGCGTGGCAGTTCGCGCAGGTGGCGGGATCGTCGCCCAGGTAGCTGGTGACGCCCGAGTACTGCAGCGTGAACAGGCCCACCCCCAGGACGACGCCCAGCAGCGCCGCCAAGGCGATCCCCGACCACCCGGCGAAGGCGCGCGTGAAACCGCGCCACAGCGACTTGATGAGGCGTCTCACACGGCCCTCCCTCGCGCCTGGTCGCGTCCCGGTCTCGCCGCGCGTCGTCAGTGACCTCGCGCTGACCCCGCGCTCGCCGGACAAAACAAGGATAACACAGCGCGTCAGGAAAACCGAGCAGGAAGCGTATCGTCGCACCCCGGCCGAGCGCCGAGATCGGTCCGGTTCCGCGCCGAGATCGGTTCACTTCCGCGTCGAGATCGGTCCGGACGGGCAGACACGCGCAGAGGCGGCCCGGACCGCGAGCGCCGCACGCTCTTGGTCCGGGCCGCCTCCCGGATCGCCGTCCCCGCGGGCCTCGACCGACCCGCGGAGCGCGTCAGGACAGGGCGGCGACGGCCGCCTCGTAGTCGGGCTCCTCGCCTATCTCGGGGACCTGCTGGGTGTAGAGCACCGTCCCGTCGGCGTCGATCACGACGACCGCGCGCGAGAGCAGGCCGGCCAGCGGGCCGTCGGCCAGCGCGACGCCGTAGTCCTCGCCGAAGCCGGAACGGAAGGCGGAGGCCGTGACGACGTCGTCGAGCCCCTCGGCGCCGCAGAAGCGGGCCTGCGCGAAGGGCAGGTCCTTCGAGACGCAGACCACGACGGTGTTGGCCAGCCCGGAGGCGCGCTTGTTGAACTCGCGCACGCTCGTGGCGCACACGCCGGTGTCCACCGAGGGGAAGATGTTGAGCACGACGCGGCGGCCCGACAGCGACTCGGAGGAGACCGGCCCGAGGTCGGCGCCGACCAGCTCGAAGGCCGGGGCGTGCGAGCCGACGGCGGGCAGCTCGCCGACGGAGTGAACAGGGGAACCGTGGAACGTCATGGAAGCCATGCATTCATCATGGCAGTTAATAGATGGACCCTCCAGTGAGATACGCAACCTCTTGACGGGGGCCGCTCGCGGGATCCGGAGCCCGGGAGAGCCGCCCGAAGCGCCGCCCCGGCCGGGACCGCTCAGTGTCGTGCGTCCGTGCTGCCGCGCCCGGCCACGCGCCGCACGAGCCAGCGCGGGGCGAGCCGCAGGGCGGCATTGACCGTCCGGTAGCGCGCGCTCGGCGTGCAGATGACCTGGCCCCGGCGCACGGCCTCCAGGGCGGCGCGCGCCACGTCCTCGGCCCGCAGCCAGGCGGCGTCGGGCCACGCCGTCTCGTCCATGCCTGCCCGCTCGTGGAACTCGGTGCGGGTCAGTCCCGGGTTGACCACGGTCACCGTCACCCCGGTGCCGCGCAGCTCGGAGACGAGTCCCTCCGTGAAGGTCCGCACCCAGGCCTTGTGGGCGGCGTAGGTCCCCATGGCCGTCAGCGCCGTGACGCTGGAGATGTTGAGGACGGCACCGTGCCCGCGCGCCACCATGCCCGGCAGCACCGCGTGCGTGAGCTCCATGACCGCGCTCACCATGACCGCCAGGGCGCGTCGCTCCTGGGCCGGGTCGCCGCCGACGAAGGCCTGGCCGACGGCGAAGCCCGCGTTGTTGATGAGCAGGTCGATCGGGCGGGCGGCGACGTCTTCGGCCCGGCGAGAGCGCTCGGGCGACGCGGTTGCGCGCGCCACCGTGGGCTCCAGCCGCAGGCGCTCGGCGACGGCGGTGCGGCCCGCAGGCGTCGACAGGTCCGCGGGCAGCACCTCGACGCCGACGCCGGCGACCTGGCAGAGCTGCTCGGCGACGGCCGTCAGGCTCTCCCGGCTGCGTGCGACCAGGACCAGGTCGTGGTGCGCCTCGGCCAGCTGCCACGCCAACTCGAGGCCGATGCCGGAGGTGGCGCCGGTGATCAGTGCGGTTCCCATAGGAGGAGCCTAGAGGATCGGCCTCCTGCGAGCAGTCTGTGCGCGCCCGCGGCACCCGGGCCCCTGGCCCCGTCGAGATGGACATTCTCGTACGAGATCGACGGTGTCACCGTCTACCTCGTGCGAGAATGTCTATCTCGACGCGAGACGCAGGAGGAGCCCGCCCATGATCCAGCACGCCCGGGGCGACATCCTGGCGGCCGACGTCGAGGCGCTGGTCAACTCCGTCAACACCGTCGGCGTCATGGGCAAGGGACTGGCCCTGCAGTTCAAGCGGGCTTACCCGGACATGTTCGACAGCTACCGCGACGCGGCCCGGCGCGGAGAGCTGATCCCGGGGCGCATGCACGTGTGGCGCGTGCAGGGCGACGGCAACCCGAGGTACATCATCAACTTCCCGACCAAGCGGCACTGGCGGTCGGCCTCCCGGCTCGCGGACATCGAGACGGGCCTGGCGAGCCTCGTCAAGACGGTCACGGAGCTCGGAGTCTCCTCCCTGGCGATCCCGCCGCTGGGCTGCGGGCACGGCGGGCTCGACTGGGGGCGGGTGCGTCCCCTCATCGAGGAGGCCTTCAACGCGCTGCCCGGGGTCACGGCCGTGCTCTACCTCCCGGCCGGCGACGCCCCGCGCGGCTAGAAGGACGGCGCCGACGGCGATCGCGCCGCGGACGGCCCGCGCGGCTGCGCCCGGCCCCACGCCGTCCTCACTACCCTGCCCGCCTGCCCGCACTACCCTGGGGCCATGCGCCTGGCCACCTGGAACGTCAACTCCGTCCGCACCCGCGTCGACCGCGTCACCGCCTTCCTGGAGCGCGAGAGCATCGACGTGCTGGCCATGCAGGAGATCAAGTGCAGGCCCGAGCAGTTCCCCCGCATCCCCTTCGAGGCCGCGGGCTACGAGCTGGCCGTGCACGGCCTGGACCAGTGGAACGGGGTGGCGATCGCCTCGCGGGTGGGGCTGGCCGACATCGTCACCGAGTTCCCCGAGCAGCCGGGGTGGGCCAGGAAGGAGGGCGCGGCCGCCGTCGTCGAGGCCCGGGCGCTCGGGGCGACCGTGGGCGGGCGGGGCGCGGCGGACGACGGGAGGGCGGGCGCGACCGCGGCAGCCGGGCCGGTGGCGCCGTCGTCGGGCGCGGTGCGGCTGTGGAGCCTGTACGTGCCCAACGGGCGGGAGCTCGCCCACCCGCACTACCGCTACAAGCTGGCCTGGCTGGCGGCCCTGCGCGAGAGCGTCGGGAGGTGGCTGGCGGAGGCCCCCGGGCAGGCGCTCGCGCTGGTCGGCGACTGGAACGTGGCGCCGCGCGATGAGGACGTGTGGGACATGAGCGTCTTCGAGGGGGCCACCCACGTCTCGGAGCCCGAGCGGGCCGCCCTGCGGGCCTTCGAGGAGGCGGGGCTGGCCGAGGTGACCCGCGGGCGCGTCACCAACTACACCTACTGGGACTACCAGAAGCTGCGCTTCCCGCGCAACGAGGGCATGCGCATCGACTTCGTCTACGGCTCGGCGGCGCTGGCGTCGCGGGTGACCGGCGCGGCCATCGACCGCGACGAGCGCAAGGGCAAGGGCGCCTCCGACCACGTGCCCGTCATCGTCGATGTCGCGGACGCCGCCTGAACCGCTTACTACGCTCCTTTGTCCCTTACTACGCTCCTTTTCCTCGTACAGTAAGGAACAAAGGAGCGTAGTAAGCGATCGGCGGGCGGTCAGAGGGCGAGGATCTGGTCGCTCAGCTCGGGCCACTGGGTCACGTGCGCCCTCCGGAAGGGCTGCGCCCCCAGGAAGACCGCCTGGCGCCGCGCCACCGGGTCCACCCAGATGAAGGAGCCCGACTGGCCGAAGTGCCCGAATGTCGCCGGGCTGTTGGCCGAACCCGTCCAGTGCGGGTGCTTGCGGCCGCGCACCTCCACGCCCAGCCCGAAGTCGTTGGGCGCCTGCCGGCCGTAGCCGGGCAGCACGCCGTCCAGTCCCGGGAAGGCCACCGACGTCGCCTCCGCCGCCAGGTCCGCGCCGACCAGCCTCGGCGCGGCGAGCTCGCGGGCGAAGACCGCCAGGTCGCGGGCGCTGCCCTCGCCGGAGTGCGCGGGCGATCCGGGCACGAGCACGCTGGACATGCCCAGGGGCTCCAGCACCGTCGTCTCGACCCAGGTTTCAAGAGGCGTCGCCGTGGCCTCCTCGAGCCGCTCGCCGAGTAGCTCGATGCCCCGGTTGGAGTAGATGCGCCGCGTCCCGGGGGCGGCCAGGACGGCGTCGGAGTCGAAGGCGATGCCGCTGGCGTGGGCCAGCAGGTGGCGCACCGTGGCACCCGGCAGAACTGGCGCGCCCGCCCCGGCTGATCCGCGCGCCGTGCCCGCCCCTGCCGGAGCCTCCAGGTCGAGCAGGCCGCGCTCGACGGCGACCAGCGCGCTCCAGGCCACAATCGGCTTGGTCACCGAGGCGAAGGGGAAGATCTCGTCGACCTCCCCCGCCTCGATGAGCGTGCGCGTGCGTCCGTCGGCGTCCAGCTCCGAGGCGACCACGGCCACGGGGAAGCTGAATCCGGCGAGCACCGGCAGGGCGTCAAGCGCAGCCCCGCCCACCAGCGGATCGGCAGGGGCGGGCACAGCGCGCGGCCCCGCCGGGGCGGGTACGGCGCATGGCCCCGCAGGGGCGGGCGAGGAGGGAATCCGCGTCATAACGGGTTCAGCTCAGGCACAGGAGCTGCTCATGCAGGACCTCCAGAACGGGCGCGCGAGAGGCGTCCCCCTGCCCGAGCGCGCGGGCCATCTGCTGAGAGAAGGAGTCCACGCGCCGGGACGTGTCGCGCAGGTCGTAGTACTGCTCGACCTCGGCGTCGTAGGCGGTCAGCGCGTCCAGGTGGTCGTCGAGCTCCGGGTAGGAGTCGGTGCCGACCGCGATCTCGCGCGGCAGGCGGGGCTTGTACTGGGGGTCTTGGGCGGGGTGCCCGACGAGCAGGCCCAGGATCGGGTAGGTGCGCGTGGGCAGACGGAGGGCCTTGATGACGCGGCGGACATCGCCGATGATCGAGCCGAGATAGGTGGTGCCCAGCCCCAGCGACTCAGCGGCGACGACGACATTCTGGGCGGCGATGACAGCGTCCTCAACGCCCTGGAGGAAGAGGTTGGTGCGCTCCAGGGGCTCCAGGGGCGCGCCGGCGCGCTCGCGCAGGAGGGCGTTTCGGTGCAGGTCGACGACGAAGACGAAGAGCTCGCCGCGGTCCCCGCCGACGTAGGGCTGGCCGGAGGCGAGGTGGAGTTGCTCGCGCACGGCCGGGTCGAGGACGCGGATGATCGTGACCTGCTGCTGGAAGGAGGCGGTGGCGCTGTGCCGGGCGACGTCGAGGAGCGTGGCGACCGTGTCCTCGCCGACGCCCTTGTCGGTGTAGGCGCGGATGGTGCGGTGGGCCATCTGAGCGGCGATGGTCGAGTTGGTGACGGGAGTCGTGGCGGGCGTGCGCAGTGCCGCGGGGTCGGCGGATGCTGTGGGCGTGGTGGGCGCTGTGGGCGTGGTGTCGGTCATGGCTAGGAGCCTAGATGATTGGTCCCGCGGGCGGACCGGAGACGGGCCAGGTGGGCGGGCTGAATCCTGCGGCTCTCGCCCCCTCCCTTCGCCGAGATCGTTCGTACTCCGCATCGAGATCGGTTCGAGGCGTCGGCCGGGCACCTGCTGGACGGCCGTCCCGACGCAGTCTTAACCGGCTCCCCGAGAACTCGGAGGCCAGCCTCAGCAGACAGGCGGTCACGCGAGCGCAAGCTGCACATGGGAGAGCGGGGCCGTCGCAGGGATAGCGCAGGTTTCCGTTGAGATTCAGCGGTTTCTCAAGATGCGTCAAGATCGGTTGACGTGCTCCCATGTGCGCAGAGGGGGGTCTGCGCACATGGGAGAGGTATCTCGGTGCTCGTCGAGATCTCATTTCCGCATGATTCTGCGGTTTCGCTCGGCGCGCACCGCAAACGAATGTGCAACACCCCCGACCCGGCGCCCACGGGTGGGGTCGAGCGTCCTAAAAGTGCAGCAGGAATCGCACTGCCCCACCCGGACGCACCGGGCCCGGCGGGCGGCGAACCCCGGCGGGCGGCGGACGGGTGCGGCAAGTGCGGCGAGCAGGACGTGCCCGACGGCGAGCAGGCGCGGCAGGCGGACGGGCCCACTGCCCGCCGTTCCGGTTCCGCATTGGTGTGGGCGGGCGCCTATACGATGCCGCCGATGCCCTTCTACCACCGCCCCGGCCGCGCACTGCGCCCGCTTCCCGCCCTGTCCCCCGCACCCGCCGCAACGCCGGGCGCTGCCGCGCCCGCCGCGCCCGCCGCCGACGTGGGCTACGCGGTCATCGACCTGGAGACCACCGGGCTGTCGCCGGCGACGGACTCCATTATCGAGATCGGCCTGGTGCTCCTGGGCCCCGACGGCTCCGCGCAGCGCAGCTGGACCACCCTGGTGGACCCCGGTGCGAGCGTGGACGTGGGCCCCACCTACATCCACGGGCTCGTCGCCGAGGACCTCATCGGCGCCCCGGCGCTGGCGGAGATCGCCGACCTGCTCGTACGCGACCTCGCCGGCCGCGCCGTCGTCGCCCACAACGCCCGCTTCGACGTCGGCTTCCTCACCCAGTCACTGGGAGCGCTCGATCGCCTGGCCCGCGGGGCCCGCATCCCGCGGGTGTGCACCATGGAGCTCGCCCGCAGCTACATCACCACCCCGTCGCGGCGCCTGGTGACGTGCTGCGAGTCGGCGGGCGTGCGGATCGGCAGCCACCACTGCGCGCTGGACGACGCCCGCGCCTGCGCCGGGCTGCTGCGTCACTACATGTCCGTGGGCAGCAGGCGCGGGGACGACCTCGTCGCCTGGTCCCGGTCCCTGGAGTCGGCGGCGGCCTTCAGCGCCTGGACGTGGGACGGGGCCGCCGCCCGGACGCAGGAGGACCGACTGGTGCCGCGCGCCGACGACGGTGTGCCGCGCCTGCCGCGCGAGCTCCGGCGACCCACCGGGTGACGTGCCGAGGCGGCCGGACGGGCTCCCGATGCACGGGCCGGGCCGGCCGGGCCGGCCGGCGCTCACTCCAGGGCGACGAGGAAACCGTCGTCGTCGACCGCGACCCCGTGGGCGGCCCCGGCGATCGCCTGGGCGATCCTCTCGATGAGCTCGCGCGCGGCGCTGCGGGTGCGCCGGCCCACCCGGGAGATCGTCTCGCTGCGCGCGTCGGCGGGGTCGCGCGGCAACCAGACGATGCCGTAGGAGACCACGCCCCCGGAGGCCCAGGGCTCGCCGCGCACGGCCAGGGGCATCTCGTCGGTGCCCAGAACCCGCACCTCGATCGTGCCCCGGCTGGGGAGCTCGGGATCGACGTCGGCGACGACGGCGTAGCCGTCGCGCATCTCCTCGATGGGCTCGCCCGTGGCCAGAGCGCGGTCCTCGAGCTCCCCCATCTCGCGCCGCTGCCTCTCCGCTCGGCGCCACGCCTCGTCCAGGACGTCCTCGCCGATGGAGGCCACGAGCCGTTCCAGGGCGTCCTGGCCGACGGCCTCCAGGCCGCCGGGACCGAAGATGCTCATGGCGTCCATGCGCAGGCTGGCGCCGGGAGCGACATTGCCGATGAGCGTGGCGGAGGCGTCCGGGGCGATCCACACGGGCGCGTAGACGGTCAGGGAGATGGAGGTCTCGGGGTCGGGGGTCAGGAGCACGGGCCGCGGCTTGCCTCCGCGGACCTCAGGGTCGCCCGCCAGGCGCAGCGCCCCGGCCAGGCGACGGGCCATCGCCCGCATCCGGGTCAGGGCGACGAGCTCGGTGCCGGTGGGCTGAGCCAGTGGGAAGGCATCGGAGAGCGCGTCGATGCCGGCCAGCGCGGCCGGCAGCGGGCCGGAGCGCATTGGCTTGCACTCCAGCAGCATGACCTGGGCCGCCCAGTCCGGCAGGTCGAGCAGGCTGCGCAGCTCGTCGTCCAGGTTCCAGGGCCCCTGAAGCTCGGCGCCGGGGAGCAGCTGGAGACGCGAGGCGCCGACCCATCCCGAGTGCAGGTCCTGGGACATGGCGAGGGCCTCGACCTCGTTGGCGGTGATGTCCCTGGCCATGACCAGCAGGTGGTGGGTGTCCACGCGCCCCACGGGCAGGGTGCCGACGGCGGAGAACGTCGCGGTCTCCGTGGGCAGGGACAGGGCGAGGTCCCCTGCGCCGATGGTCACAGTGGGTGCGTCGACCTGGCTGCTCATGGCGGGCGGGGCCGTGCGCCCGCCGGTCTGACGGGCGGAGCTGCTGGCTCTGCGGCCAGAGCCGCCTGCCCTGCGGGTTGGGCCGGCACCCTCCCGGGCCGGGCCGGCACCCTCCCGGGCCGGGCCGGCACCCTCCCGGGCCGGGCCGCCGGCACGCCGGACCGCGCTGACCCGACGGGGCGAATTGCCGGCCTCACCGGGGGCGCCGCCGGCGCGACTGGGCGACCCGCCCGTCTCGCGCCCAGAACCGCCGCCACCAGGGCCGCGGTCGGCGGAACCGCTCACTCGCCGAGCCGTACCGGTCCGACCACCCGCAGCACCGCTGTCGTAGCCACCGCCATAGGACCCGCTGGCCTCCGGGGCGGATCCGCTGGCGCGCCCGCCCGGGTCCGCGGCCCGACGAGACGGACCGCCCGACCGACGCCCCGGACCGCCCCCGTCGTAGGCAGACCCGCCGGCCTCCCGGGAGACACCACCGGCCCTGCGACGAGGCGAGTCAGCAGCCCTGTGGACCGCACTGACCCGACGCGGAGACCCATCGGCCCTGCGCCCGGAACCGCCAACCCGGCGGCCCGCGCCACCGGCCCCGCGCCCGGCGCCGTCGGCCTCCCCGGAACCACCGTCGGCCCGGCGCCCGGCGCCGTCGGCCTCCCGGGCAGAGGGCCCGGCCCAGCGGGGCATACCCGCCCAGCCGCCCGCGCCCCCGGCCTCCGGAGCGGAGCCACCCGCCCGGCGAGACCCGCCGGCCTCCGGAGCGGACCCGCCGGCGCGCCCGCCCGGGTCCGCGGCCCGACGCCCCGGACCGCCCCCGTCGTAGGCAGACCCGCCAGCCTCCCGGGAGACACCACCGGCCCTGCGACGAGGCGAGTCACCGGCACGGGAGGACGGACTGACCCGGGGAGGCAGGCCGTCCGCCTCGCGGGAACCACCGCCATGGCGGCCCGCGCCGTCGGCCCCGCGCCCGGCGCCCCCGACCCGGCGGCCCGCGCCGTCGGCCTCCCCGGAACCACCGTCGGCCCTGCGCCCGGCGCCCCCGGCCTCCCGGGCAGAGGGCCCGGCCCAGCGGGGCATACCCGCCCAGCCGCCCGCGCCCCCGGCCTCCGGAGCGGAGTCACCGGCCCGACGAGAGGCGGCGGACCGGCGGGTCGGGGCACCGGTCCGCCGGTCCGGGCCGCCGGCTCGGTGACTCGTCATGCCTGCTCCTCAACTCCGGAGAAAGCCGCGTCACGCGGACGAGCGTCTCCCTCCGCGGCCGGTGCATCCGGATGCTCGATGCGAATCCGGTGGAAGGACTTGTGGCCGCGCGACGCCGTGGGACCGCGCTGTCCCTGGTAGCGCGAGCCGTGAGCCCCGGAGCCGTAGGGGGCCTGGGCGGGGCTGGACAGCCGGAAGAAGCAGAGCTGACCCACCTTCATTCCCGGCCACAGCTTGATGGGCATGGTGGCCGTGTTGCTCAGCTCGAGCGTGACGT